>Ga0209225_1001904_pt1 | contig 19714 bp, 16 predicted proteins | sample WasSprMetagenome_FD_184732 | JGI IMG/M metagenome (GOLD analysis project Ga0209225, IMG submission 184732) | Sulfidic aquatic microbial communities from Washburn Spring, Yellowstone National Park, USA - WS (SPAdes) (version 3) | ecosystem: Environmental > Aquatic > Thermal springs > Hot (42-90C)... | reverse complement strand
TTATCGAAAAAGGGGGGGGGGCGGTTTACGGGTTCTTCTGATGAGTCTGCTGCGCCCTACGCTTTGCTTAGGAGTGGTGATGCGTTCATCTTTAGGTGTTTGACGTTTGCTGACTTTAAGAGCGCTCTGTTTGAGCGGTTTGGCTTGGGTGGTGGTGTAATACTGTTTGAGGTTGGTTTGGCTTGCGGCGCCAGATCCTGCATGAGGCTTGCGAGAGAGTTTCGTGACAGGGTTGGTGTGTTGAGGTTTCTTTCTGATTATAAGTTGAGGGAGGGTTGGTTCAAGATGAGCTTGGATTCGTTTGACGCTGAGCTTTGCTCGGGTAGAATTGTCTGTGAGGGTGTGTTCGAAGCTAAGGGCTTCAAGTCTGATAAGCCATCCTGCTTCTTCACAAAGGGCTTCCTCAAAGGCTTCCTAACCACACTCTACGCCAAAGAGGCTTCGGTTGAAGAGATATTATGCTCATCCAAGGGTGACGAGAAGTGCATATTCGAGGTTGAGATGAAGAGGTAGTTGGCTTAGTTTGACTATCTCCTTTTGTAATGCTTGTTGTTTATGTGTAGTTTTGTGAGAAGATCACTCACCAGAACCCTCGTACCTTAAAAGTAGGTCTCCCGTAGTAAACTTCGCCATTCAACACTATGTATTTACCAACCTCAACCCCCAACCAAGAGCACACTGATCATCAGCTAACCGTCTTTAAAACCTTCAGATAAACGAAGCCGAGTTCCCAAAGACTCCCGATAAGCATCGTTCAAACACCAATGAGAGTCTATAGCACCAAATAGAATGAGACTTACAGTACCCTTCGGTGTGACGAGAAGTGCGTGTTTGAGGAGAAGAAGCTGGCTTAGATGTGGTAACGCTACCCCCATATGGGAGCTTTAGGCTGTGGATCCAGCAGACTTCTCCCTCCTCCTTTCGTATATGTCTGAGACGTTGTGTAGCGTCTCCCTACCCCAGACCTCTTCTAGTATAGAGAGGAGCCTCTCACCTCTATCGGTGAGGACGTACTCCTTCCTACCGGTCTTCTTATTCTCCTCCTCTCTGATCTTCTTGATAAGACCGAGCTCCTCCAGGTAGTGTATCCACCGCCAAGCGGTCGTTGAAGCGTAGACCGGTTTACCGAGGTAGATCGCGAACCCGTAGATGTGAATAGGTTGATACTGCTTGATCATCCTCAGAACTCTGAGGATATCTTTGACTTCAGGCATACATCTCTTCTAGACATATATCCACTATTTAAGTATAGGCCTCTTAGGGCTCGGCTACGGTTGAGAAGACGCTGCCCCTCTCTGAAACCGCTTTGAAGAGCAGAGTATCTATGGGCCAGTTGTACGCTACTTCAACCTCAAGGGTTTCGCCTGCAGCCAACCACACATCGAAGGCTGACTCATCGAACCTCGCCACGTTTCCTGAGGAGTCCTCTATGTATAGGGTTACGAGGTGGACGGTTTCCGGGGAGGTGTTGAGGAGCTGTAGCGTAACCTTAGACCTATCCTCATACTGCACTCCGAGGTGCAGGTAGTCTGTGTAGGCTTTGAAGAGGGTTGAGGATGAGCCCACGACTCTAACCTTGACTTCGCCGCCCGGGCTCACGTAGAGCTCGCCATCACCAACCTCTATAGGCCCTATGCTCCTATCTGTTGATGTTACGATTGCTGTTGAAATTTTGCTCCACACACCCTCTACGAAGTTGTATAGGTATATGTTTTGAGTCACTTCGACTGGTGCAGCTGCTGCTGATGTAACGTATATGTTGAGGAAGTCAGCGTATTGGTCGAAGGTTAGTGAGGTGGTCTTCACACCTTCAACCCTGATCCTTACTTGACCCGATGATACGTAGCTCTGAAAGCCTGATGTGACTGTTCTGTTATGCCACTGCCCGGCGTAGGGGGTTGTGTAGGTTTGGCTGGCACCGAGCTGAACCCAAGACGAGCTTGTGAAGTTGTATATGTAGAGGGTTTGAGATACGGATGCGGTGTCGTAGTAGCCCCAATACGACACCTTAATCTCGGTTATGGTTGATGGGTCTTCGGCTATGTTGAAGACGCAGTACCAGTCTGTCTTACGCTGAGTTGGGTAGGTTGATTTGAACTCTAGGAAGTCTGCCTTGAACTGGAAGGTGGGTGCACCAGCCCTTACACCGCTGATCTTAACCCTCCAGTTGCCTGAGCCGTCTCTGAACCTCATCGGGTTAGTTGTGATCGTGATCGCCTTCGTTTCGTCTGTGTTCGGGGTTGGTGAGGAGGTGTAGTTGAGGTAACCATCTTCACCAGGCTCAGCATACCTACCCAGCTCATAGTTGTAGAGCTGTACGGTTACCGCAACGCTTCCAGTTGTCCAGGCCGAGTCCAGTGTGAGCTGGAGCTGAGTCCACTCCTCTAGGTTGCTTGAGCCGCTGAACTCAACGTTCACAGCCTGCCCGGTGCCGACTTGAGTGTAGCCAGGCGGTGGGTTCGTAGAGCCAGATAGTGTGCTGTAGTCTAGTCTGATTCTGCCAACACCCCCAGCCGAGCCCGATGAACCATTTGCACCCGAGGGGCCTGCGCTGCCTGGGCTACCGGGCTGCGCACCTATACCTGAGCCTGGTTGACCTCCGGCACCACCTGCTCCTCCTGAGCCGCCTAAACCCCCTGCGCCGCCTGCTCCTTCTAGTGCTGTGACGAGGTTTGTTCCAAGATTGAGTGTGTTAGCTCTGAGCCATATGCTCCCGCCTGCGCCGCCTCCGCCGCCTCCGCCTCCGTTGCCACCAGCAGCACCATTGCCTCCCCCTCCTCCGCCACCAGGCCCATAGGAGTACTCGCCTCCAGGACCGAGACCTGCTCTCCCGCCGTTTCCTCCTGCCCCGCCTGCTCCTCCTGCTGCTCCAGAGCTGCCTGGGCTACCCGAGAGGCCGTCTGCTTTAATTACGCCGTTGACGATTATTGAGTCGGCTGAGATGTAGATTATACCTCCCCCCCTACCCCCTGCTCCTCCCGCACCGCCAACACCTCCTGCTCCTCCTGCAGCCCCGTTCGCTCCACTGAAACGTCCTCCTCCGCCCCCTCCTCCGCCTCCCCCTCCTCTACCGCCGCTTCCACCGTTTCCACCCCCTCCCCCTGAACCCATCTGCAGCACAACCATGTCTGGAGAACCCCCATTTCCCCCACCAGCTCCAGCGCTGCCGCCAGATGGGCCTGAGCCAGCCGAACCAGCTCCACCTGTTGAGCCACTATATCCATACCCACCTCCGCTCCCCCCTGTTCCTCCGGGGTAATCGTAGTCAGGATAACCGCCTCCTATGCCACCAGATCCGCCTCCTGGAGCTATACCGCCGCTCCCACCATTCCCACCGTACGCGCTGCCTCCAGTGCCCCCTGGGCCACCAGCCCCGGCTGCTCCACCTGTGCCACCTGCTCCACCTGCGTAGCCTAATCCAGAAACATCTATAGCTCCTCCTGAGAGCACGCTAACCGTAGTCTGCGCTCTGAAGAAGACTATGCCTCCAGTAGACCCATCCCAAGGGTGTGCTGTTAAAACGCCGCCGCTCTGAACAGTAACGGATGTGTAGTGGGGAACCTTGATGACCTGAGCCTTATTCCCACCGCCAACATAATACGTGTTTACTAGATTTTGGGTTAGAGTCAGCGCCCCTGATCCCACGCTCTGGATGATCTTCGTCTCCCAATTCCCCACACCAGTGCCCTCCATCTGAATGATGAGGACCTCTTGACCAGCTGCGAACCCAGCGGTGCTCACCACATAGACCACGTTTGTTCCAGCGCTGCTAGTAGCGGATAGAGCGCTCCTAACACCATCTGTGTAAACCGTTCCAGAGACTGTCAGCGAACCGTCTGCGCCTGTTCCAGTGTCTAGATTTAGTGTTGAGGCGCTGTTGAAGGTCATGTAGATGCCATCGTTGCTCTGCAGATTCGCTAGGCTTCCCGATGATAGTGTAGTGCCCATCAGGAGTGTGTATGAAGAGGGGTAGTATGATGTTGATGTGGTGCTTGAAGCATACGACCTCAGCCTCCAGAAGCTCCCATCCTTTGCTGCTAGGTTGAGGTAGGAGCCTGAAACCGTCGTGGTTCCGCCCAACAAAACGCCTGAAACAGGAGTGTATGTTGAGGTGCCACCGGCTGCCGCGCCGGTGTAGTGCCCTGTGTACCAGAGGCTCAGCCTCCTAACAGAGGAGGGTGTCTGTGCGATGGTGAATGAAGAGGTCCAGTTGACGCGTTTGCTGGTGCTGCTATCTAGCCTCACATACTGCCCATCCCGATAATAGAGGTTTGAAACAGGGTCGCCTAGGCTCGAACCCTCATCCACAGAGTAGCTTAGTGGAGTGTACTCAGCCAACCCCCCGAAGACGACACGCTTAAACCAAACGCTCTCGGCTGCCTGCTCGAAGACCTTAGATGAGATGTCGTGAACCTCCTTTTGAGCGTCGAGATACCTACCGATACCCCAAACGATGAGACCGGTCGTAGCTGAGAGTATGAGGAATACGAATATGATTGACGCTATAACGTTACCTATACCCCTACTTGACCCGCCAATATCCGCCAACCACATTACCCCTCTGAGACGAAACAAAAACCGTCACAACATCACCCCTACTGTAGGCTGGTGTTGAAACCGTGACACTACCGCTTACACCAAGCCCAAGCCTCAAAGGAGGATCAACCGCTATACGCGTACCATTGAAGTATAGAGCATCTATGGTAACAGGGACCATACCCACGTTCCTCACATAAACCGTAACGTTGCTCAGACTAGGCTTAAAGACTACGTGCTCCACAACAAACCTCTCCCTCACCCTATCCAAGTCAGCAGATATGGCAGCCTGATACTCACCCTGAGACGAGCTGATCATACCTAAACCCCAGTACATAACCGCGCCAGCGAGCGAGGTTATAACCAGAGCCATAATCACAACAGAAAGTATGTAGCTCACACCCCTCCTACCACGCACACCACCCCTACCGAAGGCCAACAAGAGAAGCAGCGCAAAAGAAAGCGTCAAAGCAAGACCAGCACCACCAGGGAACTCAGGTATAACAGCAGCACCCTTAGCCGCAAAGTACCCTTCACCAAACACCCCAGATGAGGAGGCTACCCGCACAAGGTAAGTCTTGTTAGCCTCCCAATCGTATCTCACAAGCATCTTAGCGATCTGGTTAGGCTGAACCACCACACTACTCGGCTTAGACTCAGCAGCCCCACCGTTAACGTAAACCCTATCCACAACAGTCTCCGAAGAACCAGCGTTAGAGAGGAAGAGTATAAGCCCACGCCCAGACCAACCCTCCTCAACAAGGCTCACATCAAAAGCAACATCGGCTATAACAGGCGCCTCACCGGCCCTCAAACCCTCCTTAGCGAGCTCCTCAGAGTAGCCCCTCTGAGATAAGGAAGCTAAACCAGAGCCCCAGCCCAGTATGAAGGCCGCTAACGTAACCGCAGCAGCCGTCAAGATAAGCGCTCCGATGATGTCGGACTGACCCCTACGCACCTAAACCACCTTCCAAAACCCAGAAGCCACACAACCCCTTGAGGAGATGACCGTAACCGAGTGGGCTACACCCTCATCTATAGCGTAGCTTAACGTCACCCTAACCCAACCAGCCTGAAGACGGTTTAAAGTCAGGTTAGCAGACCCAGTTGAAGTTACAGCGTTCACAGTCTCCCTGTGGTCGACAAGAATCTTCGAAACCGTAACAGGTACAGACCCATAATTCCTAACATACACGGTTACATCGGTATGCGAGTAGCGGGCGACAGCAAACACAACCCTCTCAACAACAAACCTCTCAGCGGCAGCGCCTCGCCTCTCACCCAAAGCAGAACCCCAACTGTCCACACTCCAAGCAACCTGACCATACCCAAAATAGGCGACGGGAGCAGCCAAAGCCACGGTGAGAAGCGTAGCCACGAGCACAGTAGCCAAATAGCTTACACCAACCCCTCCCCTAGAAGGGGTTGAACCAAATCTTCGAAGGAAGATCCGCGGAGCCTTAAAAGAGGCAGACGGGCTGAGCGTCAACATAAACCCATCACCCCAGCTAAATATATGAAGGTTTCTAGGGGTTCTGAGCTATGTTGTCTTTGGTGACTTGCATAGCTCTTGGTCTTCACCGGGTCTTGTCCCCCTTTTGGGGGCTCGGCATCACCCTCAAACCCAGTCAGGTCGAACCCGCTCCACGCATCCGCACCCAAGCCGTTTCCAGCCTGGGGTCATCTGTGTGGAGGAAGTCCCTCCATCTGAAGGGTTTCCGCATCATCCTTCAGTCCGCGCTCTTACCAAAGCATTTGGCTTATACCTACTTAACTCCTTCTATTTTGAAACTGCTGAGTACGGCAAAGATACTAACCCTCAATGCATACCAGCCCTTCGGCTAACGAAGAGAAGAAATACAGTCAGCCACACCAAAAGAGCAGCCTCCCCGAGCATAGAATGGATACCTTCAAACCCACCTAAACCCACTAAACTCACATAAACCGCCATTAAAAATATGCGCAGCAAATTCGCTAGGAATGTGCCGACAACACCTAAAGCGAAAAGAGAAACTTTGCGGTTTACATCGACCTTCAGCAGGAAAGCAAGCATCACAAGCGAGTAGATGACGAGGCTATGCACACCAGCTGAAGGCCAGTACACCACGAGTGTAAAGTAGCCTTCTGACGTTTTAAGCGACAATACGTTGCCAGCAACAGCAGCGTAGCCCACATTCGCAGCCCTCAGAAGAAGATAGTTTAAGCCGAGGATTACGGGTACGAGTATCTGCATAGGCGCTACCGAATCATAAGGTAGGACGGCATCCAGCATAAGGATGGCTGCGAAGCCGAAGAGGTAGGTGACTGAGGCAGAGAAGAACCTTAAACCAACCCTACCCAGAGAAAACAACACCAAAGCGGTAAGGTAGAGCGCGTACACAAAGTAGTCCCAAACCCAGACCCAGCTGTAGAGAAGCGGCACACCGAGCGACTCACCCCACACCCAAACAACCTTATGAAGCCAAGCAGCGGACAAGATGAAGTAAGCAGCAACTGCGCTTGCCACGATCACCGAATGATAGCGTAGCCTATAGCCTCCACCAGCCTTAAACCACTCCGCTACAAAGAGGATTAAAGCCGCTAGAAAGCCTCCCCTACCCTCATTCCAACCCAGCGTATATGACGAAGGATCTAACAACAGCGTAGCGAGAATGGGGAGAGAAGCTAAAGCTAGAAACAGCAGTCCCCCATGCTTCCGAGCCGTTGAATACGTGGAGTCGACCATACCGCGCCTACTCAACCGCCTTCTACACTAAGCCTTCAGCTAGATTACCTTGAGCTGCAGGGTTACTGTGTCGGAGAGCGGTGTTGGAGTAGACCAGTCATCCCAAACCATTATCGAAGCGGTGTAGTTGCCCCTCGTGGCTATGACGGTGCCGACAGAATGTCTGACCGTCTGCCCCACAGCTATCGCCGAATCTATCCAACCAATGAATACCACGCGGGCGCTACTATCCCTAATCTGCACCACATACACATATTTATGCGGGATTATGTCAGTATTCCTCAAGCTAGCAGAGACTTGAATCGTCTGCCCACGCTGGAAGGTTGACGTAGGGTTACCTATCGCGTCAAAAGTCCCTGCATCCGAGACCTCGAACGTGCCCACGCCTAACCTACCAACCTTGAAGGTCGTGCTATTCGAAGCACCCCAGTAAGACACCGTGACGCTGTAAACCCCGGGCTCATCATAGGGGTATATCTGCTGCTGCACACTGTAGGAGCCGTCTGAACCAACCTCTGCGTCAAACTCAGCCCACAGCCCGCCAGATGGGCTCGTAACTCTAACCTTCACAGGACCAGACACGACAAAGGAAACCCTGCTTGCTAGGTTAAAGAGGTCACCAGGCTTCAAGAACCGTTGAACTAAATCTACGTTAACATAGAGCCCTACGAAGATGTCTAAAGAGGAGTTAACCAGGTTACCGTAGCTGGCTACGATCGTCCAACGCCCCCTATCTTCAGGCCTCACTCTGTAGACGGAGTCTAAGCTAAAGCTGCCGTCAGACCTCGGCGTAACTTGGGCTACAGCCTTAACCGACACATTCTGCTTAACGTATATGGTAACTGGGTAGTCTGGGAGAAATGGGGAAGCCTTGCCTGAAACGGATATCGTCTCATCAGTAAGATACACAAGCTTATCCGATGCGAGTGTGATATTGGGCTTAATGCGGACCTGGAAGCTCGTCTCAGCCACGTAGCCAGCGTAAGACCCCCTAACCCTATATGTGCCGGTCAGATCCATCTCAGACACGCTCCCAACAACAGCCCCATAATTCCCCTTCACATCGGGTGTCACATAAGTCCTTACCCACACCCCGCCAAGTGGGTTTAAGACCGTCACATTAACCCGCTCACCCGGAACCATCTGCCAAACGACACCATACACATAGACCACCTCCCCTGCACCGTAAGAGGGCTTATCTGTGGATACAGTTAGCGGCTTCTGAGATAGAACCGTAGCCGATGTGAAAGAAGCGATTAAGAGAACCGCAAGAACCGAGGATAAAATCAGCCTACCAGACCTCGAACTCTTCATTCCACCAACCTATTTCCAGCCTCACGATAAATAGTTAACTCCCTGTCAAAGAGAGATTTCTGTGGGAGGAGGAGAATTTTTACGGAAGCATCCAACGGAAGCCTCCGCAAGCTATCCGCTTCCAGCGCCTCGACTATGGTAGATCGTCAGCGAAGCCACGAAGACATAGGACGCGGTGTAAGGTACTAGAATTGGGAGTATGCCAAGGTTGCCGAATGTGGCCGCTGAGGCTATGGATGCGGCGCCTAAAACTATTGTGAGCAGCTCGATCACCAACGTCGCATCCAGAAGCACCTGATACTTCTTGCCCCTCCAGTCATCGCCGCTCCGCTCAATAGCGTACTTAGGAGTTCTGAGGAACGGTTGGCTACTGCTTGATAGTAGTGCACGCAGAACCTGAATCGTGTTGCTTACACTCACCCCGTATCCTATGAAGCCGAGCGTAATTAGAGCTGGCAGAGATCTGATCAGACCCAATCTCTGCTGCCTAACCGAAGCCACGTAGTAGACCCAGACCGCAGCCCAGCAGGTCAAGATAGCTGCACCAAGCGGTAGCCAAGTGACGTTATGTGCCTCAAGCGATCTGATGTATTCAGCTATAGAAGTGGACGAAGGCTGAGGCATATCAAACCCGATTGTGTTGACGTTCAGTATTGAGGCAAAAGCAGCTAAGATGAATGCTGCTAAGATCAGTGGGTGGACGAAGTAGTATGTGAGGTGTGTGAATGCCTCAAACTTCTGCTTCAAAGAAAGGTCTTTGCGCAGCAGTATTTTGACAAGGTGCTTCTTTGCCACCTGCACTGAGCCACACGCCCAACGAGCCTGCTGCCTCTTAAAACCGCTGATCGAGGGAGGAACCTCAGCGGGAGCGCAAACATCCCTCACATAGAGCACCCTATAGCCCTCCAGCTGCATCCTATAGCTTACATCAAGGTCCTCAGCCAGAGTGTCAGCTTGCCAACCACCCACCTTAACCAGAGCCTCTCTCCTCAAAACACCCGCGCTGCCGTTGAAGTTCAGAAAGCACCCAGCAGCCAACCTACCCGGCTGCTCAATAAGAAAGTGGCCATCGATCCCGAGAGAAACAGCCTTCGTCACATAGTTATAACCTCTGTTCACGTGGGTCCACCTTGCCTGCACAAGACCCAGAGACTCATCAGCCTCCATATACGGTATGACCTTCAACAGGAAGTCGCTTGGAGGTATGAAGTCCGCATCAAATACGCAAATGTACTTCTCCGATGTCACCTCAAGGGCTTTTTGCAGCGCACCAGCCTTGTAACCACTCCTATCAGCCCTCCTCAAAACCTCTATTCTGAAGCCCTGCGCCCCTAAATCTTCAACCACTCTATTGACTTCATCAGAGGTGTCGTCGTCAGAGTCATCCAGCACCAAGATCCTAACCAACTCCACACCATAACATTCAGCGACTTTCGCACAGGAGTAAATGACCCGTCTAGCCACATACTTCTCATTGTAAATTGGAAGATGTATGGCAACAGTAGGCTTACCTTTAAGCGAGCCCGCAGCAGGCACAGCATACCTCTTCGCACTATAGAGGAGGTAGAAGCAGTTGTAGCCGTAGACGAAGAAGAGCGCAGAAACCGTGAGGGAAAGAGCGAGCAGAATCTGCTGAATCACAGTAGGCTGCAACCCCTAGCTAAAGTTTCTGCGCAGCTACGCCATATAGGAGCAGTGGCAGCTCCTCTATCCCTCCTGTCATAGGGTCTATCTTCAGCCCCAATATTCCAAGAGTCATTACACCTATAAGCGGGGTATCCACTTTCCCACTCACCAACGCTGGTGAAGCCCTCTCCCCACCTAATACCTTCACACGTATCCTAGTCTCCAGAAGAATCTCTACACCGACACCAGTCTTAACCTTTACAAAACCTAAACCCTCAAGCTCCAATTTTCTGAAGAGCTCCTCAGGGAGCACTGTGTAGGTCACACAAGTATCGACTAATGCTCTAACAGAAGCCCTCAGCGGTTTTTTGGGGTTCGAAACTTCATCCACGAATACACGACCCACAGCCATCACCAACACCAACTTTTATAAAACCTTTCTTAGCTCTATCCGGATGATGTTACGATAAGGTTTTAGCGTTTGGTGCTTTCTTTGGTTGTCATATGTCTACTTATCGTAACATCATCTCTATCCGAGGATTGTCAATATTAGGCACTAGAAGCTGTTTAAAAAGACTTGTGCACACTTCTAGCCTTAAATCCGCTCATCTAAAGATTAGATCATCTCCTCCTCGGCCTTCGGCGCTACCCTTCTCCTCCTAATGAATATAAGAGCCCCTATGGTCGCCACGACTACCGCAGCTACTGAAATCCAAAGCGTGAGGGGCGGGCTTTCTGTGGTTGCTGGTGTTGGCTGCTGCGGTGCCATAACGTTGATTTTAATGGACACTTGCGTCGCGGTGTAGCCCTCCTTCTTCACATCCACCTTGATCTCAGCCGAACCAGGGTTGTTGGAGAAGAAGACCGCTCTACCCTTACCCTCCCTATCGGTTGAGTTTGAGGTCTGGGCTAGGTTTCCTAGATTAGTTGACCAGGTGAGCGAAGCCCCTTCAACCGCACCTACGTCGCTGGCTACAGTAACTACGAGTGTTATCGGCTCACCAACCTCAACATCACTCTTCTCGGCGCTGAGCGAAGCCTTCATGACCAGTGGCTTGACATCAAACGCCACGCTCTTGGTCACCGTTGTGTAGCCGCTCTTACTCACGGAGACCGTTAGGGTTATGTTTCCATCTGCGGCTGGTTGGAATACTGCTGAAGCATACCCTTTTTGATCTGTTAACCTAGTTTCGTTTAGCAGATGAGGCTTAGCCGCGTTCCAGAGCACTGTCGCACCTTCTAAGGGCTTACCAAAACACCTAACATACGCCTGCACCAACACTGGTTGGAATACCCCTACTGTGACACGCCCTGAGGCAAGCGGGGGTGGCTGCGTATATAATTCAAGCGTTATGGGTAGTAGGACCGTCTTTATTGTAGCTGAACCCTTCGCGAAGCCAGACTGCGTAGCCGTGATCGTGGTTTCACCAGCCGCCCCGGTTGTGTAGAACTTAGCCTTCACATATGTGCTGCCAGCCTTTAACGTCACCTTCTCATCCACGTATCCAACGTTGAGGGCTGATGATGAGAGCGTAATCGGTATGTCTGAGCGCGCCTTCGACGGGATACCGCTTGCGTCCTGAAGCTGGACTACTACCGCTTCGTACGCTCCAGGGGTGGCTTGAAGGGTGCTGGGCGCTGTGTATACGGCTAGGTGTGTTGGCGCTGGGCTCACCGTGTATATTGTTCTGCTTGCTGAAACGTAACCTAGGGCTGTGGCTGTGATGTTGGTTGCACCCGCTGTGTAGGTTGTCTGGAACGACGCTACGCCGTATGTTCTACCGGCGGGTATCGTGACCGCTTTGCTGACTTCGCCGACGTCGGTTCTAGATGAAGCTAGGAAGACCGTTATGTCATTAGGAGCTCTGGCTGGTAGCCCATTTACATCTTGAAGCTCAACTATTATGGAGTCGTATGACCCTCCGTCTGCTGGTAGAAGTGTAGGTGCAGATGTCAATGCGAGCCTATAGGGGACCGTGCCTGCTACTGTAAGCTGTGCAGCCGCTGTTTCAAAGTTTTGGGCTGAGGCTGTTATGACCGTGGAGCCGGGTAGGAGTGTGGAGTTGAAGCCAACGAGCTGAGGCGCACCACCCTTCAACTCGACCCTCGCGTTAACTGAACCGACGCTGGTGTCAGATGACGCAAGCTGAACGGTGACGCCTTCCGTTGAGATAAGTGGGTTGCCTGACTGGTCCTGAAGCTGTAGAACTATGATCTCATGGTACTCAGCGCCAGGAGGTATAGATTGCGGCGCAAGGTATAGACCGAGTCTACCCGATCTGCCTAACGTAGGCTTCACAACCACAACCTCGGTTGAGGCTGACACGTAGCCCTCGGCTGAAGCGGTTACCCGCACCGAACCAGCAGACACCCCGTAGAGTTTGGTTGAAGCGTACGTTTTACCCGAAGGTATCTTGATCACAGCATTCTGAAGATATGCTATCTTCTCGTTAGATGATGAGAGGTGTACTAAGATGTCTGTGGGCGCTCTGGCCGGTGAGCCCTGAAGGTCCTGAATCTGGGCCACGATGTAGGAGTAGGATTCTGAGCGCTCGGGTATCTTGGGCGGCGCAGCATATACGGCAAGCTTAGCTGGTATTGGCCCTATTACACGTAGGGTAGCTGCGCCTGAGCTGTAGCCTGCAGCAGAAGCTGTGATTGTGGTTTCGCCAACCGAGTATGATACGTAGAAGCGAGCCCTACCGAATGTGCTCCCAGCGCTTATAGTCAGAGTAGGGTCTACACTACCAACCCTAGTGATGGAGGATGAGAGTGTAACCACGACATCACCTTCAGCCCTAGCTGGCTTACCCGCAGCATCGAGTAGCTGCACAGTTACGATCCCGCTCACACCAGCCTCAGGCAGCATCTGAGATGGGGAGAGGCTTACAGAAAGAGCCTTTGGCGAGCCACTCGGCTCAACCGTGGCCACACTCTTTGTGTCCGGTTGATAGCCGCCAGCAGAAGCCGTAACTTCGGTTTGACCCGGTGTGAAGGTGGTTCTGAAGCCTGCGACAGCGTAGCTAAAGCCTTTGGGTATCGTCACATATGGGTCTACTGAGCCGACCTCAGTCCTAGAGGAAGAGAGCGTAACCACGATATCCTCCGGCGCAGGAATAGGGTAGCCAGATTTGTTCTGCAGCTGAACCACTATCGCATCGTAGTAGCCGCCGTCAGAAGGAAGTTTAGGTGGTGCAACTATTATCGACAAAACGCCTGATACATCAGATTGCTCACTTAGGGAAGAGGGGGGGTTAAGGAGAAGCGTCAAGATGAGTAGCGCAAGAGAAACCATCTTCAAATAGCTACAAGCTGACGCTACCAACCTACCCGCCTTTCTACACCTCGAATATTAAAGCGCTTCTCTCCAGGTTTAGTTACCAGTATGGAGGCGAAACCTTGATAAGGTCGCGTAGAGCTTCAGAGCTCGGCTTGTTTAACATATTTAAGAGAAGGGGTAAGGTTGAAGCAACCTCAGAAGTGGAGAAGAGGGAGGTTGAGTTACCCGAGGCTAGGTTTATTGAAGCTTACCCCGTCCTCGAGCCGTTTGTTTATGTTGGTATAGAGGAGATGCCTGATGGTGGGCTCAGGTACCGTGTCATTGAGCCCTCTTTGAGTGAAAGCGACCTTAGGATTCTGGATCAGATAGACCAGATGCTGAAGACCGCTTTGAGCGTCGATATGAGGAGCTTTGGTTCACAGGCTGCTGCAGCGGAGTACCTTAGGGGTGAAGTCATCAAGCTTCTGAGGAGGTTTAACGTTAAGGTACCGCGCCTCGTCTTCGATAAGCTGATGTATTATGTTACCAGGGACCATATAGGCTATGGGATAATAGACCCTCTTATGAGAGACCCGAGGCTAGAGGATATTAGCTGTGATGGACCAGGCATCCCGCTCTACGTTTGGCATAGGGACTATGAGTCCCTCCCAACTAACATCATCTTCCCAGATAGCGAGAAGCTGGATAAGTTTTTGATGCGTATGGCCTACCTGATCGGTAAGCACATCTCTGTTGCACAACCGATCGTCGACGGGGCGCTTCCCGATGGGAGCAGAATCCACATGACATACGGCACCGAGGTGTCGAAGAAGGGCTCCACATTCACTATCAGAAAATTCAGGGGGGAGCCTCTGACCATAGTTGACCTCATAAAACTAGGTACACTTAACTCAGATATCGCGTCTATGTTGTGGTTCGCTTTAGAGAATAAGGCTTCTATACTCGTCGTAGGCGGCACAGCGTCAGGTAAGACGACTACGATCAACTGCCTCTCCATGCTCATCCACCCAGATGCTAAGATCGTCACAATAGAAGATACTCCTGAAATCAACCTAGCCCACGCGAACTGGGTTCAATCTGTTTCCAGACCCGGTCTGATGGGTGTGGGTGAGGTTACGCTCTACGACCTACTCGTGGCCGCCCTTAGACAGAGGCCTGACTACATCATCGTAGGCGAGATACGTGGGGCAGAAGCTTACACGCTCTTCCAAGCGATCTCCACAGGGCACGCCGGTTTGAGTTCGATGCACGCTGAATCCGTGTCCGCTGCGCTACGCAGGCTAATAGCTGAGCCCATGAAGATACCTAAGCCGCTGGCAGCGACGCTAAACTACATACTGCTACAAGCCAGAATCACTGTTGGAGGCAAGTCGAGCCGCAGAATATTATCGGTAACGGAGCTCGTGGGTTTAGATCCGAGGACCGAAGAGTTCATAACGAACGAAGTATACCTATACAGCGTCGAGAAAGACCAATTCATCTACAATGGCCGCTCATATATAGTCGAGAAGCTCGCTAAGATGAAGGGGTTTACCCAAGAGGAGGTTAGAAGGGACCTAAGTGAGCGAAAGATGGTCCTGGAGTGGATGGTGAAGATGGGTGTCAGAGGGTACCGTGAGGTAACAGCGGTTGTTAGGGACTACTATAGGAACAAGGAGGCGCTGCTCAACAAGGTTAGGATGGATCTATATTGATACCCGAGCTCGCCTTCTTCTCCTACAGGCTATTTGGGCAGCGCCTAAAACTCCCCCGCCCAAGGGGGCTTGAAGAGAACCTTAAGAAGGCTGCTCTGCTGCTGCCTCCGGAGGTTTACCTAAGCTTCGCTCTGCTCATCTGCCTGATCGTGTTCGCCGGAGGCGTCTTGAACTGCTTCGTAGCCTTATACACCCTATCTCAATCACTAACATTCTCTATACCCCTCTCACTCATCTTAGGAGCTTCTTCGGCCGCGGTTAGCTTCGCCTCCCTCTACTTCTACCCCTCTGTGAGGGCTGGTAGGAGAAGGAGAGAGATCGAAGCCAACCTCCCCTACGTTATAAGCACCCTCTCTATACTATCGGCTGCCGGTGTGCCCGCCGATAGGGCTTTCAGGCTCCTCGCCGCTCTCGAGAAAGGCGGTAGGGTTGGGCTCGGCGGCGAAGCACTACTCATCTACAGGGACCTAACCCTGTTGGGCGGAGATCTTGTTTCAGTTCTGAAAGAGGCTGCCGAAAGGAAGGTTTCAACACACCTCTCAACTCTACTCGAAGGCATCGTTGCGACGATACGCTCCGGCGGCGACCTCACAACCTACCTACAGGAGGAGGGTAGAAGCCTGATGAGGCTGCATAGAAGCATCATGAAGGAGCTCCTCGACTTCATGGTTATTATCGCAGAGATCTTCATGGCTCTGATGGTAGCCTTCCCCCTCATACTAATAGTTATGCTCGCTGTGATGGCTTCCATCGGAGGAGGGGTTGGAGTGGCGAACCCAGCCAACATCGTGCCGCTAGTCATCTACGGTCTCGTCCCAGCGGCGGGAATCTTACTCCTCCTACTCATAGACTTAGCTACACCAAGGGTGGCATAGATGCTAGCGCTTAAGCTTAGCAGGAGTGATAAGAGGATCGTAAGCGTCTCTTCGATAGCGATATGCGCCGCGATACTGATCAACACGATACTCGTCTGGCCTGGGTTAGATAGGCACCCCGAGTTTGAAACGTTCTTCGTGATAGCTATCATCATAGCCCTCTTCCCCCCTGCTGCAGCCGATCTGCTCGATAGGCGCTGGAGGAACGCGGTGAACGCAAAGCTCCCAGATCTTATCAAAAACATATCAGACGCTCAGAAGACCGGTATGAGCTTCCCCAAGGCGATCGAGTACTCCGCTAGGGTAGACTACGGTCCCCTTACAAAGGAGCTGCGTAAAACAGTGGCACAGCTAAGCTGGGGCTGGACTTACGAAGAAGCCATGCAGGACCTTGCCAAGCGCATAGATACTCCCCTAGCGCACAGGATGGCCGCTATGCTCATAGAGGTTGGGAGAGCCGGCGGCAGGCTGCACGAAGTACTCGACAGCGTTTACGCTCACTTCAGAGAAGTCCAGGACATAGAGAGAGATAGAAAGAGGCAGCTGATCCCCTACGTGATGACCATATACGCTTCCTTCGGTGTCTTCCTATTCCTCGTCTACATACTCTTCTCAACACTATTCTTTCAAGCAAAGCAGCTAGCCTCAACAGGAACCTACTTCTTAAGCGGTCTCAACACAGAACTCTACTACATATGGTTCTTCCACATGGCTGTCGTCGAAGCTGTGATAAGCGGCTTCGTCGCAGGTAAGATGGGTGAAGGAGCCATGTCCGCAGGTCTAAAACACGCCCTAATTCTGCTACTCATATCCATCCTAGCCTTCGCATTCATCATACGCCCACCCTGACAACAGATCAGCCACCAGCTACCACACTAACATTGAACCCAACAAACACAGCATTCAAGCCAAACCCACTCTGCGACCAAAGAAAGACACCACATACAGCACAAGAGGAGGGGTAAAAAGGAAGAAATTAACCTCTACAAGCCCCTCCACACCACCAACATCGAAGATAGGGTTGAGCTCAGCCTACCCAGCCCAACACCTACAGCGGTCGTAACAAGATCAAATAATCTGAGATAGATTAGAAGCGTGAAGAGAATCAGCTCCAAAGACGATATTCAACTCAACCACCCAAAGACTAAAGTTGGCTCATAAGCTTAATCACCCACGCATATACCATCTTCTCGTCTGCAACTTTTACTACACTTCTTTCAACCCGCTTTTGAATCTACAATACTCATCTCCCTTCGCTACACACATATCTTCAACCACCTCTACATCCTTCCCAAATAGCGTCCGCAGTACGCCCGCCAGATAGCCTCGAAAGAAGCTGCTTTGAGCAGCCCCTCCCCTAAATGCTCCGCATTCAAACAGCTCATACACGTCGACTTCAACCCTCGCTTCATTCGAGTTAAACTCCACAAGCCTCGGTAAACACCAGCCCTTAGCTACCCTCTCCTCCAAGATAAGCTCCAAAACATCTCTACCATCCAGCCTATACCTTGACCGAACCGCTTCAACCTTAGCCCTACCCGCCTCAACACCCATATCATACAAGATAAAAGCCCCACCAGACCCATACACTTCATAAAGCCTCTTAAAGATCGCACCCAGAACCCTAACCGTGAACGAAACACTCCTCTCACCTAAACTCAGCAGGGGAAAATGAAGAACATCAACCATAAACCCAGGTATAGTGGGCTCACTGTAACGAACATCCAAGACCACATCAAGCCCCCTCAGCCTCTCAGCGACCACCGCAGGCGAAACGCCGACACCACTCAAATCAGCCACGAAACTGAAGACAGACCTCGCCTCGCCAGGATACGCAGATAAGAAACCCGAGCAGAGGTCCACCCCCAACTCAGCCAAAAGAGCCGTGACCTTAGCCAAAGCCCCAACAACATTCTTCTTCACAACCCTAAACTCAACCAGCCTCCTATCCTTCGCATAAACACCAGCAAAGAAATGCTTAGGCAGCATATCTCCGCGCTTCAACCAGAGACCACCCCCTAAAGGTCCTGAAGCCCTACCACCTCTCTGGCTGCTCGCTCCTCCTGACGAGCCCCTCTTCGCCAACCAGCTTCCACGTTCCCTCGCCCGGCCTTAGTAGAACGATCCCCAAAGCGTCGATCAACCTATCGCTCAATATCACCTCGTCTTCACCGGGTGTGATGACGGTGCTCGCCTCCACCGGACCTACTTCCCTCTCACCAGCTAAAACGCTCACTTTGACTAGCCTCCTGATCAAGAAGGTGTTCACTATCGCGCCCCCCACACCCCTATACTCCCTAACTTCTGAGCCTGTTGGGAGCTTTGGGTATAGACCGAGCCTTTCGGCGACTCGGGTCGGGATGACTACTTCAGGCTCCTCCGCCTCGTAGCCGGAGTTGGCTAGAGCCGTCGTGGCGACTTCGCCCCAGCTCGACTCCAGCCTAACCCTCACCCTAACCGCCATTGTGTTGGGTCACCGCAGCCTCGCGAATTTACCCACCCTTCTGAGCTTGCTTACACGCCTAAACTTACCCACCCTCGGTTTCGTAGGTTGATTACTACCCAACACCTGACCACTGCACATGCTACAGCGAACCCATATAAACCTTCACCCCACTTTTTGTTCGCTTCCCACCCGTTTAACAAGCTGCTTGTATTAAGATTATCTTGTTCCTACAAGGTTCTGTTTCCAGTGTTCGTGGTGCCCACGGTTTATTCCATTTACAACTGGCGAAGTTGTTCAAAGCCGCTTTAGCAGAGAAGGAGCAACACCAAGAGTAAATCAGAAAAAGGGGAAAGTTAAACATTTCACCACACTAGCACGGAGAGCAATCTAAACACACACAAAAAGACCGGAAAGAAGAAACCATTTGCAAAAAAAATCATCTCCGCATATGGGAAGATGCCTAAAATAGAGTAGCCGACGATGTTACGATAAGGTCTTAGTGTTTGGTGCTTTCTTTGGTTATCACAATTCTACTTATCGTAACATCATCGTAGCCTCAAGCAAAAACTATATTCAACGCTTTAGTTTACTGCGGTGGTTGGTGTGGGTTGAAGGAGGATTGGAGGAGTAGGATAGTGGTTGACCCCAAGATTCCAGCGGGGAAGACCGTTATCAAGGGTACGAGGGTATCTGTTGAGTTCATCTTGGAGCTGCTCGCCAATGGTTGGAGCGTTAGAAGCCTGTTGGGAAACTACCCTCAGCTGAAAAAGGAGGATGTTATCGCCGCTCTAAAGTATGCTGCTGAGGTTCTGAAGGAAGAGAAGATCTACCCACTTCCTTGATCAAACTCTCAGCCGATGAGAACATATTGGTTGAGGCTATGGCATTCGGTATATTTAGCCCCATATTACTCCCCGTGGTGGTCGAAGACTATCATCGTCCCATTAACATCAGAAATTCTCTTCGCCAATAGGGCGAGAAGATTAGATTTTCCGCCTCCGGTTGTAACCAATATGGCGAGGTGTCTTGAAGCCGCTTTGTCGAGGTTAACGGAGACAGGTACTTCAGGGTTTCTCAGCAAACTGCCAACTTTCGCCCACTGGTCTCCTTCTTTACAGAAGACCCTCTTAAGGTCAGAGTATGAGGCTTCTCGAACTTCACTTCCAGGCTCAGGGGCTAAGGATGGAATGGTGACTACACCATCTTTCAGGTCCTGTA
>Ga0209225_1001893_pt1 | contig 19763 bp, 22 predicted proteins | sample WasSprMetagenome_FD_184732 | JGI IMG/M metagenome (GOLD analysis project Ga0209225, IMG submission 184732) | Sulfidic aquatic microbial communities from Washburn Spring, Yellowstone National Park, USA - WS (SPAdes) (version 3) | ecosystem: Environmental > Aquatic > Thermal springs > Hot (42-90C)... | reverse complement strand
TAGAAAGAGCTTTAAAAGAAAATCCAGAAATAATAATCATTGGAACTGGAGCTTATGGAGTATGCGAGGTTACAAAAGATTGTCAAAATTTTATTAAAGAAAAAGGCGTGGAATTGATAGTAGATGTTACAGAAAAGGCAGTAGAAAAATTCAATGAGTTATTAAAACACTCAAAGAAAGTTATTGGACTTTTTCACTTAACTTGCTAAAAAATTAATCTAGTAAAGCTTTCTCTCTAAGTTTTCTGTGATAAGAGATTGCGAACTTATGCACTTTTTTGTTTAACTTCAAAATAAAGTTTGAAATTTCTTGATCCAAATTTCTCAATGAAATTGGTTTTTCTTTTCCTTCAATAAATATTTTTTCACTTTTTTTTGCTAAAGCAGAAATTTTTGTTTTTTCAAATTCTGGAAATTCTTTTTTGAGTTTTTTTGCTAAATTCAAATGGGCTTTCCCACCATCTAGCAAAATTAAATCTGGAATTCCCCACTCAGAGTGAGAAAACCTCCTCCTTAATATTTCTTCTGTCATAAAAAGATCGCTCGATCTTTTTTCAAATTTTATTTTAAATTTCCTAAAAAATTTTTCTTTTAAATTTTCTCCAAAAAACCCTACCAAAGCTCCTACTGCTAATTTTCCTCTAATGTTTGAAATATCAAAAGCTTCAACGCGAGAAAGATTTTCCAATCCAAAAAACTCTTTTAACTTTTCTATTGGAGAACTTTCTCTTTCAAAATAAACATTTTTTTCAAAAATGTGAGAATGAGAAAGAACTTTTTCTAGTTTGAAAATTTGATCTCTTACTTTTCCTGCTTCTTCAAATTCCCATTTTTTTGCAAGCTCTTTCATTTTTTTCTTTAATTTTTTGATGATTTCTTTTTCTCCTTCTTTTAAAACTTCTAAAACTCTTTTTGCATTGTTTTGACAGTCTCTTTCAACAAAAGAATTTTCAATTTCTGATTTTGAAATTTTTAAAGCGCAAGGGCCAGGACAATATCCCAGGTGATACCACAAACAGGGTCTTTTTGGAATTTTTTTGCAAGATCTAAAAGGAAAAATTTTTCTTAAAATTTTTAAGGTTTCTTTTAAAGCTTTTCCGTCGACAAAAGGACCTACAAATTCAGCATTTTTAATCTTTTGGGGTTGGTGAGTAATAAAAATTTGAGGGTACTTTTCTTTTGTCATTCCAACAAAAAAATAATTTTTATCATCCCTCCAAACGACATTAAATTTTGGTTTGTATTTTTTGATTAAATTTGCTTCCAAAATCAAAGCTGAAATTTCAGAATCTGTTTTAATGTAACCTATTTTTTTTGTTTCTTCCAAAAAGAATTTTTCTTTAAAAGCTGGGTTTTGAAAATGATCTTTTACTCTTTTTCTTAGATTTTTTGCCTTGCCAATGTACAAAATTTCTCCATCTTTATTTACAAAGCAATAAACTCCAGGACTTTTTGGGAGGCGAGCTATGTATTTTTTTTCTAAAAATTTAAATTCTTTCATTTTTAAACGACCCAGTATTTTTTCTTAGTCATTTCATCTCTTTTTTGTTCAATTTCATCAAGTTTTTTTTGAGCTGAGTTTGCCATCTCTTTTAGTTTTTCGTCTGGCAAATTTCCTAGATTTTTTATTTCTTCTATTAAAATTTCTTTTTCGTTTAATTTTGGATTCTCTATTACTTTTTCCAATAAAATTTTTAAAATCCAACCAACTTTTGGTCCAGGACCAATTTTTAAAATTTCCATGACGTCATTTCCGTTAACTTTTAGCATTTTTGGAGAGATTGGGTCTCGAGAAACTTTTTCAATCATGTACCTTAAATGTCTCAATTTGTAAGGTTCAGCTTTTTTTACTCCGCTTCCGATTCTATCTGCCATCCTCAGTTGCAAAAGTTCTTCGATGTTTTCTTTTCCCACATTTCTCAAAAGCCTTCTTACTGCACTTTCTTTTACTTCACCAGGGTTGTAATAAAAAAGATGGTATCTTACAAGTTTTACAATTTTTTCAATATCTTTTAAGGGAAATTTCAATCTTCTTAAAATTTTTTCTGTCATTTTTGCCCCTACAACTTCATGATTGTAAAAAGTAGCGTTGGGACCTTCTCCTCTTTTTGTTCTTGGTTTTCCAATATCATGAAACAAAGCTGCCAATCTCACATGAATGCTGAAGCCTTTTTTTGCTGCGTATTCTAAACTTTTCAAACAATGCTCATAGCAAGTGTAAATGTGATGCTTGTTTTGTGTTACCCCTACTCCTTCTTCAAGCTCTGGGATAATGTATTTTAAAAGACCTAATTTTCTCATCAATTCTATTCCTTCTGCAGCTCTTTCTGAATTGATTATTTTTAAGAATTCATCTCTAATTCTCTCTTTTGAAATGAACTCAATCAAATGAGAAAGTTCTTTAATAGCTTCTTTTGTTTTTTCTTCAATTTTCCATCTGTAGCCCAAACAAACTGCAAACCTTATTGCCCTCATCATTCTTAAAGCATCTTCTGAAAACCTTTCTTTTGGATCGCCAACCGCTCTGATGATTTTTTCTTTTAAATCTTTTTGTCCATCAAACAAATCGATAATTTTCACTTGAAATTTTTCCTTTGAAAAATCTAAAATTTCTATTGCCATCGCATTTATTGTAAAATCTCTTCTTTTTAAATCTTCGAAAATGTTTTCTCCAAATTCCACGTAATCAGGATGCCTTTTGTCAGAATATTTCGCTTCTTTTCTAAAGGTGGTAATTTGGATTTCTTTTAAAGTAGGATCTTCGCTTTCTGTTAAAACAGTTACGGTAAAAAATCTGTTTTCATAAAAACTTTTCGGAAAAAGTTCTTGAATTTCGTGAGGTTTTGCGCTCGTTGCAATATCCCAATCTTCTGGTTTTTTCCCCATTAAAATATCTCTCACGCATCCTCCGACAATAAAAGCTTCAAAACCTGCAGTTTTTAATTTTTCTACAACTTCTATAACCTCTTTCGGAATTTTCCAAAACATACTAAAAAAATCATACTAAATTAACTTGTCTTTTTTCAATTTTTTAGCTATACTTTAACTAAATTTTGCCCCCGTGGTGAAATTGGATATCATTTAGGGCTTCGGACCCTAAGTTGCAGGTTCGAGTCCTGCCGGGGGCACGCCCCCGTAGCTCAGTTGGAAGAGCAGGCCCCTCTTAAGGGCAAGGTCGCAGGTTCGAGTCCTGCCGGGGGCACAAAAAATTATGGAAGAGGTTAAACCTGAAATTTTCAGAGAAATTTTTAAAGAAAGAGAAAGAAATAAATATTACATCAAATACGAATTTGGGTTGCTTTTGGTTTTGGGAGGTTCTGATTTTTATTCTGGGTCTCCAGCTTTGACAGCTTTGTCAGCTTTTAGGACAGGAGTGGGAATGGTGAGAATTTTTGCTCCAAAAAGAGCAGCAGACATTATCGCAAGCTTTTCTCCAAATTTGGCAGCTTTTCCTTTAGAGGGGAAAATATTCGAGAAAAAACATGTTCCTATATTACTAGAAAATATCGTTTCTGCAAAAGAAGTTGCTTTTTCAAACACCGCTTTAGTTTTAGGAGGAGGTTTGGGAAGGTCTCTGGAGACACAAGAAGCTATTTGTGAACTTCTTTCTCAAGTAGACATTCCCGTTGTTGTTGATGCTGATGGAATTTGGGCGATTTCAAAGAAAATTGAAGATTTCAAAGGAAAAAATTTTCTAGTTACACCTCATGGCTACGAATTTTATGTTTTAACAGGGAAAAAAATTGAGAAAGAAATGGATTTGAAAGAAAAGACAGAAATTGTTAAAGAAAAAGCAAAAGAACTAGGAATGACAATTTTGTTAAAAGGTAATCCTGATATAATTTCTGATGGAGAAAAAATTTATTTAAATTACACAGGTTCACCTTACATGGCAGTGGGAGGAACTGGGGATACTTTAGCTGGAATTTGCGGAGCTTTAATGGCAAGGAAAATTTCTCCTTTAATTTCTGCGATTGCTGGAGCTTATTTGAACGGAAAGGCAGGGGAGTTAGCTGTTCAAAAATTTAGGGATGGACTTTTAGCGACTGATGTGATAGAATTTATTCCAGAAGCAATAAAAAGCTTGTATGAGTGAAGAAAAACAAATTTGGGATTTAATCATTATTGGAGGAGGACCAGCAGGAATTACTGCTGGTATTTTTGCTGGAAGGCAAAAGTTAAAAACGTTATTAATTACAAAAGAATTTGGGGGTCAAATGAAATTGAAAGCAGTCAGTATCGAAAATTATCCTGGATTTCCCGAAATTTCAGGAGAAAAATTAATTTCAAAGTTTGTTGAACATTTAAAAAAATATCCAGTAGAAATTTTGATGGAGGAAGTGATAAAAGTGAAAAAAGAAAACGAACTTTTTGAAGTAATAACTCAAAAAAATAATTCATTTTTTTCAAAAGCTGTAATTTTAGCACTGGGAGCTAAACCAAGGACGCTTGAAATTAAAGGAGAAAAAGAATTTTTGGGAAAAGGAGTAAGTTATTGTCCAGTTTGCGATGGGTATTTTTTTAGAGAAAAACAAGTAGCAGTAATTGGAGGAGGGAATGCAGGCTTTGAAAGTGCTCTGTTTTTAGTTCAAATTGCAAAAAAAATTTATATTCTTGATTTTTCTGAAACTCCAAAAGCAGATAAAGAATTACAAGAGAAAGTGGAGAAGACTAAAAAAGTTGAATTCATTGGTGGAGTGAAAATAAAGGAAATTGTAGGGAAAAATTTTGTGGAAGGGATAATTTATGAAGAAATAAAAACAAACAAAGAATTTATTTTGCCAGTTTCTGGAGTTTTCATTCATGTTGGGACTGTACCCCAAACTTTTTTAGTTGAAGGATTAGTAGATTTTAACGAAAAAAAAGAGATAAAAATTAATCCTGAAACTTTAGAAACGAAAACTCCAGGACTTTTTGCAGCTGGAGATTGCACAGAAGGAAAATTCAAGCAAATTGCGATTGCGGTAGGTCAAGGAGCAAAATCTGCCTTGTATGCTTTTGAATATTTAAAAGGTAAAAAATAAACAAAAAATTTATGGCCATAAAAAAATCTGCAAAAAAAGCTCATAGAAAAAGTTTAAAAAGAAGGTTGCATAATTTAATGTATAAAAACGAGATTAAAAGAAGAATTAAGGAATTTAAAGGTTTGATAGAAGAAGGAAAGATTGAGCAAGCAAAAGAATACCTTTCAAAAGTGTATCAAATTTTAGATAAAGCAGCAAAAGAAAAAGTAATTAAAAGAGGAAAAGCTGAAAGATTAAAATCAAAATTTGCAAAGTTACTTCTTAAAACTTAAATTTTAAAAAAAATTTTTTCTCAACAAAATTGAAAAATATCATAAAAATAAGATAGAGAGAAAGAGCTGAGGGCAACTGCGAAAAAATTAGGACTAAAAAAAGAGAAGCAATGACAGACAGTATTACTTGGAAAGAATCGTTAGAGCTAATTTGGAGATAATTTAAAACTCCTGCAAAAGTCGCTAAAATGAAATTTGGTTTTGTTAAATCTAAAATTCCTAAAAAAAGGGGTAAACTTTTTGTGGAAAAATCTCTCAAAGATTGATAAATAGCTAGAAAAATTGGAACCTGAACTAAGAGTAAAAAATAACTTGGCAAAGGATTTATTTTTTCTTTCTTTAAGAAAGCCATTGTTTCTTGAACTAACTTTTCCTTGTCGTTTTTGTACTTTTTTTGAATTTCTTTCAATTTTTGAGATAAAATTTCAAACTTTTTTTGTTCTTTGTAAATTTTAAGGTTTAGGGGGAAAAGGAAAATTCTTAAAAAAAGGGTTAAAAGAAAAATAGAAAGGCCAAAATCTTTAAAGAGAGAAAGGCTGAAGCTTAAAAATTTAAAGATAGGTTTTAAAAATAAAAAATTGTAAATTTCAGCTAGCATTTTTGAGTTTACTAAAAATTTTTAAAACCTTTTCTTTTAAAACCTGAAAATTGTTTTCGATTCCGGGAATGACAATAAAAACCATGTCTAAATTTTTAGGAGTTTCAGGTAAATTTAACCTTACAATTTCTCTTATTCTTCTTTTGATTTTATTTCTCTCTGTGGCTTTCTTTGAAACTTTTTTTGTAATCAAAATTCCCAACCTAAAATAAGGAAGGTCTTGCTCTAAATATTTAAGTACCAGAAAACTCGTCGAAATTGTTTTCCCTTTTTCAAGTACTTTTTTGAAACTTTTTCTATCTAGTCTTTTAACTTTTTTCATTGATTTATTTTACAAAAAAATAAAACTCTTGACAAAAAGTTTTACAAAGAATAAAATTAAAATATTACACAATACAAAAAGGTCAAAAAAATTTTCTAAAAATCTAAAAATTTTTTTATGCCTCCTAAAATTTTATTGGCTGAAGATGAAAATTTATTAATTGAAGTTTTAGAAAAAAAATTTACTCAAGCAGGTTATGAGGTAAAAATTGCAAAAAATGGAAAAGAAGCTTTGGAAATTTTGAAAAGCGGAGAAAAATTTGATTTAATATTGCTAGATATTATTATGCCTGAAATGTCAGGTTTTGAAGTAATGGAAGAAATGCAAAAAGATGAAAATTTAAAGAAAATACCAGTAATAGTGATTTCAAATTCCGGCCAACCTGTGGAATTAACAAAAGCTAGAGAATTGGGAGCAAAAGATTGGATTATAAAAACAGAATTTGATCCTCAAGAGGTTTTAGAAAAGGTGAGAACATACGTTAAAGAATAATCGATGAAAGGAAAAATTTTAATAATTGAAGATGATAGATTTTTAAGAGAGTTAATGGTAAGAAAATTGAAAATGGAAAATTTTGAAGTGGTAGAGGCTGAAGATGGAGCGGATGGTTTAAAAAAAATAAAAGAAGAAAAACCAGATTTAGTTTTGTTAGATTTAATTTTGCCTGAAATGGATGGTTTTGAAGTTTTAGAACAAAAAAGAAGAGATGAAGAAATAAAAGACATTCCAGTGATAATTTTGTCAAATTTAGGACAAAAAGAAGAAATAGATAGAGGATTACAGCTTGGAGCAAAAGATTATTTAGTAAAAGCTCATTTTTCTCCCTCAGAAATTATAGAAAAAGTTAAACTTTTTTTGCAAAAATAAAAATTTTTAACTTTTATTTCTTCCTTCTAAAAAACTCTGGGCTTTTTTTAAAATTTCTTTTGAATTTTGATGAGTTAATAAAGACAGAGCAGTCTCAAAATCTGCCCAACGCCAATCGATGTGTTCTGGAGAAATTTTGATTTCCTTTTCTTTTGTTTCTGCTAAATAAAAAGTTACAAACTTTAATATAGTTTTTCCTTGCCATTTAAAAAAATATTTAATTTGTTCTTTAAACCCATCTAAAATTTTAAATTCTTTTATTCCAGTTTCCTCAAAAATTTCTCTTTTTACGGTATCCATTTCACTTTCTCCTTTCTCTATATGTCCTTTTGGAAAATCCCAAAAATTTTTCTCTGCTCTGTGAGAGAGCGAAGGATAATACAAAAGTAAATAAAAAATTTTTCCGTTTTCTTTTCTAAAAATTATAGCTCCTGCTGACCTTTCTATCTTTGGCATTTTTCTAAAATCAAGTTGAGTTTTCTTAAAGTTAAAACACCAACAAAACCTGTGCCTTTTCGAAGTCCAAAAGGTTCCAAAATTTCTTTCGAATATTTCTCTTGAAATTTTATTACCGCCCTAAAGGTTAAAGGGCCAAAATATCCAGTGACTAATCCTTCAGGATAAATTTCAGGTCCTTCTGATTTTAAAATCTCTTGCAAACATTTTACGTCCTCACCTCGCATTCCTTTTTTTAAAAATCTTTGAAATTTTTTGCACTTGATATTTTGACAGAAATTTTCTTTTGTTTGAACTTCTTCTTTTGTAGAAAAAGCTTCTAAAGCGAATTCAAACTCTCTTACATTTTCTTCATCATTGTTCTCAAGAGTTGATATGGGAACCACTAAAAGAGAAAAGAAATCTTTTTTTATTTCTTTTGGAACAAATTCTATTTCACTATTTTCCTTCAGGGCAAAATCTTTTATTTCGCATAAATTTTGTGAATCACATAAAAGAACAGTTACCTTAAAAAGTCCCATTTTTTCTCCTTTAAGCTTTACTTTAAAATTTTTATTTTCTCCATAAATTTTTTCCCAATTTCCAGAAAAAGGTTTAATTCTTTTTGTAAAGGAAAAATAAAATTCTTTTGAAGAAGGTAAAACGTGAATTCTTGGTAAAATTTTTAGAGAATTCAATGGCTCACTTTTAAAACAAAATTTTGGTGAAATATTACAATCTTGAAAATACAAAGCTAATAAAAAATTTTTAAAAATCTCTGAAAAGCTTTCGCCCACAGCTTTTTCAATTGCCAAAGTACCAGTTTCTTTTGTTTCCAAAATTTTTTGTAAAATCTTTTCACTATATTGCGAAATTAAATATTGTCCAAAAACTGAAACTATTCCATAATTTTGAAATTCGTTTTTCCATTCAATTAAAGAAGTTTGAGGGAATTTTTTAAAAACTTCTACTCTTTTTTTTAAATTTTCTTTGTATCCTAAAATTGTGGGAGCGGTCTCTGCAATCATTTCTAAAATCCAAGTTTTCTCTTCCGCCCTTTTTAATTTTTGTTCCCATTCGATTAAATGTACAAATTCATGAGCTATTTCATCTTTAATTTCTTCATTTTCTATTTTAAACGCATTCAGGTAAAACATTTTTCTTTCGTTTGAAAAGGGAGCCAAACTTTTTTCATAATTGTCTTCTTCTCTAAAGTATCCTCCAACATCTTCTCTCATTTGATGCACTAACACAGTAATTTTTGAATCTTGATTTACTCCTTTTTCAGGTTCTTTTCCTAAAAGTTGTGTTAAACCTGGATATATTTTTTGCTCAAATTCTTTAGAAAGTTCTTTCAAACTTTGAAAAAATTTTTGTTTTTCTTCGTCAGATAATTCTTTCCAAAAATCTTTTTCCACATAAAAATAAGTCTTTTCTCCCAAAACCAAGTTTATTGCTAAAATTTTTTTTCTTTGATAATAATCGTAATTTTTATCCACGAAAAACTCCTTTTCGTCTAAATAAGAATCTCCAAAACAAAAAATTGGGAAGAACAAAAATAAAAATAAAATTTTTTCGAAAAAATTTTTTTTGATCATTTTGTTACGGTTGCTTTTTCTAAAGTAATTTTAGGATCGTCCTTTAAAAATGTAGTAATTCTTGGAAAAGTCAATTTTACTTCTTTTTGAACTAAGGGATCGTATCCTAAAACTTCTATTTCTTCAATTAACTTTGGCGTAGTACCAACATCATTTTTTTGTGGTAAAAGCTCTATTTGAAAGGCTAAGGTTTTCGTTTCTTTTTCGTTTAAATCTCCGATTACCCACAAAATTTCTCTTGAATCAGAATCAAACGAAAATTTTGAAACTTCTGTTTCTGGAAAAATTTTACCTGTTAAATTAACATTTTCTGGAAGTTTTGATTTAACTTTAACATCCTTTAAAGGTGAAAAAGTGCTTTTGATTTCCCAGAAAATAGTAAAAGTAGTTTTTTCTCCAACTTTTGGAGGAAGAGGCCCTGAATTTCCAAAAACTTCATCAAAAAAATAACCTTTCTCCGAAAACTCTAAAGTCGAAGAAAGTTTAGTAATAAATTCTTGTTTGGTTTGTCCGATTATAATTGTACTTTTCAAAAGAGGGGTTTGAATTTCTCTTGGGCTATCTTTTAATTTGATCCAAAAATCAACCCTCCCTTCTTCTAAAGGTTGTAAAAGCTTTAAAGAAGAATTTTTTTGCCAATCAAAAACAATCGTTTTTTGGTTTTCTTGCAAAGAGCCTGTGTCAGATTTAAAAGTTGAAAAGTCAAAAGCATCTCCAGAAAGAGTACACAAAAGTAATAAGTTCTCTAAAGGTTTTTCCCCAACATTTTTGAAAAATATTTCATAATGCAGCCATTCTCCAGGGAAAGGTGAATACTCTGGATTTCCGTTAATTTCTTGGCGTACAAAAATTGAAGATTTAGCGATTTCTACTGCTTTAGATATTTCTTTTAAAATTATGAATTGTCCTCCAGAAACAAACCCAATTTTTGCTTTGAAAACTTTAGGTTCTTTTGTTTCTCCATGAATTTTTCCTAAAATTTCAATTTTTTTTCCTTCAAATCTGTTTAAAGTTGGAATTAACCATGAATTTTGATCTATACTTTTTGGTTGAGAATCTATAAATTCGAAACCAGAAGGCCACTCAGCTTGAACTTTTAAATTGGATAGGGGAGAGGACAAGTGAGAAAAATAATAAATATTAAAACGAAATTCTTTTTCGCTTTCAATTTGTGGGGGAATGTCAATTTCGAAAGTAAGCGGAACTTTTAATTTAAAAGTAAATTTAGTTTCGTTTTTAAAAAATGATTTTAAATTTTTGGGTCGATAAGTTAAGAAAGCTCGGATTTCTTTCGTTTCACCTTCTTTACCAAAAAATTTTAATTTAAAAGAAAAAGATTTTTCTTCGCCAGGATAGATCATCCCCCCCATTTCTTCTTTAGTGATTACTTTTCTCGTTAAAATTTCTTCACTTTCTGTTTGAGTTCCTTCTGGAAATTCAACGACCAATTCAGGATCCTCAAGTCTAAAATTTCCGTTGTTTTTAAATTTCACTAAAATTTCGTTTATCTCTCCTACTGAAATTTCGCTCTGGCCTAAAATTTCAAATTTTAAAACTTCTTTTGAAAATAAGTTGCGCTTTATTGTCCAAATTCCCAAAATCAATCCCAAAATTAGAATTGTTAAAAAAATTCTGTTGAATTTCATTTTTTTTCCAAAAGGAAATTTAACCATTTTTCAGAAAAATTCGCGTATTTTTTAAGGGTTCTTCTTGGAATTTTTATTTTTTCGAAAAAATCAAAATTTTGGGTCAATATTAATTCTATAAGTTTTATAACGGAAAAATCAAGTGAAAAAAGTTTTTCTCTGATTTTTCTTTTGCAATTTGAACAAATTGTAGCTCCTCTTTCAAAAGAAAAAAAACAACTCTCTTCTATTTTATTTTTGCAAAGATCGCATTCTCTCAAATTTGGAAAAAGACCTAAAATCCATACCAAATTCCAAAAAAAATACCAAAAGAGCTCTTCTTTTTTTCTAAAAGAGAAAGAATTCAATTTTTCAAAACCTTCTTTCAATAAATTAAAAATCCTTTCTTCTTTTTCTGGGCCTTTTACTAAAGAATCTAAAATTTCAGAAATTTTTTGGGCCAAAAAGATCCTTTCTAGATCTTTTTTAATCCTTGAAAATTTTTCAAGACACTTTGCCTCCACCAATCTTTCTCCTCTTTTTCCTTCAACAAACCAAACCTCAACTAAAGAAAAAAGTTCCATTTGAGGCCTTAGCTTAGAAGAAATTTTTCTTGCTGATTTCGCCAAAAGGTCTAACCTTCCAAAATCTTTTGAAAAAACAAAAAAAACAATGTCAGCTTCGTCCATTTCTTTTTCTTTTAAAACGAAGGCTTCAGTTTTGTGTTTTTTAACCATTAAATTTTTATTGAGAAAGAGCTTGCATCATTGAGTAAATAGGTTGGAGCATTGAAATTGCAAAAAGAGCTACAACCCCTCCAATGAGCAAAAGTAAAATTGGTTCAATAATAGAAGTTAAAGATTTTGTCATTTCTCCAACTTCATTTTCGTAAAAATCTGCAATTTTTTTCAAAAGAGTGCTAGTTTCACCACTCATTTCACCTGTCTCAAGCATCATCGTAAAAGTGGGGAAAATAATTTGAGGGTGCTTCTTGAAAACTTCAGAAAGTCTTTTCCCTTTTTTCACATATTCTAATCCTTCTTTTAATATTTCCTTAAAATAAACATTCCCTAAAACTTTTTCTGAAATTTCTAGAGCTCTTGGGAGTGAAATTCCACTTTCCAAAAGGGAAGACAAAGAACGAGCGAGCATTGCACAGTTTTGTTTTTTTGAAAGCTGTCCTATTATTGGCAAAGAAATTAAAATTTTATCGAAAATTCTTTTTCCGAATTTAGTTTTTGCGAATTGGAAAATGAAAACTAAAATAAGAAAGAGAAAAGAAAAAACTAAATACCAATTTTGAGAGAAAAAATCTCCAAGAGTTATAACAAATTTTGTTGTTTTGGGAAGTTCCACGTTCAGTTCTTTAAAAACTTTGGAGATTTTTGGAATGACTACAACAAACATTAAAATACCAATTCCAAGCATTGCTAAAATAATTACTGCAGGATAAATTAAAGCTCCTTTCACTCTTTGCTTTAATTCTGCTTCTTTTTCCAATTGAGTAGCCAAGAGATTTAAATTTTCTTCTAACCTTCCAGATTCTTCTCCTGCCATGACAATGTTTTGATAGAGTTCCGAAAAATAATGAGGATACTGAGAAAGAGCAGAAGAAAATTTTTCTCCTTTTAAAACTCGTTGTTGAATGTCTAAAATCGCTTTCGCAAAATTTTTATTTTTGGTTTGAAGAGACAGATTTAAAAGAGCTTCTGGAAGAGAAATTCCAGCTGAAAGCATTACTGCGAGGTTTCTTGTAAAAAAAAGTTTTTCTGAAACCGAGACTCCCTTTTTGAAGGAAAAAATAAATTTTCTTTCTTTTTTAGGGCGAGCTTCGATTAAGATTAAACCCGATTTTTTCAATTCTTGCTGTAAATCAAAAATATCTTTTGCTTCTTTTTCTCCTTTAATTAATTTGCCTTCTTGAGTGAAAGCTTCAAAAATATATTTTGGCATTTTTAAAATTTTACAAAATTGAGAAAAATAAAAAAAGAGTCTTGAAAGGAGGGCCTGACCCAGGAAGCCAAGTTTGGGTGTGGCTTCCCAACACCCGAGAATTGAGAAGCGAATTCTCCTTCTCAATTCTCCTCGACCAGTTAAAAGAAAAGTAAGTGTTCTACGGCCACCTTCCAGTAGCCGTACCTTGTTTCGACTTACGCCTCCTCACCGGACCCACCCTCGTCGCTCAAGAGGGCGCCTTCGGGTGTTTCCGGCTCGGCTGCGTTGACGGGCGGTGAGTACAGAGCCCAGGAACGTATTCACCGGGGCGTGGCTGATCCCCGATTACTAGCGATTCCGGCTTCATGAGGGCGAGTTGCAGCCCTCAATCCGAACTGGGGCGGCTTTTTAGGGATTAGCTCCCCCTTACGGGTTCGCAACCCTTTGTAGCCGCCATTGTACCACGTGTGCAGCCCAGGGCATAAGGGCCATACCGACCTCACGTCGTCCCCACCTTCCTCCGGCTTCCGCCGGCAGTCCCGCATGACATCCCTGAAGAAAAATCTTCAGGGCAAACATGCGGCGGGGGTTGCGCAGGTTTTGGGATCTAACCATGCGTCTCACGACACCTGCTGACGAGGGTCATGCAGCACCTGTGCCCGTGTCCTTGTGGAAACCCCCAGGTTTCCCCAGGGTTTCACGGGCATGTCAAGCCCTGGTAAGGTTCCACGCTTGTTGTCGGATTAAGCCACGTGGTCCACCGCTTGTTTGGGCTCCCGTCTATTGCTTTGGGTTTTACGGTTTCCCGCGTACTCCCCAGGCGGGGCACTTCACGCGTTAGCTTCGCCGGAGGAGAGGGTCGAGACTCCCCCCAGCTAGTGCCCATCATTTACGCCGTGGACTACAGGGGTCTCTAATCCCCTTTGCTCCCCACGGTTTCGACCCTCAGCGTCAGGGACGGCCCAGGGACCTGGCTTCCCTTTCGGCGTTCCTGCCGATATCAACGGATTTCACCCCTACACCGGCAGTTCCGGTCCCCTCTACCGCCCTCTAGCCTGGGAGTATTCACCGCATTCTCCAGGTTGAGCCCGGAGGCTTTAACGGTGAACTACCCAGGCCGCCTACGGTACCCTTTACGCCCAGTAAATCCGGCTAACGCTTGTGGCTCACGTCTTACCGCCACTGCTGGCACGTGATTAGTGGCCACTTATTCGCCGCTTACTCTCAGGGGAGAATTTCTCCCCTTGCTCAGCGGCAAAAGGGGTTTACAACCCGAAGGCCTTCTTCCCCCACGCGGCGTCGCTGGGTCAGGGTTTCCCCCATTGCCCAAGATTCTCGGCTGCTGCCTCCCGTAGGAGTGGGGCCCGTGTCTCAGTGCCCCGGTCGGCGGCCACCCTCTCAGGCCACCTACCCGTCATAGGCTTGGTGGGCCATTACCCCACCAACTACCTGATGGGCCGCGGGCCCTTCCCGGAGCGGTCGGGATTTTCTCCCTTCCCTTTACTGTTTGGGAATTTCACCCAAACAGACCATCGGGGATTAGCCCGGTTTCCCGGATTGTCCCCGTCTCCGGGGTAGGTTACCCACGTGTTACTGACCCGTCCGCCAGGTACCAAGATATTGTGAGAAACCCCACAATACCTTGGCCCTCTGACTTGCATGCCTTATCCACGCCGCCAGCGTTCAGCCTGGACCAGCATCAAATCCTCAGAGAAAAAGAAAATTTCAGAGTCAGGCCCTCCTTCCAAGACTCTTTTCAATTTTAATGTTCAATTTTTATTTTCCGCAAGCTGATTTTTTCTTTCTCATACTACTAATATATTTATCAGATGCATCTCAAAAAGTCAAGAGTCAATATTTCTTAAAATTTCTTATATTTAAATTTTCGGCAAAATAATCTGACCTTCCTTTTTATCCCCAATTGCTAAAAACTTCCCTTCCAAATACAAAAATCCAGTAAAAGCACAAGTGACAGCATCTAATTCGTCTCCGCAAACTTTTTCTTTTAAAATTTTAATCCCCAATTTTTCCAAACCTTTCTTCAATTTTTTCAACCCTTTTTGTTTTCTTGGAATTTTCAAAATATCTTGAGTTGCTCCAGGATAAACTTCAATCACCTTATACTTTTTCTCCAAAATTTTTTTTAATTTTATTCCTCTTTCTGTCAATTTTCTCATTGGCCCCAGGGTTATTGGAAAAAATTTAATGCCAAATTTCCAAAGTTCTTTGTCGCACTCTCTAAAATGAATTTTTGATTTTCTTTTCAAACTTTTTCTTCCTTTTGGCAAAGAAAGGGGGGCATCTATAGCGATTAAATCTGGCTTTTCTTTTTTGATCAAATCCAAAATCTCTTTATCCTTAAAAACGCAAAAACAATTAGCTTCCAAATTTTCATTCAAAATGCAAATTCCAGTTTTTCTTTTTTCAGAACCTGCCAAATCAACTCCCAAAATTTTCATTTTAAAAATTTCGCTTTGGCTTTTTTAATTATTTCGTTTTCCTTTTCAATTTTTCCATCTCTCATTAAAATTTTTCCATTACAAATTACATCGGAAACACAATTTTTCGCATCAGAATAAACCAAATTTGAAATCAAATCATAATTTGGAAACATTTCGATTTTATTTAAATCGATCAAAACTAAATCTGCTAGCTTTCCCACTTTTATTTCTCCTGTATTAATTCTTAAAGCTTTTGCTCCGTTTTTTGTTGCCATTTGAAAAGATTTTTGTGCAGAAATTGCTGTCGGATCTTTGTTTTCGATCTTTTGTAATAAAGCTCCAATTTTCATTTCAGAAAACAAACTCAAAGAATTGTTTGAAGCAGGACCATCTGTTCCCAAACAAATGTTAATTTTTCTTTCTTTAATTCTCTTCCAAGGAAAAACTCCAGAAGCCAATTTCATGTTTGAGGTTGGATTGTAAACCAAACTGCAACCTCTTTTTTCTAAAATTTCAATCTCTTTTTCAGATAGCCAAACGCAATGGGCAAAAATGCAATTTTTATCTAAAAATCCAATTTTCTCTAAAAATTCAACAGGTCTCATTTTGTATTTTTTCAAACAATCTTTGACTTCTTTTTCAGTTTCAGATAAATGCATATGGATTAAAAGTCTGTGTCTTTTTGCAAAATTTTTTGCCCAGATTAAATTTTCTTTTGAAACAGTGTAGGTTGCATGAGGAGCGATGGAGAATTGAATAGTCATTAGTCGTTTAGTCATTAGTCGTTTAGTCAATTCTTCAACTTTTTTTCTCGATCCCATTGGCAAAAAGTCGAGCATTACTAATCCAATAACTGCTCTAATTCCCATTTCTTTTACTGCCTCAATTTGGGCTTCTTCAAACCAGTACATTTCATTAAAAGTTGTCGTCCCTGATTTTATCATTTCCAAAATTGCCAATTTTGTTCCCCAATAAACGTCATCTTCTGTTAACTTTGCTTCTCTTGGCCAAATTTCTTTTTCCAACCAATCTTTCAATGGCAAATCTTCTGCCAATCCTCTAAACAAAATCATCGCAGAATGAGTGTGGCAATTTATCAAACCTGGAATCACTGCTTTTTCTCCTTTTGCGTCAATTTTTTCATTGACTCTTAAATTCAAATTCTTTCCGATCTTTAAAATTTTTTTCTCTTCAATCAAAATATCAACTTTCTTTTTTCCCAAAATTACGTTTTTAACTAAAAGGCGCATCTTTCATTTCTTAAAAATTTATTTTGCCGATTTTTCAATGAATTCTTCAATATATTCAATAAACTTTTCTAAATCCTCAAATCTTTCTTTGATCACTGAAAACAATTCTTCCTCACTAATTTTCCAATAAAGATGGACCAATCTATTACGATAAGAAGCCAATCCCTTAATTTTTTTGAGCAAAATCTTTTGGCAAAACATTATAATCTCCCAAAGAAAGAATCACTTGAGTGTAATCTTTTCTTTTTCCATTAAAAGGAAGCCTTGAAAGAATATGTATCCCAATGACAAGCATTGCTTCTAAAGCAATTCTTAACCAGTAAGAAGCCAAATGATAATTATTTTTATCAGCTAAAAATTCTTCCAAGTTCATCTTTCGATACTTTTCTAATTCAGAAAGAGCGCATTTAATATCTCTTATCCTTTCGATTATTTTCTCTTTGTCTATTAAAATTTCTGCCATTTCATTTAATTGGAGTTTTTAATATTCCTTCAAAATACTCATCGATGAAAAATTTATAATCCCTGTAAAGATTGGCAATTTTCTCTAAAAAATTAAGAGAATCTTCAAGGTTTTCAGAAAAAATCAATTTTCCTTCAGTCAAAATTTTAAATTGGAAATGAAGGGGAAGTTCTTGAATGAAAACTAAATCAATTTTCTTTCCCTTGAATATTTCTTGTAGTTGACAAAAAGGTCCCCCATAAATTTTCCCAATTTCTTTTGGTTTTGGAAGTTCTCCTTTAAATCGAATTGCAATGTCAAAATCGCTCTCTTTCCTTTCAAAACCCAAAACTTTTGAGCCAAAAAGATAAATGTCAGCAATTTTATATTTTTTAGCAATTTCTTTCAATTTCCTTTTTTGAAGTTTCATTAATTTATCTTAGCATTTTTGTAAAATTTTCTCAATTAAAAAAACAAAAAGAAAAGAAAACAAAATTCCAGCCAAAACATCAAAAGGAGTATGAAAACCACAATAGATCACTGAAAATCCAACCAAAAAAGCTAAAATCAAGAGAAGGCTTCCGATTTTCTTTTGATGAAGAAAAATTGGCAAGGCTAAACCAAAAGCTAACATTGTTGTTGTCGATGGGAAAGAATAGGGGCTTTCGTGCCAGGAGCCGATCGTTCTTACATTTTCAAATAAAACAAAAGGTCGAGGAATATGGAAAATTGGTTTCAAGATTGCGTGGCCAAACCAATAAAGAAAAAAACCAGAAAATAAAGCAAAAAGCCCCAAAATTTTTTTATTTTTATCTTTTGAAAACAAAAACAAAAAGGGAATTATTACTAAAAGAGAAAATAAAGGAGTAAAAATCCACAGTACTAAAAAATCCAAAATAGGGTTGGCAATTTTTTGGTTCAAAAATATGAAAATTTTTTCGTTCAAAAGAAAAAAATCCATAAAATTTTACTTTTCCAAAATTTTCTTTAGCAAAATTGCATCCTCTATTGCGTGACCTTCTGCATCATTGTTGAAAAAAGCAAAAAGAGTTTTTGGTTTCAATTTCAAAATTTCTTTAGACAAAATTTCTAAATTTTCTCTTCCATAAAGGGAATAAAACAATTTTGGCTTTCCGTGAAATCTTACATAAATTTGTGGAGTTGTTTTCACAAAAACAGTTTCCCATCTCGGCGAATCAGAAATCACAAAAATTATTTTCTCTTTTTTTAAAAAATCGAAAACTTTTTGATTGAGTAAATTTTTATTTCTAATTTCTACAGCAAAAAGAACTTTTTTGAAAAATTTTTTTGAAGTTTCTTTCAAGATTTTTACAAAATTTTTAAGAGTTTTTTCATCTTTAAAAGATGGTGGCAATTGAACTAAAATCGGACCCAAATTTTTTCCTAAAGCTTTTACGCTATCAAAAAAATTTTCTAAAAGTTTTTTGTCTTCTTTTTTAAGCTTCAACTTTCTCAAATGAGTAAAAAGGCGGTTCAGCTTTACCGCAAAAAGAAAATTCTTTGGAACTTGTTCTTTCCACTTTTCAAAAGTTTCTTTTTTTGTGAAATGATAAAACGAAGTGTTAACTTCAACGCAATTAAATTTTTTGGAATAAAAACTCAAGAAATCTTTCGGTTTCAAATCTTTAGGATAAAATTTTTCGTACCAATGGTAATACTGCCAGCCAGAAGTTCCAACAAAAATTTTCATTTGGACCTGCTGGGATTCGAACCCAGAACTCCGCTGAGCGAGAGCGGCGTTTTCCCATTAAACTACAGGCCCAATGATTTTATTCTATCAGATTTTGGTTCGTTTATCAATCATTTTTAAAATTTTACGAAATATTGTTAAAATTTAATAAATGATATTGAAAATTCAATGCCACTTCAAGAATATTGGAGAAAAAGAAAATTTGAAAAAACTCCAGAGCCAAAAGGAAAAGTTAAAGTGACTGGAAAGAGCCGTTTTGTGGTTCATGACCATTATGCAGAAAAGGCAGGGCATCATCATGATTTTAGGTTAGAAATGGAGGGGGTTTTGAAAAGTTGGGCAGTTCCAAAATTGGTGCCAGAGGAAAAGGGGATAAAGAGATTAGCCATTTCTGTTGAAGATCACCCCGTTGACTATCTTAATTTCAAAGGCATAATTCCAAAGGGGGAATATGGGGCAGGAGAGGTAAAAATTTTTGATAGAGGAAATTATAAATTAATTGAAAAAGATGAAAACAAAATTGTTGTTGAATTAAAGGGAAAAAAGTTGAAAGGAGTTTATACTTTAGTGAAACTTAAAGGAAAGAAAAATCAATGGCTGATTTTTAGAATAAAATAAATTTTTAAAATCAAGAGTAGGGAAGAGGTAATTGATAAAAATGAAAACTCAAATTATAAAACCTTTTGATCCCTGGGGTTCTCCTTACTGCACTTGTCCTAAAAAGTTTTCTTTAGACCCTTATACAGGTTGCGCTCACCGATGTATTTATTGCTACGCAACCTCTTACATTCCAAATTTTTATTTTCCAAGAAGAAAAAAAGATTTAATAAAGAAGGTTTTGAAAGATTGCCAAAAAATTCCCGAAAATTCTTTGATTTCAATTTCAAATTCTTCAGATCCTTATCAACCGTTAGAAGAAAAACATCGAGATTTTAGAGAATGCCTAAAAATTTTTCAAAATTTCAACTTCCGAATTTTGATAATCACAAAGTCAAATTTAGTTTTAAGAGACATTGATCTTTTAAAAAAATTGAGGTGCGCAGTAACAATAACGATTACCACTTTCAAAAAAGAAGTTTTGAAAAAATTGGAACCCAAAGCTCCAGATTCTGAAAAGAGACTTGAAGCGCTTAAAATTTTATCTGAAAATGGAATTCCCACTGGTTTGAGGTTGGATCCGATTTTTCCATATTTGAACGAAGATGAAGTCGAAGAGATAGTAAAAAAAGCAAAAGAAATAGGAA
>Ga0209225_1001887_pt1 | contig 19802 bp, 22 predicted proteins | sample WasSprMetagenome_FD_184732 | JGI IMG/M metagenome (GOLD analysis project Ga0209225, IMG submission 184732) | Sulfidic aquatic microbial communities from Washburn Spring, Yellowstone National Park, USA - WS (SPAdes) (version 3) | ecosystem: Environmental > Aquatic > Thermal springs > Hot (42-90C)... | reverse complement strand
TGGGGGGTGTCCCCCCACAAAACCAAAAAGAGGGGGCGAGTTGCCCACATTAGCAACCCCGCCACGAGTGGGACCCAAAACGCCGGCAAACCCTAAGCCTACGGGGGTGGGTAAAGGGGGTCCAGGGGGTCTGGGGAATGTGCCCCCAGAACACTGGCGAACCTTAAGCCTACGTGGGAGGGCAACACCTTTGCGTGGAAAAGTCGCCTCGCTTATAATGTTCCTAAGCTTGAGGGCAGGAGCAAGAATATGGTAAGCCTGGAGGAAATCTCCGCTTTCATCGTAGACATGGACGGCGTCCTTTACAGGGGGAATACGGCCATCCCAGGAGCCGATAAATTCATCTCTACGCTGGAAGAAACCGGCCGGCATTACCTCCTCCTCACCAATAACTCTTCACTTACCCCCGCCCAATACGAGGCCAAATTGGCCAAGATGGGGATAAAGGTCCATCAAGCCAGGATTTTTACCTCCGCACAGGCTACCGCTTTTTACCTTCGCTCCATAGCTAAGGAAGGAGCCAAGGTCTTCCTGATAGGGATGGAAGGGATAAGGGAGGCGCTTTTGGCTGCAGGCTTCACCCTGGCCGAAGATAAGGATGTGGATTTTGTAGTGGTAGGAATTGACCTGAACTTGACCTATGAAAAGCTTAAGAAAGCGGCTTTGGCTATAAGAGCAGGCGCTTCATTCATAGGCACTAACCCTGACCGCACTTTGCCCACCGAGGATGGGCTTTGCCCAGGAAATGGAGCAATCCTGGCTGCCTTAGAAGCCGCTACCGAAGTCAAGCCTACCATCATCGGCAAGCCCTCGCCTTTAATCTTTGAACTGGCCTTAAAGCGCTTAGGAAGCACTCCGGAGAAAACGGCAGTGGTAGGAGATAGGCTGGAAACCGACATCTTAGGAGCTCACCAGGCTGGGCTAAAAAGCATCCTGGTCCTATCCGGAGTTACCGACGAGAGCTCCCTGATTGCAGCTAACCCTAAGCCCGACTTCGTTTTTGCCAGCGTTAAAGAGCTGGCCGAAGCTCTGAGAGGGGGATGAATTGCTCGCCTTTTCCTACCTCGCCATAGCCTGCTGGGTTGTGGCCGGAATAATCTGGTGGAAGAAGCGAATCATTGCCTTGGCTATAGAACTGGTAGGATGCCTCCTTTGGTTCGCCTTGATTGCCGATCTTGGGCTCAAAGCCGGCTACTGGCCTTTATCCACTCCAGAAGAATTCCTCTTGGTTACCATCGGTTTTGCAGCCCTTATCCACGCTTTAGCGGAAATAGGAGGGGAAGGCAAAGAGGTAGGCTGGCTGTTGCCTTTCACCGCAGCAATTTTGGCCTTTCTCGGCAAAGGGGCTTTCACCACCGAGCCCTTGCCCCTCCCACCAGCCTTCAGAATCTTCTGGTTCCAACTCCATACCCTCACTGCTTCTATCGCTTACGGTGCTTTCCTGGTAGCAGGGACTGTGGCCTTGGCAATTATGTTAAAGCCAACCGAAAACCCACCCAAACTGGCAACAATAATGGCTTTAGGCTACATCGCCCTTACCCTCTCAATGCTCCTTGGTGCCATCTGGGGCGAACTGAGTTGGGGCAGCTATTGGGCTTGGAGCTTGAAAGAAATCTGGACTCTTACCCTTTGGCTCGTGGGCACCCTTTACTTTCACACTCGTGCCCTACCTCGCTGGAGAGGGCGCTGGACCTTAGCTCTCCCTCTAATCATGGCCGGCATTGCGCTCTTTTCCCTCTTGGGAATCGGATGGCTTGCCCGGAGACTGACCTTGGAAACTCTCTACATCTTCTGAGGAGCCATGAGGGGGCGGAAGCTCCGGATAGAATGGAGGGAGGATGAAAGTTTTTGGCGGATGCGCTACCAGGAGGAAAACAGGCCCGAAGCAAAGAGGCGCTTGCAGGCCCTTTGGCTTGTCAGGCGAGGATACAAGCTTGCCAAGGTAGCCTGGCTCATCGGCGTCCATATCCGGACGGTTAACCGCTGGCTCTCTTGGTACAGGAAAGGAGGGCTTGAAGAACTATTAGCCCATCGCCGAGGAAATCTGAAAGGGAGAAAGCCTTTCTTAACCCAAGAGCAATTTTTAAAGCTGGAGGAAGAAGCCAACCAGAACCCTTATTTCACTACGAGGATGGCCCTCGCTTGGGTCAGGGAGAACTTCGGTGTAAACTATTCTTACCAAGGCATGTACAGCCTGCTCAGGCGAAGAGGCCTTCTGGCAAAGAGCAAATCCAAAGCCGAGGAAAGGGAGGGACCGGTTCTGTGAAGCGAGGTGGTGAGAGATGGTGAGCAGGCGTAATTTCCTGAAGTTTATAGCCGCTGCAGCCGGGGCTTTGGGATTTGCTTCCCTTTCCAGAAGATTTCGCAGTGTAATAGCTCAAACCGAACTTCCTCCCAATGCCAAAGAAGCACTTTACTACGTCCCCGGAGGAAAAGAAACCGCTGATTGCCTTAGGTGCCATACTACCCCTGAACCTTCACGCACCCTCTACTGTCACATTCCCCACAAGGGCAATTATGTAAAATGTCAGCTCTGCCCCAAAGGATGCCTCATAAGCGAAGGCCGCCGAGGGGATTGCCGGGTTCGGGAAAACAGAGGTGGCAAGCTTTACACCATGGTTTACGGTAACCCGTGCGCCGTCCACAATGACCCGATAGAGAAGAAGCCTTTCTACCACTTCCTTCCTGGAACCATGGCCTTATCGTTGGCCACGGCCGGATGCAACCTCCACTGCCTATATTGCCAGAACTGGAGCATCTCCCAAGTTCCTCCAGAGCAGACTGAGAACTACGAGCTATCCCCCGAAGAGATAGTGATGGTGGCCGAGAAGCTCGGAAGCTCATCCATAGCCTTTACCTATACCGAACCAACCATATTCTACGAGTATATGAGCGACATAGCCCGCTTGGCCCGGCCCAAAGGGATAAGGTGTATAGTCATTAGCGCCGGGTACATAAACCCTGAGCCTCTCCGGCAACTCTGCAAGATTGTGGACGCTATCAAGATTGACTTCAAAGGCTTCAGCGAAGAGTTCTACCGCAAAGTCTGCTTTGGCACACTAAAGCCGGTCCTGAACACCATGAAGATAATCCGAGAAGAGGGGGTCCATCTGGAAATAGTGAACTTAGTAGTGCCTACCCTCAACGATTCGGAGGAGCAAATAAGGGGATTGTGCCGCTGGATTGTGGAAAACCTGGGGCCGGATGTCCCGACTCACTTCTCCCGTTTCTTCCCCCAGTATAAGCTAACCCACTTACCACCGACCCCGGTGAGCACTTTGGAAATGGCGAGAGAAATAGCGGTGGAGGAGGGGATAAAATTTGCCTATGTGGGGAATGTGCCAGGCCATAAATGGGATAACACCTATTGCCCAAGGTGCGGCAAGGCGATAATAACCCGCATGGGGTTTAACGTAGTAGAATACCACCTGAAAAGCGGGAAGTGCGAATATTGCGGGGAATCTATACCGGGGGTCTGGGTTTAGGCTTCCAATTTCTTGGGGAATACCACCGTGGCAATCGTCCCACTTCCATCCGCCCTTTCCAGATTGAACTTTCCCCGCAATTCCTCCTCAGCCAAAGTCTTCACAATTTTCAGCCCCAGGCTTTCCGTCTGTAAGGGCTCAAACCCTTCGGGAAGGCCGACTCCATCATCGTGCACTGTAATCTTAACCTTGCCTTCCAAGTCCTCAATGTTCACCGTTATGTGCCCGATTGTTCGGTCCTTGTAGCCATGCTCTAAGGCGTTCTGCAAAAGCTCGTTCACTATGAGGGCACAAGCGGTAGCCTGCTCTGAGGGCAGTAGTATTTCAGGCCCTTGGATTTCTATGGATATGCGCTTTTCCGGCGTTAGCATCCCTTCCTTAGCCTGCTCCACTATCTTGCGGCACAGTTCTCTTAAGTCAATGAAGTTTGTGGCATGCTCTGAGAGGAACTCGTGGATTATGGCTATGCTTAGGATTCGGTTGATGCTATCGTTTAAAGCGGCCTTGGCTTCTTCACTTGATACACGCCGAGCCTGAAGGCGCAAGAGGGCGGCCACGGTCTGGAGATTGTTCTTGATGCGGTGGTGAATTTCCTTAATCAGGGCCGTTTTAACTCTAAGTTCTTTTTCCTTACGGCGTTCCTCGGTAGCATCATGGATTATGAGCATAGCTCCGGCCAAGGCCATGGAAGGCTTGCCCAAAAGCGGGGTTAGGATTTCCCTGAAGCGAGAAGGTGGCTCATAAATTGGGAGGGCTCGCTTTATCCAAACTATATCTCCTCCCAGATTCTCCTCCTCTTGCCGAAACTCCTCCTCTTCCAAAGCCGCCTTGAGCATCTCCCTGTCTCCGGCAGGGAGGCGGGACAGAGAAGCATCCCTTAAATCACGCATTATCCCTACCTTGCGGTAGAGGTTAGCGGCTACTCCGCTCACGTAGCGTATGAACCCCTGGTCATCTACCACGATTATTCCATCCTGTTCAGTTACGGGGTAGAAAGACTGGGTTTTCTCCAAGAGGCCGCGGCGGGCCATGTGATGGAGGTAATGGAGGGCGAGTTGGAAAACGGGGCTACGGCGGCGCCGCCTCTCGTATTCCAAGAGGTTGGATTCAAAGCTAAGGACGCCCACAATCCGTTCCTTGCCGTCCACTACGGAAAAAGTTTCCTCAACCATTGGAGCATCCATACCCAAAAGCAAACCTTGCCCCTTCCAGTAGCCTGAGCGCCTGAAGGCTCTGAAAACAAGAGGCCTCTCAACCCTGTAGACGTAACGGCCTTGAAGGCTTTCGGGATAAAGAGGGGAGATTGAGCGAGGCCTGACATGCGTCAAAATCACTACGGCATCCTTTGCCGGAACTTTGTAATAGACGAAAGCATCGGCCTTGGTTAAATCAGCGATGAAGTTAAGGCCAGCTATCACCCGCTTTAGGACTTCCCAATCCTCTTCCCTGACCAATATTCCTGGGAAGACCACTTCGTCCCCCTCTTGGAAGTGTTCAGTGAAATTATAGCAGGTTTCTCAGCCCCGGCAAAAAGATTAAAGGTGTGTGCCCCGGGGTGGCAAAATGGTAAAAGCAGGCTTCTCGCCCATCTTTTTATCCTGGGGGCACATCCTCCAGCTCCCCGCCCTGGACCCTTTCCGAGGCCGAAAGGGGAGAACCCCGCCAAATTCCAAAAGTTGCTTTTTGTGTGGGCAAGAGGTATAAAGAGTTAAAGCCAAGAAGGAGGAAGACATGAAGGTTTTGTTGAAGCTTTCCCTGCTAATTGTGATTTTGTTCCTGGCGGTGGTTCCCGCTCTCGCTCAGCAACCGCCGTGCTCTAACCTAATTGTCAACGGGAGCTTTGAAGAGGACGGAGGATGGCATTGGGAACTTACCCCTAAACCGCCAACCTTCACTCAGGACGCTGCCTGGGACGGTAGCCGCTCTATGCTCCTTGGTAACCTTGACCCGTCAACCGATACCTTGGCTTTTTCCTCCGTGTGGCAGGATATAACCGTGCCGGCGGATGCTTCTTCGGTCAAATTGACTTTCCACTATAAGCTGGTTTCCCAGGGACAACAGGCCTTTGACGAAGCTAAATTCGTGCTCCTCAATCCAGCCGATGGCTCAATCTTGGCCGTGCCTTGGAGAGAGAAGCAGGATACAGCAGGGGGATGGAAAGAGGTCACAATTGACCTTACAAGTTTGACCAGGGGGAGAACCACCCGCTTCTACTTCGGCGTGGTGAACGATGGCAACGGCAACCCCACGGCTATGTACCTTGACGATGTCCGCCTCATGGTTTGCACCGGCTATGCTCCGCTTCCAACCCCAACCCCTATGCCTGCAGTGGTAACTCCAACGCCCGTACCCGCAGTGGCCACTCCAACGCCAACTGCGCTGCTCACCCCAACCTTTACTCCTGCTCTAACACCTACTACACCCATAACCCCCGCCTCGCTTCCATTCATTTCAGCTACCAGAACTCCTACACCCCAACCTAAAGCTCGGCCTGCTGTGCCGATAACGGCAATCAGCATAGCCGTTGTGCTCTTGGGGGCAATAGCCATTTTACTAATCGCCTTCATAGTCTTAAGGGCTTCTAAGGGCCGTGGAAAGGCTAAAGCTGAAGGGCAATCGCCGCAGCAAAGTGGTGGTCAAAGCGCAGGGTGAAGGAAAGCAATTTCGCCCCCGATTATCGTCCCTAAAACCTCTATGGCGGGGATTTTCTCCGGAGCAGTTCGGAATATATTGTCAGAGAGGATGGTGATATCGGCCAAGAAGCCAGGGGCAAGGGTTCCGCGGCTCTTCTCTTCCCCTGCGGCGAAGGCATTCCCCCAAGTGTAGGCTCGGATTGCCTCCTCTACCGTGAGGCATTGCTCCGGGAACCAACCTTCAGGTCCAGGGGAACCATCAAGGCGACGCCTGGTCACAGCAGCGTAAATCCCCAAAAGGGGGTCCGGAGGCTCCACAGGGCAATCGGAGCCAAAGGCTAAGATTGTGCCGGCCTCAAGGAGGCTACGCCAAGCATAGGCCCACCGGCAACGCTCTTTCCCCCAGTAACGCTCGGCCATCTCCATGTCGGAAGTGGCATGTATGGGTTGCATTGAGGCCACAACCCCAAGCTTCGCCAAACGAGGTAGGTCCTGAGGGGTAAGGAGTTGGACATGCTCAATGCGGTGGCGGAGTCGGGGTGCCTTCTCCAGAGCATCCAACACAACCCGATTGGCCCTATCGCCTATGGCGTGAACGGCTACCGAGAGGCCTGCTTCCCCAGCTTTCAAGACCAGCTCCTCAAGCTCCTCAGGGGTTATGGTCAGGATTCCCAAGTTTTCTGGCTCTCCAAGGTAAGGCTCAAGCATGGCCGCCGTCCGGGAGCCAAGGGTGCCATCGGCAAAGATTTTGACCCCACCGATGCGCAAGTATTCATCCCCAAAGCCGCTTTTTATTCCGAGCTTTATAGCTGCTTCCAAGTTTTCAGCAGGGATGTGGTGAAGGATGCGCATCTTGAGTTTGCCTTGGCTCTTTAGGCTCTGGAGAAGAGATAAGGCCCTCTCATCCTCGCAATTGTGAAGCCCTACCAAACCCTTGCGCAAAAGGCTTTCCATAGCCTCTTCTACGCTACGTTGAAGCAGAGGGGAGGAAGCTTCCACACGCTGCTTAACCAGCTCGGCTGCCTTCTCTTTGAGGATACCCGTGGGCTGACCAAGCTCGTCGCGCTCAATTACACCGCCAGGTGGGTCAGGGGTGAAGGAATTTATCCCCAATTCCTTCAGGGCGAGGGAGTTGAGCCAGAGAGTATGGCCATCTTTGCTCCAGAGAGCAACAGGATGATTGGGAGCGACTGCGTCCAAATCCCTGCGGGTTGGGAAAGAAGGGTCTGGCCAGAGGTTCCTGTCCCACCCCCCACCGATTACCCATTGTCCCTCGGGGATTGAAGAAACCTTGGCGGCCACTTTCTCCAGAACTTTATCCTTTGAATCAAGGCCAGCGAGGTCCAAAGTTGAGAGACGCAGGGCATAGCTCAAAAGGTGGAAGTGGCCATCCACAAGGCCGGGGATAGCAGTGGCCCCTTTGAGATCAATGGCCATTCCTTCGGGGCTCAAGAGCGAGAGGATTTCTTGGGCCGAACCTGCCTTAAGCACTCTACCAGTCCTTATGGCAATAGCTTGGTTCGGAAAGGGGTTGACCATATCGTAAACAAAGCCATTGTAGAGCACAAGGTCGGCATCCATAGCTTCCCTCCTAAAGACGGGCCTTAAGGACCGAAAGGCAACGGGGGCAAAATTCGGCTTTCTTTATGTCAGTATCGCGCAGGGAATTGGAGAAATGCATCACGCATGATGGGTCAGGGCAATGGGCAAGGCCCCAGGTATGGCCAAGTTCGTGGACGGCTTCCTTCAGAGTTCTCTCCAAAAAGATGCCTTCATCCTCAGGCAAGCCGTAGAAGCTCTGGTGAAGTCTGGCCAGCGAGATTACTGCCTCCCTCCCTCCGAGCGATGCCTGGCCGAAGACAAAGTTAAGCCCCTGCGTATAGAGGTCTACTTCGGTAACTCCGAGGACTTTCTCCGCCCCTTCGGCCTTAATTTTCGCCAGTTCTTTGAGGAACAAATCGGAAAGGTACTGGCGGCGGGAGGGGTTAAAGGCATGGGGTGGAATGGGTAAAGAGGGAAGCTGAGCGCATTCTCTGCCGAAAGTTCTACTCAGTGCTTCCTCAAGGTAATCCAGGATTTTCTTCTCCACTTGGCCAAAAGGGACAATGGCTATCTTCATTTCGTCCCATCCACTTCTTGAAGGGCTTTGAGGAGCTCCAGCTGCTCAGGTGTAGGGTCCCACGGTGGAAGCTCCAAAGTTGGTTGGTGCCTGAGTATAAGCTCAACGGTGAGAGGGGAGCAACCGAGCCTCTTAGCCATTTCGGCCCCTAAGATTGGGTGGTAGTAGTGGATGTAAAAGGGACGGCGCCAGCCATCGGGTACGGCAAGCCATTTCAAGGCTATGGGGAAGAAAGCTCTGATTAGGACTATGGCTACCCTGTGCCAGAGGTGGATATCCCCTCCTCCTTTCCCGATATCGTGGAGCAGGGCAGCCTTCAAGAGGTCGGGGTGGGTCCTGCCTTCGCGCACAAGGGTGTAGTAAACCTCAAGGCTGTGACGTTGGTCGGCAGCGCTCATCCGGCCAAAAGCGGCCAGTTCCTTGGGGGTAAGGTTCTCCCTAAGCACTTGCCAATCCTCTTCATCCAGGTTAGCCGAGAGAGCCTGGAAGAATTGGCGGGCTCTGTATAAAGCCTGCTTGATGAGCCTGAACATGAGCGCTCCTTCACCTCAACAGCAATGAGGTTATGAGGCGGAAAGGAGGGCCCAAGATGCTTCCCAAAATGCTCACAGGTAGGATGTAATCAATGGCGATTAGGGCAAAGAGGATAAGCGGGCCGTGGGCTTCCAGTTGGGAAAGCTGGCGGAAGAGATTGTAGGCCGTTCGGGTGCGGAAAGAGCCGATAATGCCCATAAGGACGTCAAAGCCGTCCAAATGGGGCAAAGGCAAGAGGTTGAACAAAGCCAAACCGACGTTGGCAAATACCCCAGCCATAAGGAAACCCCGAAAACTTAAAGGCAAGGGGAAGTGGAAGGCTAAAGCTAAAGCTGAAGCCAAAAGGAGGTTAGAAAAGGGGCCGGCGAAAGCTATTAGCCCCATCCCTGTAACGATAGGGAGCTTACGGATATTGCGGGGGTTCACAGGCACTGGTTTCCCCCAGCCGATTCCGAACCCGTAAACGAGGGAGACGAGGAACATGAGGGTGCCAAGGGGGTCCAAATGGGCCATAGGGTTAAGGGTAAGTCTGCCCATGTAGCGTGGCGTTGGGTCACCCAGCCTATCGGCGGCCCAGGCGTGGGCGAACTCATGGATTGTGATGCCTAAGAAAACAAAGAAAAGCAATCCCACGATGTCAGACATAGCTTTTACCTCCTGCACTAATTTTACAACTTCGCTTCGGGTTTGGCAAAACAAAGCCTTTCACAAGAGTGGCCAAGGTGCTCACCCCTAGTAGATGGTTTGGGGGGTGTGCCTTTCCGACCTAACCCCCTGACCCCCTTCCCTGCGAGGGAAGGGGGAAATTTGGCGGGGTTGGCCTGGGGAGAGGTTAACTCCCAAAACGCTGGCAAACCCTCAGCCTACGAGGGTGGGTAAACGAGGGTCCAGGGGGCGGAGCCCCCTGGCAGGGGGTCGTGGGGGTGTCCCCCCACAAATTCAAAAGAGGGGCGAGTTGCCCACCTTAGCAACCTGCCCACGAGGGGGACCCAAAACGCCGGCAAACCCTTAGCCAACGGGGGTGGGCAAAGGGGGTGGAAGGGGCGCAAGCCCCCTCCCAGGGGGTTTGGGGGATGTGCCCCCAAAAACCAAAAGAGGGGGCGAGTTGCCCACCTTAGCAACCTGCCCACGAGGGGGGCCCAAAACGCCGGCAAACCCTTAGCCAACGGGGGTGGGCAAAGGGGGTGGAGGGGACGCAAGCCCCCTCTCAGGGAGTTTGGGGGATGTGCCCCCAAAAACCAAAAGAGGGGGCGAGTTGCTCACCTTAGCAACCTGCCCACGAGTGGGGCCCAAAACTCTGGCGAACCCTCAGCTTACGGGGGTGGGTAAACGGGGGTCCAGGGGGCGGAGCCCCCTGGCAGGGGGTCGTGGGGGGTGTCCCCCCACAAATTCAAAAGGGGGCGAGTTGCCCACCTTAGCAACCTGCCCACGAGTGGGACCCAAAACGCCGGCAAACCCTTAGCCAACGGGGGTGGGCAAAGGGGGTGGAGGGGGCACAAGCCCCCTCCCAGGGGGTTTGGGGGATGTGCCCCCAAAAACCAAAAGAGGGAGCAAGTTGCCCACCTTAGCAACCTGCCCACGAGGGGGGCCCAAAACGCCGGCAAACCCTTAGCCAACGGGGTGGGAATTTGAAACCTATGGCTACCCCCTATCCAAATGCAAGCTCATAAAAGTGCGAAACCACCTGAACTTTGGCCCCTAAGCGCTCTTCCATCCCTTCTACTGTGAAATCGTCCAAGGTCAGCCGCCCTGAAAAATCCAGCATAACCCTGGGTATGACCACAAGGCCTTCCCAGGCCCACCCCCGCAATGCCTCAACAACGTCCTCCCCTACCATAAGGCCCGATACGGTAACGGTTGGGCCAAAAAGGCGGTTCTCAACCCTTATAACCTCAAGCTGGGAACCGGTAATCTCGTTGAATTCATCGGCAATTTGCTTCACCAGAGGGAAAGGCATAGCTCCGCATGCCGCTACCCCCCTAAGGCTCAGCAAGGGTAGAGCACCTTTGTTCTCCTCCCACTCATCCAGGAAGACCCTGGAAAGACCAACACCGTTCTCCAGCTGGGGAAAACCATCGTATTCCTTGGCTGGCGGGAAAGATAGGCCGGTCAGGAAATACCACTCATCGGATAGATACACCAGCCCCTTCTTTAGAGCACGGCGGAAGCGCTTCTGACGCTCCAGAACCAAGGCAACTACTTCCTCCGCTTCCGAAGGGGCGTAAGGGCGAATCCCCGGAGGGCAGAATTTAGTAACTCCAACCGGCACCACAGCAATGGACTGGACTACAGGGTAGAGCGATGAAAGCTCATCAATGGTGCGCTCAAGGTGCAGGCCATCGTTCCGGCCAGGGATGAGGACAATCTGCGCATGCACTACTATCCCCAAATCGCCGAGGCGCCGGAGCTGTTCAAGGACATCCGGAGCTGATGGGTTGCCCAGAAGCTCCCGCCGCAGAGCTAAATCGGTACTGTGGACGGAAACGTATAGCGGGCTAAGGCGTTGCTCCGCTAACCTATCCCAATCCTCCTCCGTAAGGTTCGTGAGGGTTATGAAGTTGCCGAAAAGGAAGGAATAGCGGTAATCGTCATCTTTTATGTAAAGGCTTGGCCGGAGACCACGGGGGAGCTGATTGACAAAGCAGAACTCGCAGCGGTTCGTGCACCTCCTTATCCCATCAAAAACCGGCTCCTCAAACTCTATGCCCCACTCCTCACCGTAACCCCTGTAAGCCCGGATGACGAAACGCTCCCCCTCTCTATCCACTACTATCTCCAGCTCTTCCTCGGCAGTGTAGAAATTGAAGTCAATGACATCCCTCAGGAAGCGACCATTCACAGCCAGGATGCGATCCCCAGGCCTTAGGCCGAGCCTATGGCCTAATCCACCCGGCTCTACGGCCTTTATAACCCCTCCAAGATTTGCGCTATGGCTTGAGCGCACTTTTCCCACGAGAACCTCGCAGCTCTCTCTTTACCTCGCTCAATGATTTCCTCCGCCACACCCTCTTTCCAGACTCGCTCCATAGCCCGAGCCATCCCTTCCACATCCATCGGGTCCACCATCAAAGCGATTCCTTCCGCAAGCTCTGGAAGTGAAGAAGTATTAGAGCACATCACCGGCACACCGCAAGCCATCGCTTCTAACACCGGAAAGCCAAACCCCTCATACAAAGAGGGGAAAACGAAAAGCTTGGCTCCACTCAAGAGGGCTAAGAGGTCGTCCCTTGGGATGTATCCGGTGAGGATTATGTCATCGCGGGCGGGGGGGACGGCTTCACTGTAAAGCCAGCCAGGCTTCCCGGCCAGAACAAGCTTCACCGGAGCCGAAGTCTCTTGGCGGAAAAGGGCGAAAGCTTCCGCCAAACGCTTCAAGTTCTTGCGTGGCTGGATAGTCCCCACGAAAAGGAAATAATCCCCTTCAATCCCGTAGCGAGCTTTGACTTTCTCTATCCGCCTCTTATCCTTCACAGGCTTAACGGCCGGGTCAAGCCCAGGGTAAACCACCCTTATTTTGCTCAAGGGAACGCGGTAAAAGGACGCCAAATCCTTCCGAGTGGCCTCGGAATCGGCTATCACTACTGAGGCAACCTGAGCATTGTAGCGGGTTGAAAGGTCAAGGTAAAGCCGCTGGAGAAAAGGATGAGCATGCGGGTAATACTTGAAGCCGAGGTCGTGAACGGTAACGGCGGTAGCTTTGGGATGGATGAGAGGGATGACATGAGCGGGGACAAAGAGGACATCGGGAGGATTGAGGGACATCTCCAGAGAGAGGCGAAGGTGGGTCCAGAGGCGAGGGAAAGGCATAACTTTGAACTCTAAGCTGGAGAAGCCTAAAAGCTCGGCATAGAATTCCTCAGGGGGCGGGGCATTGAAGTAGAGGCGAAGGGTGCTATGGCTAAACTTCGCCAAGTATTTTATGAGGAAACGGGAGTAGTTCTCGGTTCCGGTAGGCGAGGAAGAGACAGCCCTGCTGGCGTCTATCCCGATTAGCATTGTCCCCTCATTCTCTCACGCTAAAGGTGGAAACCAACCTCCAGCTTCGGGGTAAAGCATTTGAGCGAGTGGTAGCCGGCCACATATACGCTCGTCATACATTTACCCTTTCCTTCTCCATATCTCCGGTCTTCAAAAGTTGTGAGCCTCCAAATCTTTTATCTTAGCGAGCCGGCGCTGATGCCTTTCCGCCCCGGAAAAGCTCGCCTCTAAGAAGGCCTTGACCACTTCCATAGCCACTCCTCTTCCGATTACCCATGCCCCTAAGCACAGGACATTGGCATCGTTGTGCTCGCGAGCCATCCTGGCAGTAAAGACATCGTGGCAGGCGGCAGCTCTCACCCCCTTTATCTTGTTGGCTGCTATGCTCATGCCGATGCCCGTCCCGCATATCAGGATACCCAAATCGGCCTCGCCATTAGTCACCATTCGGCCTACGGCGGCAGCAAAGTCCGGATAATCGGAAGGCTCGGTGGAATAAGTGCCGACGTCGTGGACTTGATGCCCCAATTCCTGCAAAAGCTTCATAACTTCTTGCTTGAGGTTAAATCCGGCGTGGTCTGAACCTATGGCGATGCGCATTTTCCTTCCTCCAGCCATTCCTTGGCTTTGCGGACCCTCCTTCCAATCGGAGGATGGGAATAGAAGAGGATTTCGGCCCAGCGAGGGGGGAAAGCTTCGGCCAGGTTCTGGTTCGCCAGTTTAACCATTGCCGAGGCAAAAGCCTCAGGCTTGCAAGTAGCCTTAAGGGAATATTCATCGGCAAGCGATTCTCGCCAGCGAGAGTAAGCCGAAGTAATCGGGGTAAGGACGAGGGTTAAAAAACCCATGAGTCCTGCCAGGAGAGGGAAAGCTCCGATGTCTGCAAGCCCCTCATAGCCCATAGATCTGACAAGGAAGGGGAAAACTTGGCCCGCAATCCAGAAGGTGAGGAAACTCAAGATAGCCTGGAAAGCTATCCCCAAGGCCATATCATGGTGCAAGTGGTGGGCAAGCTCGTGGGCCAAGATGGTCTCAATCTCATCCGGGGTGTAATCCTTGAGCAAGGTATCGCCCAAGAGGATGCGGCGAGTGTTCCCTAACCCCACCAATAGCGCATCACCTGCCGTAGTTTTAACCGAAAGCTTGAGGGTGAAGATGCCCCGAACTTTGGTCCGAGCTTTCTCCGCCAGGCGCATGAGCCTTGCCTTGAGCTCCTCATCCTCCAAGGGATGGAAAGGGATGAAGAGCGGGAGGATTAGGACTGGGAATAGGTTGGCCAAAATTACCGTGAAGAAGGCGAAAGCAATCCAAGCCCAGAGCCACCACAAATGCGGCGAGCGGGCCAAGAGGAAATACAAAAGCTCCGTAGCCAAGAGGCCAAGCGATACGGCTAAGGCCAAGGCTTTGAGCTGGTCTGAAAGCCAACTCCTGAGGGATTGGGTTGAAAGGCCATAGCGATGCTGAAGGACAAACCCTTCGTACCAGGCCAAGGGGAAACCTGTAACCCAGTAGAAGGCGTAGAAAGCGAGGAAATACAAAGCCACCACGGCTACTTGCCCGGAGACAAAGCTTTCTACAGCCTCTTTCAGCCTGGCCGATAACCCTCCGAAGATGAAAATAGCCAGAACAGCTCCTCCTTGGAGGAGGTCTAAAGCGAAGAGTAGATAACGCTTACGGGCGTATTCCTTAGCCTTCTTCTGGCGTTCAGGGTCAAAATCTAAGCTCATCTTTCCTCCAGCTCAATCCCTTCTCTTTTGAGCAAGGCAGCAGTAACTCCCATCCCTTCCCGAAGAGCGCCCGTAAAAGAGCCATCGTGGATAAACGTGACCCCGCAGGATGGGCTGCGAGCCTTGAGGATAGCCTTCTTCGCCCCAACTTTGCGGGCCAAGGATAGGGCCTGATGTGCTCCTTTGATGAAGGCTTCGGTTATGTCAACCCCACCCTGGCGCACGACCTTGGCTCTTCCCTCCAAGACATCCTGGCCATCTCCGCCTTGAATCTCAGCTGGGAGCCTGGGAATAGGCAAGCCTCCTGCTACTTCAGGGCATATGGCTACAGCGTGCCCTTCGGCTACCATCCTCTGGATTTCCGGCACCGGGAAGCTTCCTCCGTCGTATCGGCAAGGGATGCCGGCAAGGCATGCACTCACCAAAATCATTTCGCCTCCAAAGCTGCCACCGCTAAGCCCACCAAGAGCCAGAAGAGGCTCACGGAGTGGGGGAAATCCAGGTTGAAGAAGTAGTGGTCAAAAATTCCCCCTACCAAGGCCCCTCCTATAGCCCCCACAAGCCCCACCATTATTGCCTCCATCTCCTGGTCCGAAGTTAAAGCCTTCCACTTCTGGAAGAGCAAGGAGAAGAACCGCCCCACGATGGTCAGGAAAATCCCAACCCCAGGGATGCCGATGTATTCAGCCATGAGGAGATAGAGGCTGGAGACACCGATGTAAATGTCAATGTCCGGCGTCCCTGAGAACCCAACCCCAAGCCATGGGTAGCGAGAGATGAGGATTAAGGCATCTTTGTATTCCCCGAAACGCATCTTGGCGGCCAAATCCTTCCCGGCCAAACCGGCTTGGAGCCTCTCAAGGTAAGGTTGGGCTTGAGGGAGGAAGATGACGAGCAAGAAAGCTAAGGCCACAAGGGCCAAAATAGCCCTGTAGCGGATAAGGCCAATGATTGATAGGGCGGCCAAGAGACCCAAAAGCGCACTCCGAGAATAAGTGAGGTAAAGGCAGAACCACAGAACTGCGAGGGAAGGCAGGACTAAATAGCGGGGAAGGAAAGGCTTGCGAGCGAAAAGCTGCGGGGTGAATAGGGCAATGGCAATCATCATTGAACCGCCCAGAACATTGGGGTCTATTGAAGTGCCCACAGCCCGCAGGGGAAGCTCCGGATTGTTTTCCACGTAGCGCAATACACCCCATCCCGTTGGGTACCCGACCCTCCCCAAAGCCGAGAGGATGCGGACAGCGGTATAGCTGGGCAGGAAGTAGATGACGATGGCGATGATGGCCTCGGCCAGGGCAAAGGCCCCGATAGCCGCCACGACTTGCTTGAGTTTCACCTTTTCCTTCAAGGTGTTTATCACGGCGAAGAAAAGGGCTATGGCCAGGATTATCTCCACGAAATGCCTCAGGGTAGTGGCAGTAAGCTCGGCGTGAGCGAGGCCTGCTACGAAGGAGGCGCATGCCAACAGGATAAAAGCGACAATAAATGGGCCGATTGGGGAACCGTCAATTGGGCTCTTCTTCAGAGCCGCTCCTGTAATCCAAGCGCCGAACACCAAAAGCAAGGCAGCGTCCAGAAAAGTCGGGTAGAACCCGAGCCTGAGGGGCAAAACCCCGAAGGGCAAGAGGTAAATTATGGCCACGAGGCCGAAGAAGCCCCACTTTATATCGCTCAGAGTGAGGATAACGCCTATGATGGCGATAGTCAATCCCCAAGCTATCATGGGGGAGAGGAAAGCGATATATGCTCCTCCGCACAAGGCGACAAGGACAAATAGGGCGGCCAAAGCCCAACTGGCTTTAGGGTTTTGAGAACGCAGTAGAACCCTCTGAAGCCTCTCCATCCTTACCTCACCCGAAAAGTATACCATTGAGGGGCTAAAGCAGCAAGCTTTCGTGATCTATCACGTAAAATGTTACCGAGGCCACACGGTTCACTCAAATGATAATGTTACCGGAGGTCAAGATGGACTTGGAGGACAAGATGACCATAGAAGAGCGATATCAATACCTGCGCCGAATGAAGAAACGCTATCAAAAAGCAAACCGCCAAGAACGAAGCCTACACCGATTTAAAACGGACATTAAACGCCGCCCCAGGACCAAAGAGCGAGGCCCTTCCTACGGCTCTGACATCCGTGCAATCATCGCTCTGGCGGCCCAAGCTCTGGATTACCCTTGCGCCGAAAAGCTCCAGCCTGTCCTCCTTTCCACTGCTAAAAATCTGGCCCGCTGGGAAGATCTCCACCTTACCCCTGAACAAGAGGAAAAGTTGACCAAAATAAGCGTAGCCACGCTTAGGCGCATACTAAATAGCTTACATAGGGATAAACCTCGCCCTGCCCCTCATTCCTTACAAGACCGCAACCCATGGCGCAGGGAAGTTCCTATGCTCCGGCTCCCTTACAACCTTGACGAGCCAGGGCATATTGAGGAGAATATGTCCATACCCTGCAGATGGTGGATATTGCTACCGGCTGGGTGGAATTGGTGGCCGTGCTTGGTAGGAGCTACCTTGTGATGCAAGATGCTTTTCTTTTCATTCTGCAGCGCATTCCCTTCCCCATCCTGGAAATTTAATGCTCACCTCCTCCGCTTCTGGAAAGAGAAAATTCCCGGCGTTGTTTTCTCCCGCAGCCGACCTTATCACAAGAACGATAACCGGTTTGTTGAGCAGAGGAATGGTTTTATTGTTCGGAGCCTTTTAGGTTACGACCGATTGGATACGGTAGCTCAAACCCTTATTCTGAACCAAATCTATCAAAAGGTTTGGGTTTACTTCAACTTCTTCCAGCCGGTTAGGAAACTTGTAGCCAAAGAGGTAATTCCGGCCCCAGATGGGCAATCTAATCGGGTCAAGAGGAGATTTGATTGCGCTCGTCCTCCTTTGGACCGGCTTTGTGAGACAGGGGTGCTTTCTGAGGAGAAGAAACGGGAACTTTTGGCCCTGCGGGAGAGGACAAATCCGCTTAAGTTGCGGGAGGAGATTTACCAGCTTGTGGAGGAGCTTTTCTCCTTACCCAATGCATTGCCTGGGGTTACTGAGGATGTGTTCCAAACCTTGCAGTGCCTTCAAACCCCACTATCGCCTGGTAACATTATCATTTGACTTGATACGGTTTGCACCGACTGAAGTTGGTTTCTTTGGCCAGAGCTCAGTTTTCGCTGAGATTTAATTTTTGAACCGCAAAGGGCGCCAAGGACGCAAAGTTTTTAAGTTTCTTTGCGCTCTTTGCGGTTGATTTTGAAAGCTAATTACCCCCTTCCTTGGGCCCATACGAGGTGGTAGGTAGGAATGAAAACACATAAAGGAGCAAGCGGCTTAGCCAGTAGCTACGAGGATAAAGGGCTTCGCTTGGGTATATACATCACGCCTTCCAACCCCTGGAAGTGTTCGTCTTGCGTCCACAGCTTGGCATGATAGAGGCGAGCAACGGCCAGAATCAGGCTATCAGCCATCGGAAGCCGATGCCGAATAGATAACTGGGCAGCGTAAAGGGCAATCTCGGATGTAATGTCCACAATCTGGCCGTTGTAAAGCACCCCCACTGCCTCCAAGGCTTCATCTTCGCCCCGCTGCAAAGAAATGTGTTTGAAGACCTCATAGAGACAGATAGTGGGAACCAAGAGATGATCGGTATCGTGGATAGGGGGAGCAAAGAACTCGGCGTTGGGACCGTTCGCCAAGTACTCCAGCCATCCCGATGAATCCACGACGTTCATCGCTCCTCGTCCTCTTCCCGTAAGATTTCAGTATTAATACCGGAAAACATACCCTTTGCTTGCTCGATAGGCGGGATAACAACCAGACGTAAGGTGTTGCCCCAAGGGATAAAGACGACTTTCTGTTTCGGTTTTAACCCCAACCGCTTTCGCACTGGGCGAGGAATGACGATTTGGTATTTAGACGAGATGGTCGCAGAATACATCTTAGGCTTCCCCCCTCGTAAAGTGTGCAAAACAATTATAGCGAGGGTTTCCTAAAAACACAAAGGCGAAAAAGCGGCAAAGAGTGCCCAAAGTCGTGTATACTTCTTATTTTCCCCACCCTCGTAAGCTGAGGGTTTGCCAGCGTTTTGGGTTCCACTCGTGGTGGGGTTGCTAAGGTGGGCAACTCGCCCCCTCTTTTGAATTTGTGGGGGGACACCCCCCAAGCCCCCGCCATGGGGGCTTCGCCCCCCTGGACCCCCTTTTTGCCCACCCTCGTGGGCTGAGGGCTCGCCAGCGTTTTGGGCCCCACTCGTGGCGGGGTTAACCTCTCCCTCGGCCCCCCCGGAACAGAGAGGGGAAAACCCCGCCAAATTTTCCACCTTCCCTCGCAGGGAAGGGGGTCAGGGGGTTAGGTCGGAAAGGCATCCCCCACTATATGAGGAGCTAACCTCTCCCCGGCCTACCGTTCTGCAACTCATAGTCATTTATTTCACCCCTTGGGACGAAACAAATGACCGGCTGCTTCCTGCTTCAACGAGGGGCACCTCCCCTCTCCACAGGCGTTACTTCCCGGGGAACTCCCGGTAGAGCCCAGAATTAGGCTTGGTTTTCGCCGTCACCCTATCGGTCTTACGTGGCAGGGGAATTCGCTGCCACAGCCCCGCGGACCGATACTTTATTAAGGTACGCAGAAGCCCATTTCGGGCTTGGGGCTATTTTAACACTACGTGCCGGAATTGTCAAAGGCGCAGAGCATTTGCGCCAAGAGATCGTTACCAGGTGGTGGAGGCAATTTTGAAAAAAGGCGGGGCTTCCTCTATAAAGAGTTTGTGGACAAAACTCAAAAAGGAGGAGCCCCGCCTATGGCCAGCTTGGCTTATAGGAGATTATACAAGATGAACAAAGTTGAGGCAAGAAAAGAGCTTATCAAAACATACCAAGAAACCGGGAGTATAAGCGCTACTGCCCGCTTATGGAATACATCCCGTCAGGTTGTGCGGAAATGGGTAAGAAGATACCAGGCCCAAAAAGAAGAAGGGCTAAAAGACAAATCCCGCCGCCCACTTCATTCCCCCCGTCAGACGCCGGAAGAGATTTCGTAAGAAAACCGGCCTCGGCCGGCGAAGGCTTGCCATTTACCTTAGCAGGCAAGGGTAAAAATTTCCCCAAACACGATTAGGCATATCCTGCGCCGCAATGGCTACCAAAGCCGGAAAAAGCACCGCTATATCGTTTACTCCACAACCTGGCCTTGGGAAACTAAAGAGCCTTTCTCCAACATCCAGACTTGTAACAAGGGAAGCTTAGGGACAACCCATACAACCCACCTTAGCCGACACCATTTGCCTCGTTACCAGTGGACGGCATGTGATAGTCGCACAAGGCTTCGTTTC
>Ga0209225_1001885_pt1 | contig 19809 bp, 17 predicted proteins | sample WasSprMetagenome_FD_184732 | JGI IMG/M metagenome (GOLD analysis project Ga0209225, IMG submission 184732) | Sulfidic aquatic microbial communities from Washburn Spring, Yellowstone National Park, USA - WS (SPAdes) (version 3) | ecosystem: Environmental > Aquatic > Thermal springs > Hot (42-90C)... | reverse complement strand
GAGTGTGGTTATCGGTTCATGACCCCTGCGATGGCTGCTGGGTTAACGGATCATCCTTGGTCTGTCAAAGAGCTATTGACGGTTTTGCCGTTGCCAAGTATTAGCAACACTTAATGGGGAGACTACCCAAAAGTCAAAAATGGATGATGCAGTAGTTATTCGCTTTTCGCCCTTCGCCTTTCGCAATTTCTCTATTGGTGGTTGCCCAAAAATCAGGGCAGGCACGGGGGCCTGCCCCTACATTTGTTTTTTCGCCATTCGCCTTTCGCAATTTCTCTATGCATCCGCCTTCCGAACGCATCGTTGATTTCCGCGCTGTCGTTGTGGTAGAATTATCAATGGGGTGATTCCATGGGGATTCCGGCTATAATCCTTGCGGCGGGGGAGGGGAGGAGGATCTGGCCTTATAACGAGGTTAGATCCAAGGCGGCTATACCCATAGCGAACAGGCCGGCCATAAGGCTGCTCGTGCAGTCCCTTAGGGAATCGGGGATAGGGGAGATCGTGGTTGTCGTAGGGTGGGCGAAGGGAAGCGTCCTAAACGCCCTAAGGGGCGTAGATAAAATAAGGTTCGCCGTGCAGAGGGAGTGGAGGGCTGGGACGGCCGATGCCGCGGTTACAGGGCTTCAGGAGCTCGGGGGCGTTCCCGATGGCCCTTTCCTCGTCGCATATGGCGACCTACTCCTTTCCCCTCAAGACGTAACTTCCCTTCTCGACGAGTTCGAGAAAGGAAGGCCTTATGCGGCGGCCCTCGTAGCCCCGCTCGGCCGGGAAAGGGGGGAGGATTGGATATGCGCGAGGGTTAAGGATGGAAGGGTGGAGGAGATCGAGGGCCATACAAGGGGAGGATGGGATAGGATAGGAGGGGTTTTCGTATTCCGTCCGGAGATGAAGGAATATCTGGAGAAGAACCCGGGGGTTTTCTCCAAGGTCCCCGTTGGGGTTATGCCCCCTCTTGAGTCCGATATAGCCATGTCGATACAGATGGCCATAGAAGACGGCATGGATGTAGCTGCCGTCATGGCAAGAGGCCCGTATTCCGATATGGACAAGCCGTGGCATATACTCGAGGCAAACTACAAATTCCTGGATTATATCTCGAAGAGGCTGGAAAGGGATGAGATCCACCCTTCGGCGAAGATCCATCCATCGGCTCAGATAGGCGGGAAGGTCGTCATGGACGAGGGATCGTCGATAGGGCCAAACGTTATCGTCGAAGGGAACGTATGGATTGGGAAGGGAGCGACCCTGAAGAACGGGGCCATAGTGGGTGGGGACGTGGTCATAGGTTCTGGATCCTCCGTAAGGAACTATTGCCAAGTTGGGGGTCACAGCGTTATAGGCAACAGATGCATCGTAGGCCATGGCGCGGAGATCGACGGAATCTTATTCGACGGGGTTTACCTCTATCACTATTGCGAGATGTTCGGGGTTATAGGGTGTTCCACGGACATCGGAGCTGCAACCGTGTGTGGGAGTTTGAGGTTCGACGATAGGGAGAAGATCCACGAGATCATGGGCAGGAAAGAGCTTCCTCCTTTCGGGGCAAATGCCGTTTACATCGGGGATTACTGCCGGACCGGGGTGAACGCCACGATAATGCCGGGATGTAAGATAGGCAGTTATAGCATAGTGGGTCCGGGGGTTATACTCTACGAGGATCTCCCATCGAGGACCTTGGTCATGGCAAAGCAAGAGCTCTCGAGGAAGGAGTGGGGTCCTTCGATTTATGGTTGGTAACCGAAGGAAGGCGATATGGGGTTTGAAGGGGATCGTTTTTTTAGCGCTTATATCCTTCCTGTTGGCGGAGGGGACGGGGATTTGCGGGAGGATAGACGAGGAGATAAGGAAGGTATACAGCGAGCTCGCTTCGTCCCCAGATAACCCGGCATTACACGAGAGGCTTGGAAAGCTTTACTTCAAAAAGGGGAATTTGGATCTCGCCAAGGACGAGATCCTCTCCGCCATAAACATCTCCCCATCTAATTGGTCCCTCCATTATGAGCTCGGTAGGATTTACGAGAGGATGGGGGAAATCCCGAGGGCGATAACCTCCTATAGCCGGGCCCTGTCCCTTAACGCGAACCTGATCGATGCGAGGATCGGCCTCGCGAGATGCTATGGGATGATGGGGGAGTTGGAGAAGGCCATATCGGAATACAGGAAGGTCCTGTCCATGGATCCCGTGGCCGAAGGGGTAAGGGCGGAGCTGAGGCTCGCATATATAAGAAAAGGGGATTACAAGACGGCCTTCGATTTATGGAGGGAGGAGGAGATGATGAACTCGCTCCCCCCTCAACTGGAGGGAACATCTAAGGTCCCGGATTTATACGACATCCCGTCCATAACCCTTTCCCTGGAATCCTCCCCCGAAGACATCAAGCTCATGAAGAAGCTCGCCATATCTTATAAACTGGCCGGATGGCACAGGGAGTCGGAGGCCGTTTTGGAAAGGGTATTGAGGATGGCGCCGGGGGATAAGGAGGCGAGGAAGGCCCTTAGGGAAGTCCAGATGCACTCGAGGTATGTGGAGTCGATAAGGAAGGCGTTCGAGGAGAGATATAGGATGGCGGAGGACGTTGGACTGCCCCCCGATTTCGAAGGGGCTGTGAGGGAGATAGTGAGCCTTGGAAGGGAGATCCCGGAAGTGGGGAGGATATGGGAGGGGATCCAAGCGGGTGGAAGGGTGGAATCGGCTTTAAGCGGGCTCGCCTCCTATTTCTCCAAGTTCAACCAATGCCTGCTCTTGAGGATCCTCAATACCGATTACGGGCCGGTGGTCGATTGCGTCCTCGGCCTCTACGTGAATCCCGGGGTGATCAGGAGGGAGAGGATATGGGGGAAGGAGGTAAGATACATATTATCCGTGATAGATGAGCCCCTCATAAGGGGATTCACGGAGTATTACACATCTGGGAAGGGGTCCATCCCTGCTTGGACGGATGGGATAACGGTATTCGAGAACAGGGCGGATTTCAGGAGGATCGCCAACAGCTATTGGGAGATATTCTCAAAGCCGGAGCTTTCGGGATCCATGACGAGCAGGGATCCCGAAACGAAGCTCATCCTCAAACAATGGATGGAGCTTTACAGCAAATGCGTAAACGAGAGTGGGACGATCCAGGAAGCCAGGATATCCTTCATCAAGTCCTTCATATCCCTCTCCATGGAGAACGCGCTCCTTCATGAGCTTTCCCACATAAAGGATCTTACGTATGGCCCGCCCCCATCTCCGGAAAGCGGGGAACTAAGGGCTGCCTGCACCGAGATAAGGTATGGATCGACCCCTTACTCCTCCCTCGCCCATCTCCTCTCCTGGGAGAGGATCGAGAACGAGGTATATAGGAAGGCGGCAAAGAGGGTGCTCCAGATGGCAATGGAGGCTATAAGGTTCAATCCCGCCCTTTACGGGAACATGGATTCGCTTTCGATACCAGAAGCCTTCGATCTCCTCAGCCCCTTGCAGATCCGGGAGATGGCCAGAACCATATACATGATGGACCTCATGTCTCAGGAGATATGGAGGCTTCAGGTATCCATCCCGACGAATCCGAGGAACTGGGATCAGGTGCTATCCCTGGCCAGGATATACGCAAGGATAGGGCTTCCCGGGAAAGCGGCGGAGCTCCTTCGCAAGACCATAGATGTCGTAGGGAATCCTCCGGACGAGATCTTGGTCGCCTATGCCGATATGCTTATAAAGCTTGGAAAGGAGGAGGAAGGCGAATCCACCCTAAGGAGGATCGGAGGGAAGAAAGCGGAGGATATGCTCAAGGCTTGGAGAAGCTCGTTATCGGAGGAGGGAGAGAGATGAGGGAGATAATGGTCCATTACAATACGTTGCGGAAATACGCTCTGAGCCCAAAGTTTATTAAGGAGCTCGAGATGGCAAGGGACGAGTATTTCGGGGCCGGACCTGTGGACGAGGACATAAAGGGAGAGACAAGCCCCTTCCTCTCCTGGTTCATACTCGACAGACCCCTATCGAGGACCGGGAAAACCATAGTCCAGATGTATCTCGATGAAAACCCCTCAATGCCCCTTCTTGTAAGACAGAGCTTCTCGAACTTCCTCAGGACGGTATACAGCCTGTTCAAGGTGGAGAGGATTTGGCTCCCGACCTATAGGCTTAGGGATATGGTATCGGATAGACTATATGAATTTAGAGAGGCTCCGAAGCTCGAAGGGGTTGGGGAAGGGGACATATTGGAGATGAGGATAATCCCCTGGGGTTCTGTCTACTATATATTCGGAAATATACAGAGGAGATTCAAGGCCGAAGCGGAAAAGGCCTTAAGGGAGCGGATATCCACTGCTAAGGTGAGGAGGCTTAATCCAAAGATAAGCAGGGATATAATACCAAGGGTTGAGATATAGGATCTTGTGATCACTGGCTTCCGGATGGCATCCTGTCGAGGACGGCGTAAAGTTCCTTCTGACCTTGATTCCTTATTATCTTTATCTTCACCCTTTCCCCGACCTTGGATGCCTGGACGAGGTTCTGGAGGTCCGAGGCGCTTCTAACCCTTTTCCCCTTAAACCCGATTATGATGTCGAGCTTTGCGAGCCCTGCCTTATCCGCAGGGCTCCGAGGTATGACGTTGGCGACGAGGGCTCCTCCATCTACCTTTACCCCGAGGTATTCTGCCATCTGAAGGTTTAGGTCGGCTATCTCAACCCCAAGCCAGGGCTTTTCCTCCTCTTTTCCCCTTGCCTTTGTCAGGGTTCCCTCCTTCGTGAAATCCCTTATGAGCCTCTTCGCCTCGTTTATCGGTATGGCGAATCCTATCCCGACCGATCCACCGCTGGGGGTATATATGGCCGTGTTTATCCCTATGACCTGGCCGAGGATGTTGACAAGGGGTCCTCCGCTGTTCCCCGGGTTTATCGAGGCATCCGTCTGTATGAGGTTCCTCAAGACGAGCTGTTTCCCACCAACGGACAGATCCGTTCCGACGGATCTCCCGAGGGCGCTTATAACGCCTACTGTTACTGTATTCTTCAGCCCAAACGGGTTCCCTATCGCTATCGCCCATTCCCCTATCAAGAGGTTATCGGAGTTCCCAAGGGGTGCTGGGGATAGACCGGTGGCGTTTATCTTGAGGAGGGCGAGGTCGTTCTCAAGGAAGGTTTTGACCACCTCCGCGGGATACGTCTTCCCGGATATCAAGGTCACCTTTATCTTGCTCGCGTTCCTAACGACGTGGGCGTTGGTCAGGATATGCCCCTCCTTGGTTATTATAACCCCGGATCCGAGCACCTGCCTCGAACCCTCGAACTCGGGGAAGAAGTCATAGAAATCCCTTAGGAAGTCCCTGAAGAAGGGATCCTCGATCCAAGGAACCCTAACCCTGACGACTTGCTCGGCGCTTATGTTGACGACAGCCGGCCCAACCCTTTTCACCGCCTTCACTATCGCGTTCTCCCTTTCCCCATAGAGCTTGTCCGTCTGCTCGGCCACCTTCCTAAGAGAACTCATCTCCTCATCTTCGCCGGAGACGGGAGATCCCTTCCTCACCACGCTCGTCGTCCAGATAACGACGACCGCTATTATCCCGACTATTATGGCGGCAATGGCTATCCGTTCCCTCTTCAAATCCTCTCACCTCCTCACTCCGAATTCCGAAATTCATTGAAAGACATACAATGCCTTTATGGCCACGCGGTATCTTATGGAATTAGCATTCGGATCCCCAACTATCAGATAGAGATCTAAACCCCTCCTGAGGGACTGCCTATATGAGAAGTAGAAATTCGGCAAGCCCCCCACTCCTTCGCCGGGATTATAGAGGATCCTCCCCGAAATCCCCCTTTCCGGGGAGATGTCGTATCCGAAGGTCCCTATCGCCTGGATTAGCCTGCTTTCCCCCTCCGGTCCCTTCATCAGGCTGTATGCTAAGGACGTAATTATACCGATCTTAGAGAAAAACCTTGCCCCTTGGTTAATGGATAGGAAGAAATAGTCCCCTCCTCCCCTCCTTCCGAAGCTCACATTGGCAGAGCCCATGGAATAAAGGGATTGCCTGTTCCAGTCCATTCCGAGGTCTGCGAAGATGTCCTTATACGGCGGCCTCTCATAGATATTAAAGCCGACCCTGAAGCCGAATCCGGAGGAAAGCTCGGTTCTCCCCCTAAGGCCTATTCCCCTATCGAAAAGCCATGTGTCCTCCGGAGATAGGAGTTCGGTGCGCAGACGATAGCTCATCTCGGCATCCATATCCCACCTCTCGACCCCTTTGCTTTTCGGCTGATCGTATGTCGAGAGGTTAACCCTTATCCCCCTCATCCCGGACTCCGGAATGAACCCTATCCTCGGGTTGAAGTTCGCCGTCATCTCTTCAAGGGAGATCCTGAATCCAAGGGTTCTCGGACCTCCACCTCCCGTTACGTCCAGATCTATCCACCTCCCGATCCTATCCCTTTCGTCCTTCTCCGGATCGTAGCTTATCGCAGACCTGAGCCTAATTCCGATTTCCCTTCTTCCCATCACCTTGCCCCACGATCCCCTTACAAAGAAAGATGGGTTTCCGCCTATCCCTTTTTCCATGTAGTGGACTAACCCGCACTTTACCTCCGACCTGCTCCCTATTTCATAGGACATACTGGCTGCAAATGCGTTCATGCTTCCGGCTTTCAGGGCGTCCATAAGCCCGAACTTTATCGGACCCGACCTCCCGAAGATCTTTAAGCCACCATCTATCTCCCCTATCCTCATGCTGTAGAAGAGATGAATGGGAGGGAAGAAACCCCCTTCCATCGCCATGGGGTTTGGTCCAGGGCCTAGCCCCCCACCGGAACCCTCTGTGAAAAAAGGCCTCCTATCCATGACGAACCTCTCCCCGTAGGTGAAATATATCCCCTCAACCTCCTGCTCGACATTGGCGAAGTCCGGCTTAAGGGTTAAAAGGAAGGTCGTTCCTCCGGGGGACACGTATTTCGCATCTAACCCTCCGTAGAGCTTCCTGGATCCCTCGTCCATGTAAGCGACGAGGTAGGGCATGAGCTTCGGACCCCTTTTCGGAGGCTCTATATCCAGATATCCCCATGCGAACATCCTCCTTAAGTCCCTCGCCCGGAAGGGGCCGAGGTCGGGACAACTCACGAATATCTCCTCCTTAGCTATCCTCCTCTCGAAGGATATGCCGAAGACCTTCTGGCCTTTCGGAAACCTCAGTATCTCGAAAGGGATCTCGAGTTCGGCGGACCATCCGTCCTCATTTATCCTCGCCGCACATCTCCAATCCCCTTTCCACTCCGTCTTCCCTCCTCCACCTCCTGGAATGAACTCGTTTTGGGTTCCGAGGGGATTGAGGAAGAAGAAGTAAGTTTCCCTATGGGCGAAATACGGATCTATGTTTACACCAACCAGATCGTCTTTAAAGAGCATTCCCCCCCTTTTCGTCTCCATAGCCTTTATCTTCCTCGGCTCCCTGTCGAAGCACTTGAAGGCTACATATATGTTCTTCGAGTCGTAGCATATATATGCCAAGGTCCTTTCCGGAGATGGGACTCCTGTCTCCCCATTGTAGAAGGAGTCCACGGATGGGGCTTCGTTCCAGCATGGATCGTCCAGAATTCCGTCGATCTTCGGAGGGATGGAGGCCTTGACGGCCTTTATAAAGGCCTGGCCTTCGGATAGATCCTCCCCGAATGCATTGGATATGAACATAGATCCGATTAGGAAGAACCAAAGCCATCCCTTCATCGATCCTTCATCCTCCCTCACATGCAGGATATCGCTATCCCTTCGATCTCCTTCTCCGATAGCTCGCTGACTATCGTATATGTCAATCCCCTGGTTTGGAACTGGACTATCCTGACCACCCCCATGTCCTTTATAAGCCCGTCCACATCGCCGATCTTCACAGCCCTTGCTTCCTTGGAGAGGGATGGGCCTGGCCCGGCTTTTATGAGTATCGTTATGGCGCACAGTCCATCCACATAACCGACCATTACCGCCTTTGAACTCCCAGACCTTATCGCGACCATCTCGTGGAGGACGAAGCCCTGGGGGATATAGGAGGGGAGCCGAAGCCCTCCTCCTACGATCCCCTTCGCCTCCTGGACCCCTGCCAATGGTTCGAATTCCCCTATCCCTTCCTTGGAATCCTGCTTTCTCTCGAATAGCTTCTTGTCGAGCTCCAAGGGAAAGGATATCTCGGATATCTCCATGAGAAGCACATCTTTTCCATCGAAATCCGTTTCCTGCGCTTTCATCACGATGTAGTTTGCGGTATCTATCCAGAGCCTTCTCGAAGGCCTCCCCTCCATCTTCGGGCTTATCCTTACCACCGCGCAGCTTCTTCCGGCAACCTGATCCCTTCCTTCAAGCGATATATCGTAGTTCTTGAGGAGCTGCATGAACGCATCGGGGTTCAGGATCTTCCTCGTGCTCAATATATCGATCTCTTCCTCCCTTGCTTGTCCCGTTATTATGACCTTGCCGGCCAGCGATGGAGGTGAGAGGAACTCTATCCTCTCCTCCCCCGTTTTCCTATGGACGATCTTCTGGGCGATCTGGATCTTCTTCTTTCCAGCGGTCAAGGTTATGTTCCTTACGGCGACGTAGTTCGAGTCCGGGGCTTCGAAAAGCATTTTTTTGAGGATCTGCTTCCCGTCTAATCCCCCTTCCCATCCCATGGACGCTATGAAAAAGGAGACAAGCCCTACGAGAGCTCTTCTCGCCACGACCTCAGCCTCCTCCCCGGACCTACTTCCCCCCGAACTCGGCTATGCCGATGACATGTCCTAAGAGCTCATCCCCCCTCATCCTGGAGTGTCCTGCAAGGACGGAGGATATGGATATGTCCTCCCCCTTCTTCCCGCCGAATACCTTCAGGCCCTTCGGATACCAGAGGAACAAGGAGAGGAAGGAGATGAGGATCGCAAGCGCTGCGAATGCCATAACCTTTATCCTTAACCGCTTGTTTCCCCTGCCCATCCCAGATGATATCCCATACCATATCCTCAAAGGAGCCGGTTCGACCGGGAGGGAGGAGATGGCTTTCGAAACCTCCTTTAATTCCATCATCCTCCTCCTGCATCTCTCGCAGGCCATGAGGTGCTCGGAGAGCAGAAGCCTTTTTGCCAGGGACAATTCCCCATCTATATACGCCGAGATCATCTTCTTGGCCCTTCGGCAGCCCATTCTCTAACCCCCTTTCTCCCAAAGATGCCTATAGGGCACAAGCCTTTTCCTCAGCATCTCCCTGGCCCTGTAGAGCGAGGACCTCACAGTGCCTATGGGGATGCCGAGGCTTTCCGCTATCTCCTTATACGACAACCCCTCCACATCCCTGAGGAGGAGGACGGCCCTGTATTCCGGGGGGAGGGAGAGGAAGGCCTCTTGGATCCTCCTCGATATGACAACCCTCTCGTCTATCTCGAGATCGTTCCTCCTATCCGGTATCACGGGAGAAAGCTCCTTGGGCTCGAACTTCCTCCTCCTTATCATATCCACACATGTATTGATGGCTATCTTGCAAAGCCAGGTTGAGAAAGAGCTCCTGAACGAGAACCCCTTTATCCCTATGAAAGCTTTAAGGAACGTCTCCTGGGTTAGATCCTCGGCATCCTGAACATTCCCTATCATCCTGTATATGATGTTATATACCCTGTCCTTGTGGATGAGAAAGAGCTCGGCAAAGGCCTCTATATCACCCCCTTTCGCCCTTCTTACGAGGTCATCCTCGCCCTTCATTCCTTACCACCAGCTGGGTTGTTCATCTGAAGCGGTATTGGAAGTTAGGCGTGTTAGCCCACTCCCATCTACATTAGCTATGTATATTTCCCAATTCCCATCCCTGCTCGATGAGAAGACGAGTTGCTTCCCATCCGGAGACCACCAAGGATGTGCTTCCGTCTTATCGGTAACCCTCTTTATCCCGGTTCCATCGGCGTTCATAACGTATACCTGGTTCGATCCTTTGGAGTTGGAAACGAAGGCTATCATCTTGCCATCGGGGGACCAGCATGGGGTTTCCTCCGTATCCTGTTCCGTATGGGTTAACCTCGTTTGGTTCGAGCCATCCGCATTCATCACGTATATCTCCCAATTCCCCGGAAGGCTTGAGACGAAAGCTATCTTTTTCCCATCCGGGGACCAAGACGGATCCTTGTTGAAGGCGTTGTTGTTCGTCAACCTCTTAAGCCCTGTTCCGTCGGAGTTCACGACGAATATGTCTGGTTGCCCCTCCCTTTCCGATACGAACGCTATCTTCGTCCCGTCCGGGGACCATACGGGGTAACGATCGGGGCTTGAGTGCTGGGTTATGTTCTTCGGATTCGATCCATCTATGTTGGCGACGTATATCTCCCAGTTCCCGTCCCTATTCGTAGCGAAGGCTATCTTCGTCCCATCGGGGGATATGACCGGATTGTTGTTCGTTCCCTCTTCCGGCTTCGTGATGGGTTCTTCGGTCTTCTTGTCGATCCTCATGAGCATTATCACGCCATCCCTTGTGAATGCTATCGTTTTGCCCTTCTCGGGCTTGAAAACCTCCTTCGCGCATCCTGCGAAGGCCAGGGTTATGGAAACAAAGGCTAAAAGAAGCTTCCTCACTTCCCTCACCCTCCTTTAAAGCTTTAATCGCATATGCCGGACACATCTCGGCTGCATATCTATCTTAATCATATCATGAAAGCCGCAGATCTGTCAAGAGCCCGAAACCAGGGCAGGCACGGGGGCCTGCCCCTATAAAGGATATCGAATTGCGAAATGCGAAAAGACGGGTCACCATTTCTCATTTTTCGCAATCCGCCTTTCACAATAGCGATGCCAGGATAATGATCGTCATCGGTTTCAAACCCATGCACAACATCAGGCAATCCCATTGTAGGGGCAACCCCCTGTGGTTGCCCAAAAATCAGGGCAGGCATTTGAACGTTCCAACGTTTATTACACAGGGGATGGAAGGAACGCCCAACATGGTTGGGCTCCTACCCCTCTCTTGGCGGAGGGGACAGCACGTTGAACGTTCCACGTTCCAACGTTCATTACACAAGGGGGTAGCAGGCCAATCGCATTGGCCGTATGGTGATGGCTAAGGGGGCAAAGAGCAAGGAGCATGGAGCAAAGCGTTGAACCGTTAAACCTTTGGGTATTACCCCTTGGGGATGGAAGGAACGCCCAACATGGTTGGGCTCCTACCCCTCTCTTGGCGGAGGGGCCAGCACGTTGAACGTTCCAACGTTTAAACGTTCAAACGTTCCAACGTTACAAGGGTGGATTGGTGGTTGCCCAAAAACAGGGCAGGCACGAGGGCCTGCCCCTAAGGTCAGGGGAGTGGATATTGACATTATCTCATGTCATCCTGTATAATAGGCGAAGGGGTGAAAGAGGATGGGGATAAACGTCGGGATAGTTGGATATGGCTATGCCGGAAGGGTTTTCCATTCTCAGCTTATCAAAGCGACGGAGGGCTTGAACCTATATGCCGTCTCCTCCAGGGATCCCGGGAGGAGGGAAGAAGCGCGGTCACGCTACGGCGTGGTGACATACGAGACCTTGGACCAGATGGTCGAGGATAAGAACGTGGACCTCGTCGTCATAGCGACCCCGCATAGCACCCATAAGGAATTGGCCGTCCTCGCCATGAATGCCGGGAAGCACGTCGTGGTGGACAAGATAATGTGCTTGAGCGTATCCGAGGCTGATGAGATGATAGAAGCCTCGAGGAGGAATGGGGTCCTCCTCACCGTCTTCCAAAACAGGAGATGGGATGGGGATTTCCTGACCTTGAGGAGGATTTTGGAAGAAGGGCTTTTAGGGGATGTGTTCCTCGTCGAGTCCTCCGTCGCTGGATATAGAAGGCCCGGTGGATGGAGGGGGAAGAGGGAGTTCGGTGGCGGGCCATTCTACGATTGGGGCGCACATTTGGTGGACCAAGCCCTGATAATAGCTGGTTCCGAACCCGAGTATGTTTTCTGCGACATGCAATATAGGGTCTGGGGAACGGATGTGGAAAACTATGCACTATGTTCCATAAAATTCAAGAACGATCTGCTTTATCAGATAGAGGTCGGGAACATAGTTAAGGCTCCAAAGCCGAGATGGCGGGTTCTGGGAGAGAAAGGATCCTTCGTTAAAGATGGCCTCGATCCACAAGAGGATGGGTTGAGAAGGGGGGAGGTAGGGGTTATCAGGGAGGATCCGAGGTTCTGGGGGAAAGTAAGGACGGAGATCGGCGGGATCCAGGTGGAGATGACCGTCGAGACGATCCCAGGAACGTGGACGGCTTTCTACCAGAACGTTGTAAACCACCTTACTAAGGGGGAGGAGCTCGCCGTTAAGCCGGAGGAGGTGAGAAAGGCCATAGCGGTCATAGAGGCCGCCGTAAGAAGCGCTAAGGAAAGGAAGGGGGTGATGATATGAGGTTTGTCACACTTGTTAAGCTAATACCTGGAAAGGCAAACGAATTCTTCAGGATAATAAAAAGCAGGTCGGTGACCATCCCGGAGGGGATAAAGGTGATCTCGGCGTTCCTGACGTATGGTAGCTACGACATGGTCCTCATATGGGAGGCGACCGATATATCCAAGGCAAACGAGGCATTAAGGCAAGTGGCGGAGTCCGGGATCGTATCGACCGAGACGATGATAGCCCAGTCCATAGAAGAGTTCCTCGGATAAACCAAGGGAGGGGGATCGGATATGAGCAAGAGATATAGGGTTGGGATTATAGGATGTGGGGGTATAGCTCATGCGCACGCCCGGGCGTTAAGGAAGATAGGAGCGGAGATGATAGCGTTCTGCGACATCGTTGAGGAAAGGGCCCGGGAATACGCCGGACAATACTCGGAGGGAAAGGGGCGGACATACACCGATTTCTCGGAGATGTTCGAGGTGGAGGAACTCGATATAGTCTACATATGCCTCCCGCCTTTCGCTCACTCGAACGAGGTGGAAATGGCCGCTGAGAAGGGGATTCACATCCTTATAGAGAAGCCGATAGCGCTGGATCTCGAGATAGCGAGGAGGATGGTGGAGGCGGTGGAGAGGAAAGGGGTGAAATCACAGGTCGGGTTCCTGTTGAGGTTTGGGGAAGCGACGGAAAGGCTTAAGGAGATGATCGAATCCGGGGAGGCAGGACCTCCTGGGCTCTTCATAGGGAGATATATGTGCAATTCGCTCCATTCCCCCTGGTGGAGGGATAGGTCGAAAAGCGGAGGACAAGTGGTCGAGCAGATAATCCATCTCTTCGATATGGCGAGGTTCTTGATGGGAGAGGCCGAATCCGTCTTCTGCTTCATGAACAACGTATTCCATAAGGACATCCCGGATTATACCGTTGAAGACGTAAGCGGAACGACCATCAGGTTCAGGAACGGTTCCATCGGAGTCATAGCCGCGACGAACGGGGCTATACCGGGGCAGTGGATAAGCAGATACGAGGTGATAACGCAGTATATGACGTGCGAGTTCACCGACACCAACAACGCCACCTTTTACCTGACCGGGAAAGGCTATCCATCGAGGATCGCCATATCCTCGGATAGGGACCTCTTCCTCGCCGAGAGCATGGACCTAATAAGGGCGATAGAGACGGGCGGGGAAACAAAGATCCCTATATCCGAAGGATATAAGTCTTTGGAATTGGTCCTCGCGGCTGCGAAATCCGGGGAGAAGGGGGAACCGGTTAGCATAAGCGCATGAAGGGTGAATATGGAGGATACATCCCTCGTCCGCCCATACGACGGCTTCTCGCTGGTCTACGATAGGATGATGAAGCATGTGAACTACAAGAGGTGGACCGCATTTATCGTCGCCGCCTTAAAAAGGCTTGGGTATCCGAAAGGGTTCGTCCTCGACATGGGTTGTGGAACTGGGACCATCTCCTTGCTCCTCTTCGAGGATGGCTATAAGCCCGTTGGACTCGATCTCTCGATAGGGATGATAAGGAAGGCGAGGGAGAAATCCATCCAAGCTGGCGTATCGATCCCATTCCTACAAGGGGATATGAGATCCTTGCCTTTTCGTGAAAGGAGCTTCGACGTCGTCCTTTCCCTATACGACAGCATGAACTATATGTTGGAGAAGGAGGATCTGAGGAAGGTATTCCAAGAGGTCAGAAGGGTTTTGAAAAAAGGGGGGGTCTTCATATTCGACCTTGCAACCGAGTGGAACATAATCAGGAACTTCGATGGGCGCACCTTCTCCGAGGAACACGACGATTTTTCGTATATCTGGACGAACGAATACGATAGGTCCATGAGGATAGTATGTAGCAGGCTTGTGTTCTCCATTAAAGAAGGGGCGAGGACGAGGAGGTTCGTTGAAATCCATAGACAGAGGATGTATGACGTTATGGAAGTGGCGAAGGTCTTGGAAGGCAGCGGATTCGTTCTACATGGCATATTCGATAACTTCTACCCTAAGCTTTATAACGTTAAATCCGATAGAGCTGTCTTCGTTTCGAGCGTAGGGATATCTGCGTAAAAAGGAGGTCGATAGGGTGAGGAAAGGGATTACGGCGGATTTCGATACGGGATCGGGGGAGTTTCGGCTTTCCCATCCATCGATAGGGCTTTTCCTCAAAGGCCTTATTGCCGTATCTTGGGAAGGAGGGTATGGGTGTTCGTCGGATCCGAGGTATAAGAAGGAGATCTTATCGGAGGAGGAAAACAGGCTGGTGGTGAGATGTCGCTCCCCAGAGGAGTCTCTGCCGGATTTCACGGCGGAGATAAGGACGGAAGAGGATCTGGCAAGGGTGGTGGTCTCCATCGATAAGGGGATGGCTGGGGATGTGGAGGTGCATGGGGAGGTCTTCATGGGTCCGGAGCCATACCTTGGGAGGGCCATCGATGAGGAGAACCATGGGATCTTCTCCGTTTCGTATGGACCCGTAAGCAGCTCGACCGCCAAAACGCTCTTCAACAGGTTCAACGATTCCGCCCTTTCCCTTCCGAAATCCCGGATATATCATGTAAGGGGCGAGGATCCCTCGAGATATCGCTTCGTAAGCTTCGGCGCTTCCGGGGAAGAGGTCTTCGTCGCCAAGGTCCGTCTGGATCTGATAAAGGGATTCGGGATAAGATATTACAGTCCGATAGATAAATCCGTCTTCACGCATGCCCCGACGGGCTGGTGCACGTGGTATTATTACTATCAGGGGATAAACGAGTGGGAGTGGGAGAAGAACGTCGATTGGCTCGCCGATAACTTGAAGAAGTTCGGGCTCGAATGGGTCCAGCTCGACGACGGCTGGCAGCTCGACAACGGAAGCAGGAGGACATCTGGGGGCAGGGATTGGCGTGGCCCAAACGAGAAGTTTCCGAGGGGGATGGAATGGGTTGCACGGAAGGCGAAGGAGAGGGGGCTGAAGCCGGGGATATGGCTTATACCGCAGAAGACGGATAGCGATGAGGTGTATAACTCAAACCAGGATTGGTTCTTAAGGAAGCCGGATGGGACCCCTGTGAAGATCGGGGATTGGCATCCAAGGGGGGTGGGAAGCTATGTAATAGATCCGACGAACCCCGAGGCATTGGAATGCTACCTGAAATCCCTCTTCCACATGATCGCATTCGATTGGGGTTTCGACTATTTCAAGATAGACAACCAGCCGGAGTTCAGCAGATGGTTCGATGAGAATTCCGATGCGAGGAAGTATGGATCCATCCCGGGCAGCGAAGCATATAGGATGACGTTGAAGGCGATAAGGGAGGTTATAGGGCCTAACAAATACCTGCTCGGCTGCTATGGGATACCGCTTGACGGAATAGGCTTTATGAACGGGAGCAGGACGGGGGGCGATATGTCCGCATCGTGGGAAGGATGCCAGGTTATGATAAGGACGATAACGAGGTGGGGGTTCTTGAACAACGTGGTGTGGTGGTGCGATCCGGATACGCTCTGCGTTAGGGAGCCATTGACCCTCGGGGAGGCCAGGATAATGGCTACCATCGTATCCCTTAGCGGGCAGGCCCTTATGACGAGCGATAAGATGTATGAGCTCCCTCCGGAAAGGGTTGAGATCCTCAAGAGGGTTATGCCGACTGTAAGCATAAAGCCTATGGAGTTCTATCCATGGGATGAGAAGGCTATGGGACGTCCGAACATAATCGACCTGAAGGTGGAGAAACACTACGGGAGCTGGGATGTCGTGGCCGTCTTCAACTGGGAGGAGGAACCCATAGAGCTCTATGTAGATTTCGCTAAGCTCGGGCTGCCGATAGGGGATGGGATCGAATACCACGTCTTCAGCTTCTGGGATGGGAAATACGAAGGGGCTTTCTCGGAGGGCATAAAGGTGGTGTTGGAGACCAGGACATGTAAGGTCTTGTGGATAAGGCCATGCCAAGCCCATCCACAGGTCGTCTCTACCTCGAGGCATATAACGGGGATCGTCGACCTCATGGAGAACGTTTGGGATCCCGTGAATTGCGAGCTCCACGGCAAGAGCAAGGTAGTTGGAGGGGATCCATATAGGATCTACATACACGTCCCTAAAGGTCGTTACGCTTTCTCCTCCATCGCTACGCATGGGGATGCGAAGGCCTTTTCGAGGATGGAGGACGAGATCTTGGTGCTCGAGCTCCTCTGCGATGAAAATGCGGATATCGAGTGGACGGCGAAGTTCTCGTTCGTTCAAGGGGGGTGAGAGGCCTTGGATGCCATAGAGGCCATAAAGACCAGGAGGAGCGTGAGGAGGTTCGAGGGCAAAGAGGTCCCGAAGGAGATAATAGAGGACCTGATCGACTGCGGGAGGCTTGCGCCGAGCGGAAGAGGGGTTCATCCCTGGGAGTTCATCGTCGTGACGAACAAGGGAGCGAGGAAGAGGATAGCAGATCTAACGGATTACGGAAAGTTCATAGCGGATGCGCCCGTATGCATCGCCGTATTCTGTCAGGACACGAAGTATTACCTCGAAGACGGATCGGCCGCCACCGAGAACATCCTGATAGCCGCTAATGCCTATGGGCTCGGATCATGCTGGGTTGCGGGAGATAAGAAGCCCTATTGCGAGGCGGTAAGGGAACTCCTTGGGGTTCCGGAGGGGTATAAGCTCGTAAGCCTCATTGCCATTGGGTATTCGGCGGAGAAGCAGGGGAGGAAAGCCAAGAGGCCTCTCCAAGAGGTCCTTCATTGGGAGAGGTGGTGATGGATCCATGAAGAGGAGGGGGTTTCTCAAGGCCTCCTTCGGGGCTGCGATAGGGGCCGGGCTCGGCATGGCGGACGGCGCTGGGTCTTCCAAGCCTTCCCCTCCAAGCGATACGGTGGTCCTTGGGTTCATAGGCCTTGGCGGCCGCGGCGTTTCCCTCATGGACTCTTTTATGAAACATCCAGACGTCAGGGTTGGGGCGGTCTGCGATGTATACCGGCCGAGGGTTGAGAAGGCTTTATCGAAGACGAACGGGAAGGCCAAGGGGTATAAGGATTTCAGGGAGCTCCTCGACCAAAAGGACATAGATGCCGTCGTCATCGCCACTCCCCCTCACTGGCACGCCCTCATGACCATATACGCCTGTCAGGCCGGGAAGGACGTATACGTTGAGAAGCCGATAAGCCTTTACCTCGGCGAAGGATGGGCCATGGCGAAGGCCGCAAAGGATAACAAGAGGGTCGTCCAGGTCGGGACGCAGATCCATGCCGGGGAGAACTACCATAGGGTTGTGGAGATAATAAGGTCTGGAATCCTTGGGAAGATAACGATCGTAAGGAACATATTGGCGATGAACGATGCCCCAAACGGAATAGGGTTCCAGGAAAACAAGGAACCCCCGGAGGATCTCGATTGGGACATGTGGCTTGGGCCTGCCCAGGAGCTCCCTTTCAATCCGGCTGTGTTCGGGAACTACAGGTATTTCTCGCAGTTCATAGGAAGCTGGCTCCTTGAGATGGGCCCTCATATCATCGACCTCCCTTATTGGGCGCTCGACCTCCCGGATCCAATTCACGTGACGGCTTTGGGCGGGAAATATGCCATAAAGGATATGAGCGATATACCGGACACGATGGAGGTCGTCTACGAATATCCGAACGGACTCCTCATGACCTGGACACAGACATCCGCTAACAGCTACGGGTTCGAGTTCCAGGGAGCCCCGGGGATAAGGCTTCGGCTTGGGATCGTTTTCCAAGGCACGAACGGAACCCTTGCGGCGGACTACGAGAGCTACAAGTTGATACCGGAGGGGAATAGGATCGAGGGGTTCCAGCCTCCGGAGCCCTATCTTAAAAGATCTCCGGGCCATGAGCGGGAGTTCCTGAACTGCATAAAGACGAGGGAGGAGCCGAGCTGTAACCTGGAATACCATTGCAGGGTGCACACGGCCCTATGTCTCGGCCAGCTCGCCCTCAAAGTAGGGAGGAGGCTGAGATGGGATGGGAGGACGAGATCGGTCATAGGGGATATAGGGGCTACTGCCTTCCTATGGCCAAGATATAGGAGTCCTTGGAAGCTACAAGGCCTATAGTAGGGGCAACCCCCTGTGGTTGCCCAAAAGCAGAGCAGGCACGGGGGCCTGCCCCTACTAATCCTCAATAATCGGGGAGGTGGGAGCGTTTATGGAAAAGGGGAGAGCGAGGATTGCTTTCATAGGCTGTGGTGGACACGCCACGGCCTCTCTTTACCCCACCATTCACACCATACCCGTTATAGACCTCGTTGCAGTATGCGATTTGAAGGAGGAGCTGGCAAAACGAAACGCCCGCTATTTCGGTGCCCTCCGCTGGTATACCGATGTGGAGGAAATGCTGAAAAATGAAAAACTCGATGGAGCGATAATCGTCGGAACACCTCAGATGCACTGCGAGGTCGGAAGGATTTGCCTCGATGCAGGAGTTCCCATCTTCGTGGAAAAGCCTTCCGCCGTTTCCTACGAAGAAGCCGTGGGACTTGCCAAATACGCCGAGGAAAGGGGATTATGGGGCGCCGTCGCCTATATGAAACGATATGCGGTCTGCTACCAGATGGCCAAGAGGATCGCCGATAGCCCTGAGTTCGGAGCAATCCAGCTTTTGGAAACGAGGTTCTCAAACGGCCCATATCCCGCCATCTGGGGAATAGAGGACCCTGCTAAAGCCTTCCTGATCGGACAGGTCGTCCACATATTCAACCTCGCTCGCTTTTTCTGCGGCGAGATAGGGGAGGTTTACGCGAAGCTTCATCGCCTCACCTCTAATATGTTCGGCTATGCCATTGTCGGCGAGTTCCAAAGCGGCGTTCCCTTCGTTATGAACCTTAACTCCTTTGAGGCAAAGGATTGGAAGATAAGCGAGAGGCTTGCCCTCTCCGGCAACGGCTGCTGGCTGGAAGTTGTGGACATGCTCCATCTCCGATATCGTCCAAGAAACCTCCCTTTCCAGGAGTTCGGCGTAGGAGGAAGAACGCAGATGGTGGAATGGGACCCAGAGTGGACGGAGCTTATGGCTACGAAGGCGGAAGGGGCGTTCGGCTACAGGGGCGAGATCGAAGCCTTCGCCCGTGCCTGCTTGGGCGAGGATAGGCCTAAAAGCACCCTTTGGGACGGCGCCAAGGACCTCCAAATATCCGAGGCCGTTTGGGAAAGCGCCAGTTCAAGTAAGCCCGTTAGGATAAGCCCACCCTGTTACGATATATAAGGCCTAAGGGCCACCCGCTTCCCCCAACCTTTCCGGGCAAGCTCGGCGTGTTTAACGGAAACCCTTCGATCCCCTCGATATTTGACCGATAAGAAGGGTTTTGCTATAATATTTATTTGGGTAGTCTCCCTCTTGAATGTTTTTCATGGATTTGGTATAATTAAGGCAAAAAACATCTGGAGGTGAGGTTCATGAATAAGTTTGCCAAGCCAGGTGATTTTTGCCCTAATCCCAATTGCCCGGATT
>Ga0209225_1001881_pt1 | contig 19855 bp, 18 predicted proteins | sample WasSprMetagenome_FD_184732 | JGI IMG/M metagenome (GOLD analysis project Ga0209225, IMG submission 184732) | Sulfidic aquatic microbial communities from Washburn Spring, Yellowstone National Park, USA - WS (SPAdes) (version 3) | ecosystem: Environmental > Aquatic > Thermal springs > Hot (42-90C)... | reverse complement strand
CATGAATTGCAAGAACGGCTTTAGCCACAAGTGGTTGCTACGACTTTTGCAAAGGTGTTACTGTGACCTCGTGTGGGTGACAAAACATCTTGATGTCCTGAACGAAGCCTCCTACAACGACAATTGGATGATGGAAGTCTCGCAACATGGGGATATCCTTAGGCTCGTCAAGTGCGACTGCGATCGTCGTCCTACATCCATTTGCTGGTGTATCGCAACCTTAGGCGTTGCATACTCCTTACTACACCACCCTCTCAGGCTCAATTGTAGCCAGCGTGCGAAGCTATGGCTTGAGAATATGGTGCTACAGGTTGATGCAAAAATTGAGAATGGGCAGGTTGCAGTCATACTCAACGGTTGGTGATATGGCATGCGAGAGGCTATGCTCTATGAGAAGCTTTCAAACGGCAAGGTGAGGTGCAACTTGTGTGCGCATCGCTGTGTTATCTCTGAGGGGAGTCGTGGGATATGTCATGTGCGTGAGAACAGAGGTGGGAAGCTTTACTCGCTCGTTTACGGTCAGCTCATAGCGGAGCATGTTGACCCGATTGAGAAGAAGCCACTCTTCCACTTCTATCCGGGCTCTGGCGCATACTCAATAGCCACCGCTGGATGCAACTTCAGATGCCCATGGTGTCAGAACTGGGAGATATCTCAGATGCCGAGGGAGAGGCATATCATCATTGGTGAGGAGAAGCCCCCAGAGAAAGTTGTGAGCGCTACACAGCGCACCAACTGCAAGAGCATTGCATACACATACACTGAGCCAACCGTCTTCTTCGAATACACTTACGACACATCCAAGCTGGCACGGGAGCGAGGCATCGCAAATGTCTATGTTACGAACGGTTACATGACTGAGGAGATGCTGAATGAGTATCATCACCTGCTTGACGCAGCCAATGTTGACCTGAAGGCTTTCAGGGATGAGACTTATCGTCGGTATATGGGGGCGAGGCTTGAGCCAGTCTTAAACTCGTTGAAGCTCATGAAGCGATTTGGGATATGGGTTGAAGTTACAACGCTCATCATCCCGACGATAAACGACGACCCAATTGAGTTGCGTGACATAGCGAGGTTCATAGCCGATGAACTTGGCAAGGATACACCGTGGCACATAAGCCGTTTCTTCCCAGCATACAAGATGACTTCACTTCCACCGACGCCGATTGAGAAGCTTTTGCGTGCCTATGAGATAGGCAAGGAAGAAGGCTTGCAGTATGTCTACCTGGGCAATGTGCCACAGGAGGAGAACACATACTGTTACAACTGTGGCGAGCTGTTGATAAGGCGCGTTGGCTACTATGTTGCTCGCAACATAATCGCAGATAGCAAATGCCCAAGATGTGGTTCTCACATAGCAGGGGTTGGGCTTTCATCCAGAGGTAGCGATTGAGTGTGGGAGTGCGTTATAATTGTGAGATGAACATTTGGGATGAGCGAATGATGGTGGGGCTCTGGTGCCAATAGCGGTGGGGAAACACCCGTTCCCATTCCGAACACGGAAGTTAAGCCCACCAGCGCCAATGGTAGTGGTCTGGAGACGGACCGCGAGAGTAGGTCGGTGCCAGGGCTCCACCGCCCGCAATAGTTGTCGTGTGATTAGGTCACTTAAACAGCTTAAGAGGCTCCGCGGTAGCTCAACAGGCAGAGCGGCGGGCTGTTAACCCGCAGGTCGCAGGTTCGAATCCTGCCCGCGGAGCCAATTTTGTAAACTGGCATGTCATAGTGCTGGGGCGAGATTTAAGTGTGTCAGGTTGACGGTGAATGGCTTCATTGCTATAATGGATTGCGCAACCTGTTAGAGCTAAAAAGCATAAGGCAAGGGGGATGATGTAAGATGGCTCGTCAGAAGTTCGAGCGCACAAAGCCTCATGTTAACATAGGCACGATAGGTCATGTTGACCACGGTAAAACAACACTCACATCAGCGATAACACTCGTCCTATCAAAGCGAGGCTTGGCTCGCTTCACAAAATACGAGGAGATAGATAAAGCACCAGAGGAGAAGGCTCGTGGCTTGACCATACAGATAGCGCATATTGAGTTTGAGACAGAGAAGCGACACTACGCGCACATAGATTGCCCCGGGCACGCAGACTACATCAAGAACATGATTACAGGCGCTGCACAGATGGATGGAGCTATCTTGGTTGTCAGCGCTGCAGATGGACCAATGCCACAAACAAGGGAACATGTCCTCCTCGCAAGACAGGTTGGCGTTCCGTATATCGTCGTCTTCTTGAACAAGATTGACCAGATGCCCGATAAAGAACTCATCGAGCTCGTAGAGCTTGAAGTTAGGGAGTTGTTGACTAAGTATGGATTTCCCGGCGATGAGGTTCCTGTGATCGCTGGTAGCGCTTTGAAGGTGCTTGAATGCGGTTGCGGTAAGGAGGATTGCGAGTGGTGTGGTGCTATATGGGAGCTCATGAAGGCGGTTGACGAATACATACCACAGCCAGTTCGTCCGGCTGATATGCCATTCTTGATGCCAGTTGAAGATGTCTTCAGCATCTCAGGAAGAGGGACTGTGGCAACGGGAAGGGTTGAAAGAGGAACGCTTCGTCCCGGTGACGAAGTTGAGATAATTGGCTTCAGCTACGAGCCTATAAAGACGGTCTGCACGAGCATCGAGATGTTCCGAAAGACGCTCGACCAAGCACTCCCCGGCGACAACATAGGTGTGCTATTGCGCGGTGTTGAAAAGGAAGCAGTGAGGCGCGGGCATGTCGTTGCTGCTCCCGGCTCAATCAAACCGCATAGGAAGTTCAGGGCACAAGTCTATGTCCTCAGCCGAGAGGAAGGCGGAAGGCATACCCCATTCCACACAGGTTATCGCCCACAGTTCTACTTCAGAACGACGGATGTCACTGGCACAATCATCCTCCCAGAGGGCGTTGAAATGGTCATGCCCGGAGATAATGCCGAATTCGATGTTGAGCTGATAGCACCAATAGCTATTGAGGAAGGACTGCGCTTCGCGATACGAGAGGGCGGAAAGACAGTAGGTGCAGGGGTAGTCACTAAGATATACGAGTAAAGCAAGCTATCATCAGCCTACACCGAGCAAGTGTTTGCGAGCACAAAGCGAAGTGGAAGGCTACTTAGCCTGACGATGAATAGCGTTGTGAGTGGATGTGATTGCAACCTTTGTTTGCCCTCTTAGGTTTCGCTCCGAGTTTCGTTTTAGGCAGGCGGCGCAAGTTGCGCAAGTAGCGGTAAAACTCAATTAGCTCATCCGATGTTATTGGCTTCATCTGGGCAAACTTTTGTCTCTCCTGTGGTGTCATCTCGCTAAGCGTGTCAGCATGCATCGGAAGCCATATGTCGGTCTCGATGGCTTTCCTCTCGACATGCTTACAGCTTGAGCACACATAGTTTATTACCAAGCCCACATCTCCCTTAGTGTGAACCCATATCCCAATCTGCTTCACATCTCTGAGTGTAATCAGCTTGCCACATTTACTGCAGAAGATCGGTCGTTGCATCCTTGAGCACCTCCATTCTCACATCAATCATTTTAGCGCATTTGAGGTATAGTCCCTTGCGCGCTATCATGAAGCGTTGCAGAATTTGCAAATGGTGCTGTATGCAATCCTTTTGGGGGTGAGAGGCATGAAAAGCTTAAGGGTCGGTGAGGTTGAGATAACATGGCTTAAGCATGCGGGCTTCAAAATCGTCGGTGGTGGCGTTACCGTTTACATTGACCCTTATGGCGTTAAGGAAAAAGATGTGGTTGATTTCGTCTTCGTCACGCATGAGCATTATGACCACTGCGATATGCCCTCCCTGAGGGTGCTCGCATCTGAACGCACTACTATAGTTGGACCGAAGGCAGTCATGAAGAAGGTTGCAGGGTTGCCCGGTGGGAAGCTTGAAGTGACCGCGGGGCAGAGGTATGAACTTGGCTCAATCACTGTCGAAGTCATTCCAGCCTACAATGTCCTCAAGTCATTTCATCCGATAGACGCAGGTGGCGTTGGCTATGTCCTCACGATTGGAGGGGTCAGGATTTATCATGCTGGAGACACCGACCACATAAGCGAGATGTCGAAGCTCAAGGAGATTGATGTTGCGCTCTTGCCAGTTAGCGGGATTTATGTCATGGACGCTAAGGAAGCCTCAGATTCAGTCAAAGCCATCAAACCACGCATAGCGATACCGATGCATTACGGTGACATAGTTGGTAGCAAACACGATGCGCTTCAGTTCAAGGAGCTTGCTGGAGAGATAACGCAAGTTGAGATACTTGAGCCAGCTCTTTAGCGAATAGGGAAGGGCTGACGCGGTTGTGCGGGTTGAAAAGTGGCGAGAATGGCTGTGGAAGCTGTGGGCTCAGTTTGGTCCCGGCGCTGCTACAGGTTTGATATGCATAGTCCTTGCTGCTATAGCACCCAACTTCGCCACCACTGAGAACTGGCAGAACCTCCTTAGGCAGATGTCGTTCAACATCATCGTGAGCGTCGGGATGACTATGGTCATCATAACGAGCGGAATTGACTTATCAGTCGGTTCTGTGATGGCGCTTTGCGAATGCATTTTCGCATACATCGCAGTCACATACGGGCTTGGGCTTGCGGTAGGCGTGCCAGTTGGGTTGCTGGTGGCGATTCTATGTGGTTTCATCAATGGTGCACTCGTTGCGTTCGTGCGTTTGCCACCGTTCATAGCTACACTGGGCATGATGAGCATAGCGAGGGGCTTGGCACTCGTGTTCACAGGTGGCTTCAGCATATCGCTCTTGCAGGCTCATGGCATCGACTTGTTTCACTGGCTCGGCGATGGCTTGCTCAGCGAAAAGCTGGCTCTGCCCATAATCGGTGGCTTGCCGATGCCAGTCTTGATAGCCGGTTTTGTAGTCCTCGTTGGTCATGTCATCCTTTCGTATACTCGTTTTGGGCGATATGTTTATGCAATCGGTGGCAATGAAGAAGCAGCGAGGCTCTGTGGAGTCAATGTTGCATTGGTGAAGCTCTCAGTCTATTGCATGTGTGGTTTTCTTGCTGGTCTTTCTGGGGTGTTGCTTGGTGGGCGTGTCCGCTCGGTCCGCCCAACCGATGGGCAGATGTGGGAGCTTGATGCGATAGCTGCTGCTGTCATAGGTGGGACGAGCTTGATAGGAGGCAGAGGGTCAGTCATTGGGACATTCTTCGGCGCAGCGTTGATAGCCATTTTGCGCAACGGGTTGGTGCTGTTGCGTGTCTCGGCATTCTGGCAACAGGTCATAGTCGGTTGTGTCATCATTCTTGCGGTGATGTTTGATAGACTCGTAAGGAGGAGATGAGAGAGCACCTGACGCAAGATGCAAGAAGGGAGGCGGTGAAGATGACGCGAAAGCAGTCCATTCGCAAACTCCTCATGGTTCTCTTCGTAGGTGTGGTTGTCTTCCTTTCGGGTTGCCGAAGGGAAGGTGGCAAGGTCGGTGAAACCTCGAAAGGAAGCAAGAGCATATCGATCGCCATTGTCCCGAAGGCTCGCACTGGTGAGTATTGGGCTAAGTGTGAGAAGGGCGTGATGCAAGCGCAAAAGGAACTCGGCATACAGGTTGACTTCATCGGTCCTCCGAGCGAGGTGGATGTTGATAAGCAAGTTGAGATAGTTGAGAACCTCATCAGCAGGGGCGTCGACGGGATCGGGATATCACCGTGTGATGGAGATGCGCTTGTCCCAGTGATTGAGAAGGCAGTTCAAAAAGGCATCCCAGTCATAACCGTTGACTCCGACGCAAACACTGACAAGAGGCTCTGCTATGTCGGCACTGACAACAGGAAGGCTGGCAGGATAGCTGGCGAGCAGATGGCTAAGTTGCTTGGAGGGAAAGGGAAGGTGCTCATCATAACTGGTGTTCCCGGGGCGCAGAACCTGATGGAAAGGGTTGCCGGGTTCAAGGAAGTGATAAGCAAGTATCCGAAGATAAAGATCGTCTCTGAGCAGGCTTGCCAGAGCGATCAGGTCCTTGCGTTGAGCATTGCAGAGAATGCTCTCACTGCTGACAGCGATCTTGCTGGCATATTCGGGGTCAATGCCTTTGGTGCTCCGGGGGCTGCGCAAGCAGTTGAATCGAGGGGGTTGGCTTCAAAGGTGAAGATAGTAGGCTTTGATGCGATGCCCGATACGATAAGGTTCTGCGCTGAGGGCGTCGTTCAAGCGATAATTGAGCAACGCCCATACAAGATGGGTTATCTCGCTGTCAAGCTCCTTAAGGATGCAATTGAAGGCAAGAAGATACCGAGGGTCGTTGACACTGGCGTTGACATCATAACGCCACCTAAGGCGAGGGAACTGCTCAAGAAGCCCGAAACTTAAGCACCGCAACTGAGTTCTTTCCCACCAACAAAAGTTAGCATCGGGAGACAAAATGAAGAGCAATGTGCCACTTAACTTGGCTCACATCAAAGGGGTGCTCATTAAGTCCGCCGTCAAACTCGCTCTCGCCACTTCGAAGCTCACGGCATCACTTTGCCCCTCAAAGTTTCCGCTCAGGGTTTTGCTCGCCTCATTTCTCCTCAGCATGCCAAAGCTTTACTTCGTCATCACTTCACAGCCGAGGCAGTTCACGCCCTCACCGAAGGTTAGCCATAGCTTCAGCTTTGTTTGGGTTGGGATACCGCAGTGGCACTATGGTGATGAGTGGCTTCTGTTCTCCAACTTATGCGGTGTGCACAGCTTGAGTGATATTGCAAGGTGGTTCTATGGGGATTGGGTTGGCAAGAACGGTTTCTACAGACCTTTAGCCAGCATCTCACTCCTTGCCGATTGCAAGCTTTGGGGTGAGAGGCGCTTTGGATACATTCTGACAGCGTGGCTGTTGCATGTGCTCGCTACATTCCTGTTTGCCTTGCTTATTGAGGCTGTGACTGGTGACGGTGATACTGCGGTAGCTGGGGTGGCTTCGTTTGCACTCATTTGGTATGCGCCATCGGTTGTAACCCTAACTTTCATGTCAACTCGTCCTGATGCTTTGTGTGCCCCACTTGCTCTGGCTACGCTACTGCTTGGATTGAAGTGGTCTCATTGTGGAGATCCAAAGTGGCTTGTGTTGGCGTGTGTCATGGCAGTTATGTCGCTATGGGCAAAAGAGATAGCGTGCGTCTTGCCGTTGCTCATGTTCATCTGTGCCCTTGCGGGTGGATGCAGTGAACATAAGCCTGACATATCAAGGTCGGCTATGGCAGTCTTCTTAATGTCGGTGGTTGTCCTCATCTGGTTCGTCGCTTACCGTTCTTTCTTGCCCGATGCAATACAAAGGCATAAGACACTCGCTATGAAGTCCGAAAGGCTTGCCACACAGCTCTACATCCTTTCGATCCGCATGCTACCGCATGTATCCGACCTGCCCGGATGGCTCATAGCTCTTCCGTATTCGCTCTTGACTGTGCACACAGTTCGCCTCCTGTTGAAGATGTGCCTTTTTATGGTGTTGCTTGTGTTATCGTGGCGCTATGCGAAGGCTGTGTTACTGCTTTCTTTCCTGTGGATGGTCGTGGCATCGCTCCCGCTCATACCTGTTAGGCTGTGGAGTCCGCACTATTTCTACCTGTCGTCTTTCGGTGTTCATGCGCTCAATGGTGCGTTTGCTGTGAGCTTGCTACGATGGCTTTGTAGGTTCAGTGTCAAAAGCGATAGCTTATGAGGTGTGGGGGTGAGAAGGTATGCCAGATGCTGTGACGCTTGGCGAGTTGCTCATTGACTTCGTTTCTCTAACCGTTGATGTGCCACTCAGCGAGTGTCCATCGTTTGTGAAAGCCCCGGGTGGTGCACCAGCTAATGTTGCAGTTGGGTTAGCAAAGCTTGGGGTGAGCGTCGGCTTCATAGGGAAGGTTGGGGATGACCCGTTTGGTCATTTCCTAAGGGGTGTGGTGGAACGAGAGGGCGTTGATGTGACGCACCTTAAGTTTGACAAAAGCGCAAGGACTACGCTCGCCTTCGTTGCCAACAGGAGTGATGGGAGAAAGGAGATCTCCTTCTACCGCAACCCCGGTGCAGACCAGATGCTTTCGCCACAAGACATCGATGAGGATTACATCAAAGGTGCTAAGCTCTTCCATTTTGGTTCTGTCAGTCTCAGCCACTCGCCCAGCCGTGAAGCTACGCTCTACGCAGCTGAGTTGGCGAAAAGTTTTGGCTTGCTTGTCTCATACGACCCAAACTGGCGTCCACCGCTTTGGGACGACCATGAAGAGGGCAGGCGCATGATATGGCATGCGATGCGCTTCGCCGATATAGTCAAGCTTGCGGAAGAGGAGTGGGAGTTTGTCACTTCAACAGCTGATTTAAGCGAGGGCGCAAAGAAGATACTGGATGCGGGTGCGAAACTCGTTGTCGTGACTATGGGCGAAAGGGGCGCATGGTTCACAAATGGCACCGTCTCAAGGGATGTTGAGCCATTTGATGTTGATGTGGTTGACCCGCTCGGCGCTGGTGACGGCTTCATGGCTGCGATGCTCGCTCAACTGATAGGGAAACGCATTGAGGAACTCTCTTGCGATGAAATCTACCAAATCATACGCATAGCAAACGCTTCAGGGGCGCTGACTTGCACGCGCATGGGTGTAATACCCGCATTGCCGACAAAAGCCGAGTTGAATGAATTCCTTGAGAGCAAGGGCGAGAAGCTACGCTTGGCTTGACTTTGGTTAGTAGCTGATTGCGCCAGTTGTGTGGAGCAGTTCTGAGACAGTGACGAAGTGGTATCCGCGCTTTTTCAAGCCCTCAATGATTAGGGGGAGCGCTTTGACATCTTTCCACCTCTCCTTTGTGCGCCCGTCGTGCATTAGGATTATTCCGTATGGGTGGATGAGGCGCATGACCCTATTTGCCATTGCCTGAGGCGTTGGAGCATCGTGGTGGTCTGCTGAGACAGTCCAGTAGACGACTGTGAGCCCTTCAACCTGCGCTGCAGTGTGTATGAAGTAATTCATCAAGCCCATCGGTGGGCGAAATAATTTCGGGCGGACACCAGTTATGCGCTCTATAACCTCGTTGCATCGCCTCACTTCTTCCCTGAGCTCTTCAAAGCTTTCCTTTTGCATGCGACTTGGGTGCGAGTAAGTGTGGTTCCCAAGCTCGTGCCCTTCAGAGTGTATGCGTTGGACAAGCTCTGGGTATAGCTCAGCCTGCTCACCGATGACGAAGAAGGTGGCACGAACTTTGTATCGTTTCAGCGTCTCAAGCACTAACGGTGTCCATCTTGGATCTGGTCCGTCATCGAAGGTGAGTGCTACAAGCTTGTCCGTCTCCACATGGTGGCTTAGGACGCTGTATGTGAAAATCAAGAGCCCACTCAAAAGGATTAGCGAAGCCACTCTCATCTTGTCCCTCGAGAGCTTCATCATAGCCTGCTCACCCACTTGTTGAAGTATGCTTCACCTTGCTACCATGTTACTCAGTCGTTGAGCGCCCTCGTGTAGCGCTCATGCTTTTTCATGCCAATTCTACACACTTTGTCAATTCAGTTTCGCATTAGACATTGCCTTGAAAGCGCGTTACCATGTAAGTGACTTCTTTTCAGGTTGGTGAGGAAAGTGGTTAAGCTGGCGCGGGAATGTGGAGGTGATACATTTGAAGGCGGCGAGCAGGATGTGTTTTGTGGTTGTGTTGTGGTGTTCCCTAATGCTCGCCGCAAAGAACACAAGCAACAGTTGCTATGACACAAATGAAGCGCCACAGCCTACCTTAAGTGCAGGTGCAACCGCCCCAAACACAGCCGAAGCGCCAGCCACAAAAGCAGAAAACATCACTCCAACGGACTCAGCAAGTAAAGGCGTGTTGGTCTACATCACAGTTGACGGGGAGCGGCGGGCAGTCCATCTTTCGGGCGAGACCGTCATGGATGCCCTTGAGGCATGCGGTGTGGTCTTGGCGCCACACGATAGGGTCAAACCACCAACAAAAACAAAGCTCAAAGACGGGATGGAAATTGTTGTTGAGCGTGTGCAGATAACCGAAGAGAGGTGTTGGGAGTGGCTGAAGCCAACAACTCTCTTCAAGTTTGACAGCTCGTTGCCGAAGGGCACAACGAAGGTGCTTGATGTTGGCAGATTCGGCTTAGCCGAGCTTCTCGTCAGGGTCTATAGGAAGGATGGTAAGGTGACCCTTCGGAAGGTGCTCTCGCGCAACATCATCGCCCAACCAAAGCCAAGCTTAGTCGCTGTCGGCGTCGGACGCACTCCAACACAACTTGCCTACAGGGGCACATTGCCATCTCGTGGTATGCCAGTTGGCTTCAAAGTCTTGACGATGATAGCCACTGGATACGACCCAGGTCCAAGAAGTTGTGGCAGGTATGCAAACGGCTTGACCGCAACTGGTGTCAGGGCAAGGAGAGGAGTTGTGGCAGTTGACCCGAGGGTCATAAAGCTTGGCACAAGGCTGTATGTGGAAGGATACGGGTATGCCATAGCTGCAGACACTGGTGGCGCAATCAAGGGCAACAGGATTGACCTATGTTTTGACACTTACGAGGAGGCGATAAGGTGGGGGATGCGCAAGGTGAGGGTGCTCATCCTCTCAACACCAGATGGAACGGACGCCGAAGATTTGTTCAGGATGTATCGCGAGGGGCTTAAGTGAAAGCCTGTAGGACTTCAAGACAGCTCAAGTGCAAGGGAGCAGTGAAGGGAAGTGTCTATTTTGCATGTGGTTTTGTTGGCTGTTGTCCAAGGGCTGACGGAGTTCCTACCAATTAGCAGTTCTGGGCATCTTGCCCTCCTTGAACAGCTGTTTGGCTGGGCTAAAAACGAAGCCTTAAAGAATGCCATGTTGCCCTTCAATGCCATCCTGCACTTCGGGACGCTCATCTCAATCATGGCATACTTCCGTAGCGACATCGCAGTCATGCTACTTCCGAAGGCAGGCGCGGTGAGGGAAGTTGGCGACAGCGAAGAGAGCAAAAGCAGAGCAATGATGCGCCAAGGTGTAAGCCATGACAAAAATCGCTCCCTGCTTCTTTTGATCCTTCTTGCCAATGTTCCAACGGGCATAATCGCACTGCTATTGCACAAACCTGCCGAGATGGCTACTATGTCAGCCTATGCCGTTAGTGCCATGCTGGCGTTGACTGGTGTGTTGTTGTTGGTTGGTGAACGGATAGCGCAAGACGGCGGAAGGTTGACACCGCTTAGGGCTCTCTTGATTGGCTGTGCTCAAGGGTTTGGCGTCATGCCCGGGCTATCACGCTCTGGTGTGACGATTTTCGCTGGCTTAGCAGTTGGCTTGCAAAGGGATGAAGCTGTGAAGTTTGCATTCCTTGTCTCAATCCCAGCTGTCATCGCTGCAGGGCTCTATGAGCTGAAGGAGATGCCCCTTGGCGCTAATGTGAGCGTCGTTCAAATCCTCATCGGTTGTGCAATAGCTACCGTAGTTGGATATGTTGCAATCGGCATCGTCATGAAAGCCGTAGGCTTGAGGAAGCTTTGGTGCTTCGCACTCTACTGTTTCCTCGTCGCCACGATCACACTTGTCCTCGCGCTAAAAGGATGAGCTTGAAGCGAGCGCCCCGTTGAACTGATGCCAAGCATCGCTGTGGGCATGCCATGTGGCATCCATCCGCCTCCCGTGTTACACTTGCGGGATGAGTGTGAAAGGCATCCATAAGCGCACAGGTGGTTGTCATGCACATCCCAGATGGCTACTTGAGCGCTCCTGTGTTAATCGGCTGTGGGGCTGTTTCAATTTGCGCTCTTTTCATTGCGGGGCGCAAGATGGGTGGCAGTGTTGATCAAGCGCAAGTTCCAGCGATGGGCATCATCGCTGCATTTATCTTCGCAGCCCAAATGATCAATTTCCCGATAGCTGGTGGCACATCTGGGCATGTCCTTGGAGGGGTGCTCTCGGCAGTCCTTGTCGGACCCGAAGCAGGGGTGCTCATCATGAGCGTCGTGCTCATCGTGCAAGCACTGCTCTTTGGTGATGGTGGGTTGCTGTCACTCGGCGCAAACATACTCAACATGGCTCTAATCGGTGCGTGGGGAGGTTTCCTCATCTTCAGAGCGCTCAAAAAGCTACTGCGAAATGATGTGGTGGCGCTGGGCATCGCTTCATGGCTATCAGTTGTGCTTCCAGCTTCAGCGTGTGCTATTGAACTTTCGCTCTCTGGCACTGTGGCGCTCAGCGTTGCCTTGCCACTCATGGCGGGCATACACGCTATCATCGGCATCGGTGAGGCTATCGTGACAGTTGTCGCAATATCGTTCGTCAGGCGCGTTCGCCCCGAAATCGCCTTGAGAGGGTGATAAGCGATGACTCGCCTAAAGCTTTTGTGCGCTCTCATTTTGATTGCTTCCATAGCAGCGGTGCTGTCGCTGTTTTCCTCGGAGCTACCAGATGGGCTTGAGTGGGTTATGACGAGGACAGGGCTTGAAGGGCTCGAAAAAACATTGTTTAAAGCACCGCTCCACGATTACACCCTGCCGTTCGCCAGAGGCATCATCGGTAGAGTGTTATCGGCGTTCGTTGGTGTGGCTGTAGTGGCACTTGCAAGTTATGTCGTTGCAAAGCTCGTTTTAAGGCGTAGGCGTGATGTGGAATCTTAGTGAGCAACATCGCTTGTGCCTTCAACATGAGCATTCACTTGGAAGGTGAAGGGTTGATGTGACTGTGGATGCGATAGTTGTTGAAGGGTTGAGCTACCGATACCCAGATGGCACTCAAGCGCTCGTTAATGTTTCGTTTCGGATAGGCGTCGGTGAATCAGTCGGCATCATCGGTCCAAACGGCGCTGGCAAAACAACCCTACTACTCCACTTGAATGGCATACTGCATGGTGACGGGAAAGTGCTTATATTCGGTGAGGAGGTAAACCGCAATAACTTGCCAAGCATAAGGAGACGAGTTGGGCTTGTCTTCCAAGACCCAGATGACCAACTTTTTATGCCGACGGTTATTGAGGATGTTGCGTTTGGTCCCCTCAATATCGGCTGTTCGCAAGACGAAGCATTAGAAAGGGCGATGAACGCGCTTAAACAAGTCGGCATGGAGGGCGTAGCGCATCGTCCGCCTCACCAACTCAGCCTCGGTGAGAGGAAAAGAGTTGCTATAGCGACTGTGCTTGCGATGCACCCAGACATATTGGTGCTTGATGAGCCAACGAGCAATCTTGACCCACGCTCAAGACGCTCCCTTATCACCTTGCTTCGGAGTTTGAATGTCACGAAAGTGATAGCAACACATGACCTTGATTGCGTCGTTGAGTTGTGCACAAGGGTTATCGTCATTGACGGTGGCACAGTCGTAGCTGATGGCGATGTCATCACTATCCTTAGCGACACAAAACTCATGGAAGCTCACGGGCTCGAAACACCACTTAGCTTGACTTTCAATCCCACTACTTTCAATCCCACCATGGTGCGACTGCAAGACAGAGACGCTAAACCAAATCGCTGATTTCAATCCCGCCTCTTTCAATCCCACTATGGTGCGATTGCAAGCACATGTTCTAAAATCACATACACACATAACACGCGGTTTCAATCCCACTATGGTGCGATTGCAAGGCCACCAAGCCACCAAAAAAAGCGCAGTCGCTTTTGGTTTCAATCCCACTATGGTGCGATTGCAAGCTTGTGGCCAAGCAAGTTATGGCCGGCAGAGGTAATGTTTCAATCCCACTATGGTGCGATTGCAAGGAGAGTGTATGATGCGTGTGTGTGTGTTAAACGTGTGTTTCAATCCCACTATGGTGCGATTGCAAGCATCAAGTTCGACTGGTGCAACGACAGTTGGAATGAGTGTTTCAATCCCACTATGGTGCGATTGCAAGTTTCTTGAAAAACAATCCAAGCTTGCGCACTTTTGGTTTCAATCCCACTATGGTGCGATTGCAAGATTTCATGATACTTCACCTCCTTGTGATTTTTTGTGGTTTCAATCCCACTATGGTGCGATTGCAAGATCCTGCCCTCGTTTACATGAACCCTCCTCACTGCGTTTCAATCCCACTATGGTGCGATTGCAAGGCTTACAAGGTATGCAAGTAATACAGGGGATGCTTTACGTTTCAATCCCACTATGGTGCGATTGCAAGGTTACCTTTAAATGTTCGTGTTGAAACAGCATGGTGGTTTCAATCCCACTATGGTGCGATTGCAAGCTTATTCATCGACATAGCGCTTGAACCCTAAAAGTTGCGTTTCAATCCCACTATGGTGCGATTGCAAGTGCCCACCGGACGCCGAATTCACCGAACCAGTATCGTTTCAATCCCACTATGGTGCGATTGCAAGTCTGTCCTCTTGCATTGCATGCTAACTCACCTCCATGGTTTCAATCCCACTATGGTGCGATTGCAAGCTTGTTTTTGCGGGCTAACACACCCACAATCCCACAAGTTTCAATCCCACTATGGTGCGATTGCAAGCCCCTTTTCAATGTCCACAACCAGCCCACCAAGGGCGCCTTTCAATCCCACTATGGTGCGATTGCAAGTGAAACGTCCGAAGTAGAACAAGAACCCATAGAGCAAGCTTTCAATCCCACTATGGTGCGATTGCAAGTTCAGTTGTGTCACATTAATACGCACAAAAAAAGCGCTTTCAATCCCACTATGGTGCGATTGCAAGGTCGTCTTCCCGCCCTTTGGTGGTCCATAGACGGCGACTTTCAATCCCACTATGGTGCGATTGCAAGTTCGTTGTGCAGGCACAGATGCAATCATTTGCGAAGCTTTCAATCCCACTATGGTGCGATTGCAAGCGCCGTCCTTGCCTCAACCGAGGCGTGGACGGCAGCGGCTTTCAATCCCACTATGGTGCGATTGCAAGTGTGGATTTTTGCGGGCTAACACACCCGCATCCCACAACTTTCAATCCCACTATGGTGCGATTGCAAGGCTCAAGTTATTGAAACGTCCGAAACACAAGTAGAGCTTTCAATCCCACTATGGTGCGATTGCAAGAATGACAGTTTCTGGCGTATCCGTTGAGATGGCGTCACTTTCAATCCCACTATGGTGCGATTGCAAGGCGCCCGCACGGCAAGCACGCCAACGAAAAAATCTACTTTCAATCCCACTATGGTGCGATTGCAAGAAAACCAAAAAGGGGGTGACGCGGGAATGATAGTCGCTTTCAATCCCACTATGGTGCGATTGCAAGGCTTTAGGCGAGGCACAAGACAAACTTGACAGTGATCCTTTCAATCCCACTATGGTGCGATTGCAAGCCGCCCCGACCAACAAACCCGAGCGCCTTTTTTAACACTGCTTTCAATCCCACTATGGTGCGATTGCAAGTGGCAAGACAAGTGGCTCACCCCTAGCCTTCCAAACACTTTCAATCCCACTATGGTGCGATTGCAAGCTTAGTGCCTGTTGCCACAATTAAAGCTCTTTCAGTCATTTCAATCCCACTATGGTGCGATTGCAAGTTGGTTCTGTGGGTAGCGGTTCTGTGTCATTTTGTGATTTCAATCCCACTATGGTGCGATTGCAAGCCCACCACCTTTGATGTTGATGTAGCCCGCCGAGGGCGATTTCAATCCCACTATGGTGCGATTGCAAGTGTTGGGATGGTTGGAGGGCTGTATGGAGAAAGAACTATTTCAATCCCACTATGGTGCGATTGCAAGGCGGCAAGCTCAAGTTATTGAAACGTCCGAAGTAGAGATTTCAATCCCACTATGGTGCGATTGCAAGACATAGCATCAAGACCCGTGGATAGTGGCTATCCGAATTTCAATCCCACTATGGTGCGATTGCAAGTTTGACAAGTTTGTCACTCTGTGCGTCATAGCATCTGATTTCAATCCCACTATGGTGCGATTGCAAGAGTCCAGTCTTCCCGTCCACAGTTGACAAGAGGGGGAATTTCAATCCCACTATGGTGCGATTGCAACATTGAGAAGCTTCGTGGTGTTACAGCGTCTGACCCAATTTCAATCCCACTATGGTGCGATTGCAACCCCATCTTCCTTATCTGGTTGTAAATGGTAGTGAGTATTTCAATCCCACTATGGTGCGATTGCAACCTTGCTGTAAAGCTCGTGAGAGGAACTCAACTAACGGATTTCAATCCCACTATGGTGCGATTGCAACAACTACAGATGCATCATGTTCTATGAGCCATATGAAGATTTCAATCCCACTATGGTGCGATTGCAACTTTAGTGTAGTGCAAGTGGGGCGCGAAGAGATTGAAATTTCAATCCCACTATGGTGCGATTGCAACCTGGATGAGTAAAATTTTGCCTGAGAGCGCCTCAGATTTCAATCCCACTATGGTGCGATTGCAACCAAGTAAAGGAGATACAGATGAGGCAACTTGAGGATATTTCAATCCCACTATGGTGCGATTGCAACTTAAACCACCCCCTTGCGTCACTTGACACTATAAAAATTTCAATCCCACTATGGTGCGATTGCAACTACTTGATAAAGAAGTTATTGAACACATACTAAGAGATTTCAATCCCACTATGGTGCGATTGCAACGGTATGACGCAAATTAAACCAGGAGGTGGGGCGAGAATTTCAATCCCACTATGGTGCGATTGCAACCCATCCATCTATCTTTTTTCTCATCCATCTTTGTTTGATTTCAATCCCACTATGGTGCGATTGCAACTGCTAAATTCCTGCACAACATCGCTAAGTTGTTTGGATTTCAATCCCACTATGGTGCGATTGCAACAAACTGATAGACGTGGTCCAGCGACGCACACGAGAAATTTCAATCCCACTATGGTGCGATTGCAACCTGAAGTTAGTTGACAAAATGAGAGAAAAAGCAATTTCAATCCCACTATGGTGCGATTGCAACGTTACCACCGTTGGTGCTTCGTCAACTGGGAGTTCTTATTTCAATCCCACTATGGTGCGATTGCAACTCTGATACAATGTTGCACTAAGAAAGACAAGAAGCGAAATTTCAATCCCACTATGGTGCGATTGCAACCAGCGTTCCTTATAATGTGCCATCCTTTCCTCTCGATTTCAATCCCACTATGGTGCGATTGCAACGCAATTCCCACAGCTTACGCAAACACCTGATGTGACGATTTCAATCCCACTATGGTGCGATTGCAACGTGGGGGAACACAATGCAGCGAATTCCAGCTGAGCTAATTTCAATCCCACTATGGTGCGATTGCAACTCAATAACACCAACAGGAAAACCAAACTCATTGGTGATTTCAATCCCACTATGGTGCGATTGCAACGTTACCGTGCTCGGCGTTGCGCAACCCTCCTACTTCATTTCAATCCCACTATGGTGCGATTGCAACACGTTTGATGATACGACACAAGCGTCTCAAGTGCAAATTTCAATCCCACTATGGTGCGATTGCAACACAGGAAAAAACCCGAAAGACCATTGATTGTGCTACATTTCAATCCCACTATGGTGCGATTGCAACCGGGCGTGTTAAACGGCGTTGCAGTGCTCCCCCAGATTTCAATCCCACTATGGTGCGATTGCAACAAAGTCAAGGTCGGTCAACTCTTTCGCATCATGATTATTTCAATCCCACTATGGTGCGATTGCAACGGGTTTGAGCTTGAGCCTGCCTCAGAGGGCGAGCTGATTTCAATCCCACTATGGTGCGATTGCAACATGATGGAGCTGGGAGAGCCGCCCGCCGCCAGTGAGAGATTTCAATCCCACTATGGTGCGATTGCAACCGTTGAGTTTGTGCTTCGCGATTACCGAAGACATGTCATTTCAATCCCACTATGGTGCGATTGCAACCCCTCAGACTGGTTTAAAAGCTCTGCATCTGAGTGATTTCAATCCCACTATGGTGCGATTGCAACGTGAGCCAAAGGTGGAAAGGGAATACATGACGCCCGTGATTTCAATCCCACTATGGTGCGATTGCAACCGACTTGAAAATAGAGAAAATTGACCTCCCACTCTGATTTCAATCCCACTATGGTGCGATTGCAACCCTGCGCCCATCCTGCGCCGCCCCGCGCCGTCACCAGAATTTCAATCCCACTATGGTGCGATTGCAACGTAGGTAATGGAGTTCCACCACCACTACCGCCTCCTAATTTCAATCCCACTATGGTGCGATTGCAACTTTGAGGAAGCTGAGGCTACAAGGCGAAAGGCGCGTATTTCAATCCCACTATGGTGCGATTGCAACAATTAGGAAGCGGAGCCATCGCAGTCTGCTTGATTGATTTCAATCCCACTATGGTGCGATTGCAACGATGATGCATGACTTCGTCATCTCCCTCAGAAAGCAATTTCAATCCCACTATGGTGCGATTGCAACGAGGTTACCGATGCCACCATCCACTTGGTGGCAAGGAATTTCAATCCCACTATGGTGCGATTGCAACTTACAGGAAAAAACCCGAAAGACCATTGATTGTGCTACATTTCAATCCCACTATGGTGCGATTGCAACCGCCGAAGCCTTAGAATTCCGTCTGAGGGTTGCTCACATTTCAATCCCACTATGGTGCGATTGCCTCCGTCAGGTAGACATGTGTGGTCTCCTTTACAAATCACGTTTCAATCCCACTATGGTGCGATTGCAAGTCGTCTCAAGCGCTTCAAAGAGCCTAAACATCCTTGGTTTCAATCCCACTATGGTGCGATTGCAAGTCTTTTCGGTTTACGGGAAAGTGGTAAGAGTGTTTGGTTTCAATCCCACTATGGTGCGATTGCAAGCCACTTGGGGCTTCGTGTCAAAAGATGCCACACAGGTTTCAATCCCACTATGGTGCGATTGCAAGACGCCCGTGCAGTCTTATGCCTCAGACCTCTGCCTGAGTTTCAATCCCACTATGGTGCGATTGCAAGTAAACATGACGACAATCACCTCTGCCTCTGTGACAAGTTTCAATCCCACTATGGTGCGATTGCAAGCTTACGAGATAACGGGAAGGGCTCACAGATGGTGTGGTTTCAATCCCACTATGGTGCGATTGCAAGAGGTCAACGGCTTAACGCGCACAATCAAGCTATCGTTTCAATCCCACTATGGTGCGATTGCAAGTCTTTGTAGGAACTGCGGGAATGGTTCTTCTTCAACGTTTCAATCCCACTATGGTGCGATTGCAAGGAAGGGGGCGAATACCATGACCTTGCTGGAGAAGCTAGTTTCAATCCCACTATGGTGCGATTGCAAGGATGCGGACGTATAGCTTATTGTAATACTGCCACTCGTTTCAATCCCACTATGGTGCGATTGCAAGGCTCACGAAGGAAGCAAAGGCAAAAGGAGCGTGAAGTTTCAATCCCACTATGGTGCGATTGCAAGGAGTAAAGTTAGTGCCCATTATTTAGTTGCACGAGAGTTTCAATCCCACTATGGTGCGATTGCAAGCTCAACCTCTTGTGAAACCGCTTCACTACCCTCAAGGTTTCAATCCCACTATGGTGCGATTGCAAGCGTAGTCAAACCTGACGTCGAGGGACTTACCGTCCGTTTCAATCCCACTATGGTGCGATTGCAAGCTGATGCGTTGCTGAGGGGTGCAATAGACCAGCAGGGTTTCAATCCCACTATGGTGCGATTGCAAGCTGTATTAATGCGCCTTGATGTCCTGACAATCGTCGCGTTTCAATCCCACTATGGTGCGATTGCAAGATACACATCAAAGTCGTCAGGCACCTTGTCAAACTTGTTTCAATCCCACTATGGTGCGATTGCAAGAACTGCAGACCACTTAGCAAAGCTAAGTGCCAACAAGTTTCAATCCCACTATGGTGCGATTGCAAGCTATCAACCTTGCCGTCCCGCTCGGCAGGATACGGAGTTTCAATCCCACTATGGTGCGATTGCAAGCGGAAAGGCAGTGATGGATCTGCTTTGGCGATATAGGTTTCAATCCCACTATGGTGCGATTGCAAGCCGAACCTTGCATCGCGTGGTATAATTACAGCACCGTTTCAATCCCACT
>Ga0209225_1001880_pt1 | contig 19859 bp, 16 predicted proteins | sample WasSprMetagenome_FD_184732 | JGI IMG/M metagenome (GOLD analysis project Ga0209225, IMG submission 184732) | Sulfidic aquatic microbial communities from Washburn Spring, Yellowstone National Park, USA - WS (SPAdes) (version 3) | ecosystem: Environmental > Aquatic > Thermal springs > Hot (42-90C)... | reverse complement strand
GGGTAGGAACCTAATCCTCCTGCCATCATGCTTCTCCACTCCTTCATAGTCCCAAGTGATCACGGTTAGGTCGCTACAGTCCAGCTCCTTAGAAGCCTTCACTAGCGCGCTTATTTCCCTCTCCTTCGTATCGAAATCCTCTATATTGTAGCATACTTGTATTAATTGCTTAACCTTTCCACCGCTCTTTATAATGAAGTCCACCTCCTTATTATTGGAGCTGAAATAGAACAAGTTTTCGTTTGGAGTGAAACCTTTCTTCAAGAGTTCTGAGAAAACCAGGTTCTCCATAAGCCTGCTCGTGCTTTCAACTCCATTGACGATGAGCAGGCCATTATCCACCAAGTATATCTTTGGAATAGTCTGCTCCACTTCCTTATAGGACCTAGAATACTTCCTTAAAGTGCATAAAACTAACGAGTCTGAAAAATACTCAACATAGTTGTAAAGAGTGTTCTTACTAACCTTCATCCCCAAGGATTTAATATAGTTATAAAACTTATGGATTGAAAAATACGTGGACGACACTAAACTCTTAACCATTAATCTAAGGACTCTTATGTTCTTAACCTTGAACCTCTCTATTATGTCCCTATAGATAGTAACCTCAAATATTTCCTTCAAGATCTTTTCCCTTTCATTTTCGAATAGTACTACTTCAGGATAGCTTCCCCTCATGTATTTCTGAAGGAGATTCAGAAGCATAGCTTTCTTTAAAGAGGAAAGATATTTTTCCGCTTCGAAGCCCTTTGCTCTCAAGAACTCTTTGAAGTTAAAAGGATAAATGTAGTAGGGAAGAGTTCTTCCCCTTAGACTTGTCGCGACCTCCATGGATAGAAGCTTGGAGGAAGACCCGCTGACATACACTTGAATTCTCTCGCTATCTACAACGCTGCGCACAAACCTTTCCCAATAAGGGACGTTCTGAACCTCGTCTAGGAAAAGGTAAACCTTTTGCCTCTTATTTTCGGGGTAAATCTCGTAAAAAATATTGAGCATGCTCCTTAAATCCTCTATGGTGCAGCCGATTAGCAAGTCGCTTTCAAGGTTAACGTAAAGTATTCTGCTTTTATCAATATTGTTACGCAGTAATTCCCCTATAACCTGAAACATGAAGAACGTTTTACCTGCTCTCCTCGGCCCAATTATAGATATGGCTCTTCTTATCGGAAGATCAGCTTCAATCCTAAGGTCTCTTTTCACAAGTTTAGGTAACTCGGATTCTTGGAAATCTTTTATCATTCTTATCCAGGTCTCTCGCGTTACCATCGTATCATGTATAGGGAAACTAATTTAAAAAGTTTCCCTCTTTAGAGAACCATCCCATCTATCTCGACGAATCATTCACATATGCCGTCTGAGTGCTTTATTAAATTAAGTCCTCTGTTTTATGCGTCTTAAGAATCCGTAATTGTTGTACTTCTAGCGCGCTAGTATCCTTCTGGGAGAATTTCCTTCACCCTATCTATGTTCCAGCCGTCTCTTTTCATCAACACAAAATCACAACCCCTTGTAGCGCGCTAAGAATCTTTAGCTCAGAGCAAGAAACATAAAAAGAAGTCGTTGAGACTGTAAAGCCTAGGGAGAAACTGTTAATAGTAATGAGTGAAATCATCGAGGTCATAACCTAACATTCTTCAAGCGCGCGAGGTTAGAATTATACTCTGCTCCGCGCTCGCTACAGGCTTTCTAGTAAATACTGCTGCATTAGGATTTCTAGCTATCATGTTCTGTTTCATATTCACCACTCAATAAATTTTCTTCCTGTGCCCCACATCTATTAGTATAACTTGTTTATCTTTTTCATTAATCGAGTATATTATCCTATAGTCTCCTACGCGTATTCTCCAGAGACCTGAAAGCTCGCCGCTAAGCTTAGTCCCTGCATGGGGTTTTTCCATCAGTTCTGATAGAATATCAAATACTCTTTCTTGAACGCTTTTTTCAACATTTTTAAAACTTCTCCTAAACCTATTCGTAACTATCAGCGAGTATTTAGCTTTCAAACAGGGTTCTCCTCAATTCTTCAACGTCCTTTGCAACCACATAGTTTTTCTCCTCGTAATCCTTCAACCCTTCTCTAATCCTCTTCAACCCTTCTTCATCTAGGAGTTCCTCGAGAGTAGATAAGACTGAGTTTACGCCATCCAGATGCTTTATCAAGTCTTCGAGCAGATGCCTAGGTAGAGTAATGGTTTCAACCATAATTCTGATAAAGTCAACTCCCAATTTAAACCTTTACTCTCTACGCGTCAAAAGTAGAGTTGTAGTACAAGACGCTACCGCATTATCGCGAAATCTTAGCGAGCGCGCGCTCTTTAAGTTTTAGCTCTCCAGACTCGTCTCTCAGATTTAGCAAATCCATGTCAAAAGTAATGATGCAACTTGCCTTAGCCTCATAGGCGACATTGAGGAACTTGTCATCATCAGGGTCTCTGCAAAGCTTAAATTCCTCTTTTGGTGCAGTCTTCAAAGCACTTCTATAGATCTTATCCAGAATAAGATAGACTCTGGAAAAATCGATTCTATCAGAAACCTTGTTGAATTGGATGGCTTTCAAATACTCCTTAAAAAATGCTGTCTGAAAATAGCCACTATTAGTTCGCCATTAAGCACCCTGATGAGAATATCCTTCGACGCTCTGCTATCGATGAGTCCAGCTATTAATACAGAAGTATCTAAAACTATTTTATCCTCGCCCACTTTTTAGCCTCCAGGGCCATTCTCTGCTTTTCTTCTTCAGACAGATCCTTAAACCTTCCACCCATCCTCTCTAAGATTCGAGCATAGTCAAGCTTCTCCACTATAAAAACATCGCCAACCCTTATGAAAACCAGTTCGTCCTCAGGATCGAATAATTCCTTAACCTTAGCTACAATCACCTCGGTCAACTTCCTCTACCATTCTGAAGACTAATTCCCCTTATAAATCTATGGTTAAAAAGTAATAAAGATGCTGCTGGGGAACTTGAAGATAGAATCCGGAAGAATGTTAGAGAAAACACGTTGAATAAACCCTTATCCAAGAATACTGTAAATTTAGATTACTCGCTTTCTAGGTCGAGCAGGTTCCAATTGAGCACGCTACGTTTATCCTTCTCTGTAAGCTTCTCCCTCCTTTCTTTACTGTCTGTCACTGTCCTTAGAGGAACCCCTACGGCGCGCGCTATTTTCATCGGAGGAAGGCAAGGTAAAACCTATAGAGGAAGTTGGCGCGTGCTAAAGCTCTGTTAGAGATGCGAAGTCATTACTTGATCTTCTGGTGAGAAGGGGGTAATATCGCGAGCCGACAGTAGCAGCGTCGATTCACTCTAATTCTAAAAAATGCATGTAAAATCTCGTAGCACGCTACTAGTGCATGCGGCAAGTATAATACCCTACCACATAATAACTGACATTAACGAAAGCGTGTATTCGCTATTTAGATCTTTGAAAGGATATTCGAATATTTCTCAATCCTTACGACTTTAGCACGCGCGCTACAAGGTTTAAATACGCGCGCTCGTTTGTCTCTTGTGATAGATTGTGAGCGAGTACGTAGTCTTTAAGCAAGATGATGGGGAAATGATGAAGCTTATGCCCTCCCGATATGATGAGGAAAGTCTGCTTCAGAGTTTGATAAAAAAGTATCCAACCCTGCTTCCTAGTACTTCGACTAGAATATTTATGCTAGTGGATGAATATCCTACCAGTGCAGGAACCATTGATATTTTATGTATAGACGAGGCTGGAAGAATTTATATCGTTGAAACTAAGCTTCAGAAAAATTCAGATAGAAGAACTGTTATCGCGCAACTATTGGATTATTCTGCTCAAATGGGAAAAGAGACATTCGAGAATTTTAAGGAGAAAATTGAAGCTAAGACCGGAAAAAAACTAGAGGAAATTTTAAATTCTGAAGAAAGCTCTGAAATTTTTGAAAGTATAAAGCAAAGCTTAGCGGGGAAGAATTTTGTTCTCGTATTGGTGATGGATAACATTGAACCAAGGCTAAAGGATACGATCATTCATCTAAATCAAGATTGGGAAATGGATATATTTGGACTTGAGCTTAACAGATATTACGTTAAGGGTAAAGGCGAGGTTTTTGTTCCGGTTGTAATTCCTCCGCCTGAAATACCTCGACCATCCAAACTGAGAAAAGCGCCAGTAACTTTTGACGAAGTCATTAAAAATTACAGGGAAAAAGGGCTAGAGAACGAAATTCTTAAGATAAAAGGAATTTTTGAAAAAATGGAAGATGACATAGTGCAAATAAAAGCCGTCCCTACTGCCGTAGTGCTAGACATTGGAGAAAAACAAATCCAGGTAGTGATAAATCGCGACCCTGAACGCGACCACGGTGTCTGGGTATTCAACCCGTCACTATACGAGAAAGTCTACGAGTTGGGGCAGGCATTGGGTCTGGAAGTGAAAAAGGGAACAAGCTCCAATTTCAGTAAAGTAATTCGATTCAACGGTGTAGAGGGAATAAAAAGCGTATCGGAAAAAATGCAAAGTTTAATCGAAGGTTTACTGAAAATAATTAAAGGTATTTAAAGAGCAAAATGGATTCGTGCTATGCGAAAATGCGCCGCAATAAAAGGCTGTAATACGGTAATCTTAAAAATTGACTTATGAATCTGTTCATAATTGATCTATGGATTTGGCGATTTTGTCCACTGCTTCCGGCCCAGCTCCGAACCTCTTTATATTCTCATAATCTTTTTCAAGTTCTTCAATCGCTATGAACTTACACTTTTCTGGAAGTTTTAGCTTCTTAAAGGTTGGTCTCATTAGCTGGGCTTTGACTTCCCTGCTTCTTTCCTTTGGAGCAACAATGTAAATTGGAAAAGTGATGGCCGGAGCAGATGCTACCAAGTCTGACAGCCTTAGAAGGCCTGAGTAGATCGAAGTAGTGGTTTCTATCTCGAAGGCGCATACTGGCATATCCTCTCGTAACCATATTACGTCGATCTTCTCAATTATTCTCCTTGCTTGTTCTGACAATCCGAGCGGAGGCAGCTGATCAACAGTCATATCGGCGAACCTCTTTCCGGCAAAGGAACGCCCCCTGTCATTTGAGGCAACCCATACCTCTAAATCCCCGGGGAAGCTGTTTCCAAGTTCTATAAGCTTATACTGGATTTTAACATGTTCTTGTTCGCTTTTAACAGCTATCGGTTTTTCACGAGGAGCAGGTGGCTCGCGCTCCTTAGCTTCCCAGATCTCTTGAATCTGCGGGAAATAGAAGAAATGTGAGAGCTTAGTTGCATCATAACTAACTCCAAATTTCCTGTTAAATTCTTTTAGAAGTTCATTAGATAAGATGACTTGTTCTCCATAGGATCCTTGCATCGGATACTCTCCTAAACCAAAGGCCCCGATTATAAACATTCTATGTCTTAGCGAAACAACAGACGTGTAATTATAAGGATCGTGACAGTGAAGGATTGCATTGAGCGGAACAGCATAGCGTGTCGTAAGCTTATTGCTGTAGCGTGCGTTAAGCTCCTTCAATTTATTAACTATGGAAATACGTGTCGCTAAATCTTTTTCTTTGAAAAGAGCATCCAGCTCGTTTCTTAGCTCCGAGTGATTCTTTAAATCATTAAATATGGTATACCAGCTTCTCTGGGTGATCATGCATTTAGCAGCATGGTAGCCTCCAGTAATTACCAAGCTTCTTTTCTGCTGGTCGTCCCGAACTTCGTAAGACAGCCCGTATTGTTTCCCGCTTTCGATAAGTCTACTTATAAGATTCTTTTTATCCTCTTCATTACTATACTCATAGCTCTGCTTCCCATTGACATCAAGAAGCCTTATAATAGGGTCTAGATCCTCTAGTTCAGTAAGCCTAGTCACTTTTTCATTCATGATCTTATCGTTCCAAAACGCTCTAAAAGCGTCCTGAGCCTTTTTTATGAGCGGCTCAAGGGCTAACTCTGCATAATGCTTTTCGAACTCCGGTAAAACCGCACGAATACGCTCAGGGTCGACAATATTCACAACCATACTACTGCATTAATTGGGAGATATAGTATTTAAAGATTCGATTTAAATTAAGTGCACCCGACTAGCCTCGCCAAGCCATATAGCGCGTGCTAATGGTTCTTCATAATTTCCATGGCTGGAGAACCGTTTGGAGTATTCTTGGGGATGACCGTCTTCCACTATAAGACTAGGAAAACATACTTCCGACTTATAATTACCCTAATTGCTCATGGTATACGTTTTCACGGTTGTCTTTAGCACACATAACCATATTCATAAAATCATAGTCTAAGCAAGTCTCCACTTAACCTAGAAACACGCCTTGGGAGGATAGGTGGTTTTAAATTTATTAACCGCTTATGGGCAAAATGATTACGTGGGAGAACCTATTCTGAAATGGGCAGGAGGAAAGAGGCAGATACTTAATGAGATTATATCCCTCTTTCCAAAGGATTATGCGGAGAGGACGTATCATGAGCCTATGGTTGGCGGTGGGGCTGTCGTCTTTGCGATAAGCCCGAAAAAAGGTACGATAAATGATTTGAATGATCGTTTAATCAGGTTTTATGAAGTAGTGCGAGATTTCCCGGATGAACTGATTAATGAGAATAAGAAACATAAGAATACGAGGGAGTATTACTATAAGGCTAGAAAAGAGTTTAACAAACTAGCTTTTAAAACACTTTTGACGAAAGAGGAGAGGATTAGAGAGGCAAGTCTCTTTCTATATTTAAACAGGACCTGCTATAATGGTCTCTATCGGGTCAATGCTAGTGGAGAGTTTAACGTTCCTTTCGGAAGGTATACTAAACCAGATTTTGTCAGAGAAAAACAAATTCTGGAAGCGAGTAAAATATTGAAGAATCTTAAACTGCTCAATAAGGATTTCAACTATATTCTTGAAGAAGCTCGACCAGGAGACCTAGTTTATTTCGATCCGCCGTACGAGCCTGTTAGCGAAACTTCAAATTTCACCCAATACACATGTAACGGATTCAGCTTTGAGCATCAAAGAAGATTAAGAGATGTTTGTGTAGAGCTAGATAAAAGGGGCATATACTTCGTCCTGAGTAATTCATGGGCTGAACCAGTAAGGAAACTCTATGAAAACCGGTTTGAAGTGATTCGAATAAAAGCAAGACGCGACATCAGTGCTAAAGTAGAATCCCGAAAACCTGTCTATGAAATACTTGTAACCAATATACCTGCTTCAGAAAGAATAGGGAGAAAACTAGTGCTTCTGGCTGAAGTGGAGAGGGAGGGGTAACTGCATGACTCCTGGCCGCAATACAAGCACAGGTAGAGTTTTAGAAAACATGATTCTTCCTGCTCTAAAGCAGGGAGGATACTCTTTCTATAAACCAAGACATCCCATTGGAGAAAGAATCGGCGGCGGAAGGCATTACGTAGACCTCATTGCAACCAAAGATAATAAGAAGTACATAATTTCTCTAAAGTGGCAACAGGTTTCAGGAACAGCCGAACAGAAAATCCCCTATGAAGTAATCTGCCTTTCAGATGCCGTGGAAAAAGGAAACTATGATGGAGCATACCTGGTTTTAGGCGGTCCTGGATGGAAACTTAGGGACTTCTACGTAAGTGGAGGACTCGATAAGTATTTAAAAAACATTGAGAGAGTAAAAATTCTCACGCTGGAGGATTTCGTAGCAAGAGCTAACAAAGGAGAATTATAGGGTTAATCACCACCATTTAACACTTCCCTTTAATTCGCTGAGGTCTTCCCATTTTCCAGGCTTTCTGAAAACATACAAGTGCTCGTGGGCAATTAGTAAGAAATCATGTTCGCCTTTCCATTTTTCTCGAGTGGATTTCATATTCCACTGTAATTTTATAATATCTTCTCTGAGAATAAAACCAACATCAAGGAAGACTTGGAGAACTCTCGGCGTAATCAAGACAAAATGCTTATGCCTCCGAACATCACCTATGAGGATTGCACAATGCTTACCTGGCTTAAGCACGCGAAAACTTTCCTCAGCTACTTTCCTCATCTCCCTTACAAATTTATCCACGTCATGTATGTTGGAAAGGTCGCCTTCTATGTATCCTCCTGAATATGAAATCGCATCCATATAGGGAGGATGTGTAGCTATCAGATCAATGCTTTCATCATATATTAAATCTAGGTTGCGTGCGTCACCTACATATGTTCTAATTTCAGGCTCCTCATTACCAGGGGACTTGTAATCAAAGTCTAACCGGTTGCGCGTAACCATTACAGCATTAGGATTTATATCTACCCCTATTCCACGTCTCTGTAGAAGCTTGCATTCCACAAGTGTGGTTCCAGAACCAACCATCTGATCTAGCACAAGTTCACCCTTATCAGTATAGCGTAAAATTAGATTCCTAGGAATATAGGGGGACCAGTTACCCCGGTAATCACCATAGTGAGTTGCCCAATCACCTCGTTCAGGAAAAGACCATACCGTGGTGGATTCGAGAGCAAAGGATGATGGAAAAAACTTATTAATTTTATGCCTCCCTAGAGGTATTCTAAAATTCCCAATTATGACATAATCATAAGACTCTAAGAATCTACGGTGATCCTCACGTGTTATTTCTTTCATCTACTTTCATCTGGGAAATAATGGTAACGAAATTTAAGCACACATCAAAAAAGTAACCGGCCTAAAGTAATAAGTTTTAACCGTTTAGAAACCGGCTACTGGTTGTTAACTAGACATATTTTTAACCAGTTCGTCATAATAAAGTTTCAATTTATCTCTTTTTTCTTGACTAAGCTTCCGGTTATGAGCTATATCGTTTCTAATTTGTGTTAACTCTTTTAATCTAGCCACAAATATGTCTTTATCTCCAAAAACTTGTTGGAAAATTTCGTTCCAATTGTTTCTCTGGAGAAAAATCTTCTCATAATCCCCCCAGTTAAGGTACTCTATGACGTCTCCTTGCCGATTCCCCTTTTGCCACCTCTCCTCAGCATCTAGCCTTGTGTCGGACGGTATTCGTTGCGTCCACCAATTAGGAATATTCCCTAGTTTTGTTTTGATACATTCTCTAAAAGCATTTTCCAGTTTTCCTAGCATTTCCCTTTCTTCTTTACCTATTTTTTCAAGTTCATCTCGAGACAGGAAGTTACCTAAGATATTATGAATTCTAGTGGCCCAAAGATCTCTGGAAACAATATCGGGTGCACCTGCACCTAATGCTTTTCCAACGTAAAAGCTTTCTTTTAAAAGATCCTCCTCGTCTTTCAATGATTCTTTGAATGTCTCAGCAATTTTTTTCATCTCCTCGAATTTCATAGGCTTATTGGTTCTATCTAAATAATTCAGTGTTCTCTTACATAGACTAATCAGCATGCGAATGCCTTTATTCGTTGTAAAAATGTACTCATCGGATTCCCATTCTTGAGGAAACGCCTTATAAAAAGCTTTGAAGAAGTTGTTAAGTATTCCATAAGCTTTTTCACGATGCGTTTTCACTATATCTATATACTTATCATAGTCAACAATGTTAGCTAAAGTTATCTTCCCCTTGTCCTTTTTTAATATCTTGATCCTTCCCATGAACATATCCGTCTTTCTTAGCTTCTTTGCAACCCTCACTCTTCGAAGAATCATATCCTCATCATCTATTTCTAAATAATCATATAAGTCCAGCAGAAGACTTCTATCCAACTTCTCCTGATTTTCGTTAATTTCCTTAAAAAGTTTAGCCTGTTCCTTTCTTGAAGCCTTTATTCCTGCTACTATAAGCTTATACTTGCTTAGAATTTTTTTAGCGCGCGTGCGTTCTCTTATATTGCAGAATCCGTATAACCTATGTTGACCATCTACGATCCATGCTGATGCTGAAATTACCGGTATTCGCAATTTTCCATCTTTATACTTAACACTACTCTCAAAAGCAACAATTATATTATTTACAAGTAACGAGCTGGGCTCAGAAACTCACCAATCTCCTTAAGGCGTTTTCTAGTTAATAATCTCTGATATGCTTCTGGATCTGTAGAACCCCTTCTGAAAACATAACTAATTTTTAGCAATTTCTCGGGCTCAATAGCGAAAACCCAGATTTTATTTCCTTTTGCAGATTGTTTTATCTCAAAAGCGTCAATAATATAGGGATCTTTTTGCAACCTAATTTTATACCCGAGGTCCCTAAGTATGGTGTATCTGGCGTATGGTTTATGCATACTTCTTACGGTCTCTTCATAAAATTTCCATGCATCATTATCCCAATATACTACTTTCTCTTTCTTTCTTATTTTTTCTCTTTCTCCTGATTCCATGTAACTGGCAGGTATAGAATATCCTTTTAGTATTAGCAGAGCCAAATCAGCTTTTTCTCTCCGAGCCTTTGTTGAATACGAATCTATCAAATTTTGCAATCCAGCATATTCTTTGAATTCTTCCGATTCTTTGCATTCAACCAAAATCTTAATTTTTCTACCATCCTCGGTTGTATGTTTAATTTCAATATCCGCTCCTCTGCTTGTAGGACCCTTAACAGTGACTTCTTCTTCCTTGAAACCCGCTTTCTTAAATAGATTTGCAACTTTTTTAACAAATTTTTGATGATGAGGATCTTTATACTTTAACTTATCTGAGGCCGGCGCACGCTCTTCCCTATCGGAGTAGTCCTCATCTTGATGTGAAACCTCATTTTTTGTCTCACTGGGAACAATCTTCTTGTAATAATCTAAGATGGTTGTTAAATCAGCCTCCAAATCTTTATCTGTTGCGGGTTTTTCATCAAAATATTTAAATTCAACCTTCTCATTATCAACACCTATTTTATAGGCTTTGAAAACAAAGGAGCTACCGTATCTGGGGATATCTTTATTGAAGAAAGCCGATATGGTGGGTGATGAATTCATAATTTCTGCGGGCCAAGATTTAGGGAATTCTTCAGTTTCACTCACTCCATATGCGAGAATGAGGGTTTCGAGTTCTTTATAATACAAATAAACTGGATAAAAACCTCTGCTAACCTGCATTTCTGGAGCAATAAATGCAATCCACGGAACTCGGGCTGGTGTACCAATTCCAAAAGAAACTTTCATTTTTAAGCCAGCCCACTCCTTCGGATATGAAGAAGTCTTAAGGTCTTCCTTTTGCGCCTGTAATAAGAACTGTTTGAGTATCATTGGCCAATTATTCATAATTATATCTTGATGTTCCATGCTTCATAACACGCTCCTTGGGAAGATTCTTTTTCTTAGTTCTGAACCTCTTTGAACTAATGTGTTCTCAATTCTTATTATACTTAGCTGTTTAAAGATTTGCGGCAAGTCATCTCCTAATCGTTTAAGTACCGCAAGGATCGCCTTACTACCTTCTCTGGGCATTTCCCCCTAAGAAGCAAGGCTGCAAGCAAATTAAAAAGTTTTTGTACGTTAACAAGATTCCTTATCGAACCATCAGGATTAGCGCGCGCTTTTGAGCAGAATGAAAGACTGCTGTTATTAGCGCACGCTCCCTTTAACCGCTGAATTGGCTATCAACTTCTTCATGGCTCTTTTCCGAGATAAAAACTTAATATTAGGATTCATCTCTAAACAATCGGATATGGCGAGATGGTGGCTTGCGGTAGGCTTGCCTGAGCACTGGGAGGTTGCTTTTAAGAACGGTAACATCTGGGGATTGAGGGAGACGCTTAAGACTCATTGGGAAAGCCTGTCGAACGGCGACGGCATATTATTCTATGCGACCAACCCTGTGAAGGGCGTGATAGGACATGGGGTAATCCGCTCCAAGTTTAAGCAGGATAAGCCTCTTTGGCCTCAGGAGGTTAGGGAGAACAGGGTTATCTGGCCCTACCGGTTTGAGTTCGACGTTGCCTACTGCCTGCCGAGGGAAGCATGGGAGAGTAGGAGGCTGACTTCTGAGAAACTCATGCCTAGGATCGGCTTCCAGCCTATAAGCGAGGAGTTGGCGGTTCAAATCGCCAGCGGCTTCCCTGGGGTTATGAAGCCTGGTAAGGAGGAGTCGATCCACGAGTCGATTAAGGCTAAGCTTGTTGGAATAGGGCGCATCCAGAAGATGATTGCTGAGAGCGAGTACGACATGGACGGGGGTAAGCTGGATGTGGTTTGGAGAAGGGTTGAGAGAGGCGTGCCAACCTACGTGTTCGAGGTTCAAGTAGGCGGAGACCTGTACCATGCGATGACTAAGTTGAAACACGCCTATGACCTTTGGAACAGCAACATATTCCTAATAGTGGCTGGAAGCGACGTGGGGAAAGCACAGGAACTACTTAAGGGAGCGTTCCACGAGATACAGGGTAAAATAAGGATCATAGAGAGCGATAAAATAATCGAGCTCTTCAACCTTAAGAAGACATACCGCGACCTCGAGGCTCAACTCGGCATCCTCCTATAAAATAGCTAGGATCAGAAGGATTGAAACAACACCGGCAAATATCTGAGCTCGCGTTATATGATCAACTTTTCCAAATCCAGTATCAATCTCCGTGTAATAATCCGCCAGTAATGAAACCGCTGTATTTCTCGAGAAGCATCTGCCCTTTTTTGAAATCCGGGCATATTAGCTCCACGGTTTTCCAGAACCTCTCCGTATGCCTCTTCGTGAGAACATGGGCTATCTCATGGGCCACCACGTATTTTAAAGCGCTTTTAGGCAGTGCTATAGCATTCAGCTTAACTAAAATCTTGCTGCCCCTGATCTTTGCAACCCTACGCTTATTTCTGTCAATCCTGTCCACGATCTCGAAGTCCAGGCTTCCCAGCACCTCGGCCTTTCTCCCCATGCGGTCGTAAATCTTAAGGAGCTGGCTGTGGAGGAGGTCTTCCAGAAACTCTTTGAGCAGGAGGCTCGGCGGCCTGGTTGCTGAGGCTACGTATATTTTGCTTCCCTCAAGCCTCACCTGATCCATGTCTGATTTCTCCTCTATTACCGTGAACCTTTTCCCGAAAATTGTTACTGCGACCATTCCACTCCCTCTAGTGCTTCAAAAACCCTCTCGGTTAACGTATCTATCTTATCCCTGTGGTCCTTAAACTCTGAGAAAAGGAGAAACCTTGTTTCCTCCATGATTCTCCGCCTGACTTCCCTCTGCTGCTGCCATCCTTTGAAAAGCAGCTTTCTATCTTCAAGACTGGTTAGAAGCCTACCTATAAAGGCGACTGCTCTCTGGTCTTCTATCTCTGGAATAATGTTTTTCAGCGCTTCGTAGACAGGATACTTCTCTCTACCTATTTCTCCTTCCTTCTTCTTCCATCCGACTATCCGCTCGGAGAAGCTTAGAATCCTTTTCGTAGCTTCCTCCACCTCAATCCTCCTACTCCTCATATCATCATATACTCTCTCAACATCCTTGCTTAGATTTATGAAGAAGGGCGAGGTCGGATGGCGCCTACACTCACGCATAATAGTCGTTATAACGTCTATTGCTGCACCCATCTTTTTCGGCGGCGATTTCCTGAGAAGCGCAATATATTCCTCGTCTATCGTCACTGTCGGGCAAACCTCTTCTATCTTGCTCACGTCCACCGTCTTCTGAATCAGGCTTATGGTTTTCTTCGAAATATCCTCTATCTTCAACTCGTCAACATATATCTTCTTGAATCGCTTATAATAGGCAACATACACTTTCGAAAGCCAAGTGTAGTCGAACAAATGTTCTCTAAGGAAGGGATAGCCTGAAAGCATCTCGTAGGATCTCATCAGGCTCCTCATAGTCTCCTCGAAAACCCTGGCCTTCTCAGGATCTATGAGCATGTTTAAAGCACTCTCCAGGCTCTCGTTCGTATCCTCCCTTTTGACGCCCTCGAAAAGCCCTAGGGCTTTCCTGATCTGCTTCTCGAAAACCTCTCTCTCCCTGCTTAAATCCCTGATGACCAGCCTAAGGTCCTTAGCGTCACCCGCCTCAAACTTCTCGAAGGCTTTCTCCAGCTCAGCCAGCACCCCGATATAGTCGACTATTAAGCCGAACTTCTTGTTAAGGAAAGGCCTGTTAGTCCTAGCTATTGCTTGGAGAAGCCTATGCTCCTTCAAAGGCTTATCCAGGTACATTACCCACAGATTTGGGGAATCAAAGCCGGTGATGAGCATGTCCGTAACTATCAGGATCCTTGGCCCCTTACCTGTCTTGAAGCTGTCAATTATCCTCTGGTGGATCTCCTTAACGTCCCCGGTCTTATACTTGGCCTGAATTTCATCGAAGTACTCCTTGAGGACACCCCTGTCGTTAACGCTGGAAGTCATCACAACCTCAGAATACTCCGGCGGGAGTAGACTATCGATAGCCCTCTTATACAGGACGCATGCCTCCCTGTCTATCGTCACTATTAGAGCGTTAAGACCAGTCGGCTCAACAACATCTCTGAAATGGCTCACAACATTCTCAACCACGGCTTTAACCCTGTCCGGGTTCTTGACGAAAGCCTTGATCACGTTAACCCTCCTCCTTAACGCTCTCTGCTCCTCCTCGGAGAGGGTCTTTATCTCCGCCTCCTCGAACCTTATGAACTCCTCCAGCTGCTCCTTCTTGAGATGGTACTCGGGCAGGCTCGCCTGGTATGACAACGGGACTGTGAAACCGTCTTCAAGAGCATCCAGCATAGAATACCTGTCGAGGTATAGTTCGCCCTCAGGGCAGAACCTTTGAAAAGTATTCCTGTCGGCTTTCGAGAGTGGTGTGCCAGTGAAGCCGAAGACGAAAGCATTCCTGAGGACGCTCCGCCAAATCGTTGCGAACTTCCTATACTGGGTCCTGTGAACCTCGTCGGCAAAGACAACGACGTTCTCCCTCTTAATCTCTATCTTCTTTCCTCCCTTCCTAAGCTCATCAAACTCCTTCGGGCTGAATTTCTCCACCGTAACTAAGAAGATCCCCCTCTTACCCTCTCCACCCCACCTTAGAACCTCTATCAGCTCCCTGATTGAGCCTATTTTCTCAATGGGAACTCCTATGAAGGCAAAATCCTTCTCTATCTGCTCCTCAAGATCCCTCCTGTCAACCATAACGAAGATACTCGGGTTCCCGGCTTCAGGACAGTGGAGGAGCTTCCAAGCTGAGAAGGCCATCGTGTAGGTTTTACCTGAGCCCTGCCAGTGCCATATCAGGCCAAACTTCTTCCTCTCCTTACCTCTAAGAGTACTCACAACCCTGTTGAAAATCTTGTTCGAAGCCCTGAACTGCATATACCTAGACATAACCTTAGTAAGCCTGTCACCCTCCTTCCTGATGAAGATGAAGTTCCCAATAATGTTGAGAAGATTCTGCTTGGAAAGAAGACCGTGAACCGCTATCCTCAAAGTATCATCCTTCCTGATACCCTCTTTCTTAAATGGATATGGGTCCTTCCAGACAGCTAGGAAATTCCTCTCCTCCCCTTCGCTCCTGAAAGCATTTGGGAAATAGTAGGTTTTAATGCCGTCCGTAGCGATGGAGAACTGGACATACTTGAAGACCTCGGGAGCCTGGTCCTCATACCTTTTGATCTGCCTGTAAGCATCGGTCCAGTCAACCCTTTCCAACGTAGGGTTCTTACACTCTATGAGAACCAGGGGGATGCCGTTGACGAGGAGAACCACGTCAGCCCTAATATTGCCCTTCAAACCCTCAATCCTAAACTGGTTCGTCACAACGAAATCATTGTTCTCAAGGTTCTCAAGGTCTACGAGTTTCACAACCCTCTCCTTCCTCTCCCTCTGCAGCGGCACAACGATGCCGTTCCTAAACTTGTCCAGAAACATCCGTATCCCCTCAAGGCTGGCTGGAATAGTTCTCAGCGAGGTAACTATGAAGCTCAGGTCAGCATCTGTCAGCTCAACATTCTTGTTTATCCTCTTCAAAGCGTTCTTTAAATCTTCGACAATCAGAGGCTCCTCAAAACCCTCTTTACGTCTCAGCTTCATCTCCTCAGGATCTACATACTTCCAGCCGAGTCTCCCTTGGAGCTCCTGAATGATGAAACCTTCAACCGTGCCTTTTTCAGTATAAGACATAATTCATACCTCTTTAAACTCCTTTTTTATTACTCGATATCCATCTCGTTCCCACTCTTCATCATTTTTACTAAAGTTATACATGAAAGCCTCAAATATGGCCTTACTAAATTGCCCTGAAAAGAGGGAGGCACTCTCCCATTCTTTTTCACCCGCAGCATGAAGAGAAGGACCAAAATGCCAGACATACCGTTGGTCTATTATTAGGTACCTATCATGGAAGGGGGAAAGGAACTCACCGTCTTGCTTTTTATAAATTATCCTTGCTTTAATCTTCATTCCTTTATTGATTAATTTTTGAATTTCGTCTGCAATAGTGGGTTTGGAAGAAAGTATCTCCACCAAAAGAGAGTTTGGTTTAATGGATTTTTCAATGATTCTCAGTGTTCTTGTCGAAACATAAGGATCCCAAATTTTAATATTGGATATAGCTCTAGCCATCGTTTCTTCAATAAAGGCTTCAGCATCAAGTTCGCTTTCAAATATTTTTATCTCTACCGCCGCACCCTTCAATACGTCATTCAAGGCTTCTTGTAATATTTTCGGTATTATTAAATCGCCATAATTTGAAGTCAAGATAACTCCAAAATTCATTAAAATTTTAATGTAGCCACAAAGTCTTTCATAGCTGTATGAAGAAATCTCTTTAATTTTCTCCAAAGACTGGTTATTAATACTTAGGTATCTTTCTTTTTCTTCTGCAAGTAAAAGCAACGTACCTATTACTTGTACAATCGAAGAATCTTTATTTAGAAGAGTTTTAATAACATTTAAGAGCCGCTCTCTTTCTTTTGTAAAAATTGTCTTAACAACTTCTTCAGATTTTTCAACTCTGAGATCTAGAAGTTTGCTAAATCCCTCTTTAATCTCAGCTGGAAGAAATCTTATAGTTGAATTATTAAGTATGAATCTTTCATCTGCATTTGGCTCCAGAAGCTTCAAGTAGGTACACCACCTCGTTGCTGGTGTAAACGAGGTAAATACTCTGTTAACTTCTTCCTCAACAATTTTTAGGAATATAGCTTCCGTATCAATTGGTTCTGTTCTAAAAGTGAACTCGTCGCTATAAGATATCCAACTTGTTGACCAGTATCCTATAAAATATCCCATTCCGCATTGGGCCAACTCTTTCCCTAACTCCACTACATTCCCTTGGGATTCAAGTGGATATTCCATCATTTTAGATCGCATTGGTCTAGACAAAATCTCATGCCATAATTTTGTGGCTGTGGAAAGTGATTTTCTTACAATCTCTCTTAGTTTTTCAGCTACCTCTTCCTCTTGAAAGGTTGGATAATACTTTTCTCTCAGTAGATTATTTATGTCTTCCTTTAGTTCTTCCTTAATAAGTAGCTTCGGATAGGTTCTACCCCTCCAGTACTCAGAGGCCTCGACAACTACTCCCAGATTCATAAGCTCTGTTAACTCTCTTTGAAATCCCACTTCTGACAATTTTTGAATTCTTCGTTCTCCGTGAAAATAGTTTAAAATATAATCCAAAACGTAAAACACTCTTCGCTGACTTTCTTCAGGCAGTCTAGCTATAAGTTTCTTTAATTCATCAAGAATTTGGTCTTTAGATTCCTTTTCCATTTATATCACCTTAATCCTTATTTTTCCAGTAAGAAGCAAATCCATTAATCCTTGCTTAATTCTTTCTAATTTTGCTTTTTCATTTCTTTCAATTTCAAGCTTTTTGTTAGTATTTGAAAGAATATTAACAATTTTCTGTTGTTCTTGAAGAGGGGGGAGAGGAATTTTTATTTTCTTTATATGCTTGGCGTAAAGAGCACCAAGCGTTGTTGCTGAAGAAAGAGTTATAATCTGAGACTTAACAAGAGGATAGTCGTTTATCAGAAGAGATAGATATTCTGGTAATAACAAACTTCTTTTGACTCTAATGTATGCCAAATTAGTATGTATAATCCCTCTTTCCGCTCCTTCAGGGAAAACCGCTGAGTATCCAGTTGACCCCCTGATCGTAAGCAGAACGTCCCCTAGTTCGACTTCCATAGTTTTTAACTTTTTAAACTTATCATAGCTTACGTATAAATTTCCTAGCGAAAAATCATTTTTTAAAATATTTTCCTGCGTGTAGACTTTTACGCCACTTTCAGAAAGTTCACTTTTCTTTAGCTGGCTCCCAAAAGGGCCTGTTCTGATCCTCAGCGACCCATTCTCTAAACTAATAACCTCCCACTCCTTTGGTATTCTTCCAATCTCGGTATCCTTAAACTCCTTATGCCCTATTCTCCTTGTTAAAAGCTCCTGCATCAAGCCCTTCTTCAAGCGCTCAGTCTTAGCTATGACTTCATCAGTTTTCCGAATAGCTTCGTCAACAGTAGAAAGGACTTCGGTAATCTTTTGCTGCTCTACAATAGAAGGTTGAGGAATAATAATGCTGTTTAAAACAGCCTCATCAACATGGGGGATTCCAGTTCCTCTTGTTTGCCCTTTAAGAAAACTTTCCTTTGTTTTTAACAAATAAAATAGAAACCTTTTATCATAATTTTCTTTCTTTAATTCAATTTTAACCATTGTCGAAGAAAGAATTCCAAGCTTCCCGGAGAAGAATTCTCCTGCATTTGACCCATCCCACAATAAGATTAAATCTCCATTATTTACTAAAATCGTATCCTTTGAGGGTTTCACGAATTTGGTTGCTTTATTTTCACGCAAATATTCGGTAGATAAGTAAGGAAGATAATTCTCTTTATATTCCTCTACCATTTTTTCAGGCTTCTTACCTTTAATATAAGTTAGAACATTTCCTAACTTTACAATCTCCCAACCTTTCGGAATTTTTCCAATCGGTGTTTCTTTGAAAACAGTTTCTTTATAAAACATCATTTCCGCCACCTAATGCTTTAGTAACCTCAGAAACATATTGCTCAAGCTTTGTCATAACTTCTTGTTTTTCTCTTTCCAACTCTTTCAATTCCTGAAATTCCTTGGAAATATCTATCTGCTCTTTCTCTTCAATTGGCATAACGTAAAGCGTAACATTCAAATTGTAATCGTTATCCTTAACTTCCGATATATCTACTACTCTGGAAAATTCACTAGTATCTGTGAACTTTCGATATGTTTCTGCGATTTTATTTATGTTCTCCTTTGAGAGCGAGTTTAACCTTCTGACCGATGGATGAGGTATGTACTCGTTTGAGGCGTTGATGAAGAGTATCTTGCCTCTTCTTTTCTGAGGCTTGTTCTTGTTAAAGATCATTATTGCTCCCGGTGCGCCAGTATTGTAGAACAGCTTTTCGGGTAAGAGGATAATGCATTCAACCCAGTCCTTCTCCACAACCTTGCTCCTAACCTGCCTCTCCGCTCCTCCCCTGAACAAGCATCCGTTATCCACAACGAGCCCAACCCTCCCGTTCTCCTTGGCTGAGGCAAGCATGTGCTGGATCCAAGCCCAGTCTGCTGAGCTCTGTGGAGTGTAGCCTAGGGTGAATCTCTCCCTGAAGTCAGCCTTCTTGAGGCGCTCCTCATTATAACCATCCTGGTTCCAAGGAATGTTCGCTATAACTATGTCGAACTGTTTAAGCCTCCCGTCTTCCCTGAAACGCGGGTAGTCGAGAGTATCCCCGTTAGCGAGGTTAGCGTTCTTAATGTCGTGAAGCAAAAGGTTCATCTGGCCTACTGCATAAATCTCCGGGTTTCTCTCCTGCCCGAATAAGAACAGTTTTCTGGTTTCCTCCTTACCGTATTTCTCAGCAACGTGCAGGTATGAAATTATTAACATGCCTCCGGAGCCGCAGCAGGGGTCGTAGACACTCTCCCCGGCTGGGGGTCCAGAATCTCAACCATCAGCTTTATGACTTCCCTAGGAGTATAAATTTCTCCTTCCTTCGCCTTTTCTGGCGCGAACCTCATAAGAATATGCTCGTAAGCATCACCAAGAACATCTGGCGAAACCTCCTCG
>Ga0209225_1001879_pt1 | contig 19862 bp, 23 predicted proteins | sample WasSprMetagenome_FD_184732 | JGI IMG/M metagenome (GOLD analysis project Ga0209225, IMG submission 184732) | Sulfidic aquatic microbial communities from Washburn Spring, Yellowstone National Park, USA - WS (SPAdes) (version 3) | ecosystem: Environmental > Aquatic > Thermal springs > Hot (42-90C)... | reverse complement strand
CTGTGGGATGGAATACGATAGGGATTTAAACGCATGCACAAACACAGCCCATGCCTTAACGAGAGGCATGGGATGGGGGAGCTGTGGGCCCCCCGAACCGGCAGATGAGGTTGGCGGCGTAAAGCCCCGGCTAAACGCTGGAAGCTCCCGGCTTTAGCCGTGGAGCAGCTCACTTACAGCCCTTTCGAAGGGTGCGTGAAATGGTGCTAGGAATCCTAGTGTATATCGGGGCGACATAAAAAGTAGGGACAAAGGACTAGGAATGGCTAGAGGCGAAACAAACCTATTCCCAACGGAATTCTTAAATACAGGCATCACTTACAAAGATCTGTGAAGCTTTATGCTATAATTTGGAGAGAAGAAGACATGTTCGTGATCAAGGAAGCCTTTACTGGCGTTACCACTCAGGGTAAGACTATAGAAGAGGCCATGGAAAATCTAAAGGAGGCGATGGAACTCTACTTGGAGGAAATGCCAGAAACAGCTGCTGAAATAGAAAACATAGAGACCGTGGGTACATTAAATGTCGAGATTACCAAAACTGTCAGGTAAAGAAATAGTCAAGATTTTGGTTGAAAAGTTCGGATTCGAAGTGGTTAGACAAAAGGGTTCGCATGTTGTTTTAAGGAAGTTTAAAAATGGCGAAAAGATAGTTACCATAGTACCAATGCATAGAGAAGTAAAAACTGGCACGCTGTTGGGAATTTTAAAACTAGCAAGAATAACCAAGGAGGAATTCATGAAAAACTTAAAGTAGCATGGATATTTGAAGCGTTTAAATCTAACTTCGAACTTCACACTTAACACTTCACACTTCAAAGAATTTTCAATTTAATCCAACCTCTTTCCGTGAATTGAGTTTTGAAGTTCAACTTCGCACTTCGAACATCAACAGAAAACAGACCCCTTTCCGTGAAATGAGAATGCGAAGTTTTTCGTGAAATGTCAGAAGCCCATGATGCTGCGATGGTTGAGAAGGTGGTCAAGGAGCTCCGCGTCCCCTACGACAAGGTCGTCGCTGTGAAACAAGTCCTGCCCTAATCAACCGCAAATCCCCACACCGACAATACCAACAACACCAATTCCAACTCCAATGGCCCCGATAGCAACGCCAACACTGCTACCATTTGAATGCATCCTGTGCAAATCCGACGAAGACTGCAGCTGGTGCGGAGTTAATTGCTACAATCCAAAGCAGTGCCCCAACATTTACTGCATCCAAATCGCTCCTCCATCGGGAATGAAGTGCGACAGTCATAAGTCCTAGGTTTGGGGGCGCGTGTCTATTACTGGATAAGTTATTTACCTTAGTTGAATTATAAAATTTATTATAATTGCGATCTGACCAGGAATAGAGAATTGCAGTTTAAGAGAACACTTGCAGAAAGTTTTAAATAATAATCGGATAAATCTTGTTTTGAGAAAAAATATTATAATCAAACTAAAATCTTTAATCTAGAACTCTATCCCTGAATAACAGAACGAAGGTTGCCCCACCACTGGGGCTATCCTCAATCCACACTTCCCCGTTGAGCCTTCTCACAACTTCTCTCACAGTCCTCAATCCTGTTCCTTCCCTTTTCACCCAGCTGCAACCTTGAAATATTTTCTCCTTCTGCTCATCCGGTATCCCTATGCCATTGTCGGATATTCTGACTTCACAATTTCTACCCTTCCTTTCAATCGTTACGTCGATTTTCGTCGCTTTTCCATGTCTAACCGCGTTGTCGAATATGTTGTGGAACACAGAGTAGAGAGAATCGTCTGCGAGAATTACGCAGTTGCCCTTAATGCTCACGCTGGCAGCTATGTTCTGCGAAGCTTTTTCGGCCAATCTTGCGACATCAACTGGCTTCAAATCTTCGATCTTCGAATGCTCTATCAGTTCAAGTGCCTTTCTAATCGAGCTTTCAACAGTTTCCAGACTCCCTGCTCCCTCTTTCATTAACTCTATGCCCATTAGCGCTGCTGAAAGAGCGTTTTTGAGGTCGTGCCTGAGCAAACTGTGAAGGGCCCTAGCTTTATCCCTCTGCTCGGTCAGTTCATCCCTGTCTCTGATAATTTCATCTACATCCTGCACAATGCCGAGAACTGCACTTTTTCCACCGTAATTCACTTTTCTAACTCTTAAATTCACCCATTTTTCGCCTGAATTGCTCAGAATCCTTATCCGGTGGCTCTCCTCTTCCTCGCCTACAGTATCCAGGCACTTTCGCACATTTTCTCGGTCTCCGGGGTGAATGAAGTCAAGCAGCGACTTGCTGAGAAGTTCTTTCTTCGCGTATCCCAGAAACTTGGCAAATTGGGTGTTAACGTAGGCAAAAGTATTGTTCTGGACTACGAATATTGGGGCAACGATTTCGAGCAAAAACTGTTTAAATATTCCATTCAGCTCATCCGAAGACTCAAGCAACTCGCATTTCATAGGATCACCCTTTTTTGAGTTCTACGATTTTCGCGCCGGCGTACTTTTCCACAGTGCTGATCAGATCTCTTATAGAGAAGGGCTTTATCAGAACCTCTTTTGCTCCAGCGAGCAAAAGATCATCTTTTCTAGCTCCGTAGGCTGTCACGCCTATGATGATTGCCTTTGGATTAATCTGCAGTATTCTTCTTGTAGCCTCGATTCCGTTCATCACCGGCATTTCGATGTCCATCAGAATGCAGTCGAAGCTATAAACTTTGCACAGCTCCACAGCTTCTGCACCATTCTTCGCTTCCAGAATTCCAAATCCACATCGCTGCAAAGCCATTTTCACGATTTCCCTAATACTCTCATCATCGTCGCATATCAAGATTCTTCGGGGAGAGAATCATATTGTTATTTCAACCTAGAGTAGATATATCTTTCCATAATTTTAAATTTTTTTAAATTAAAAAAAGTTATAATTTTTATTGGTCTCTCGAAAGGTTACAACTGGAAGAACGACATAACAAATCTGACCTCCTCTCCGCCCTAAAGGGCAGGTTCCTTCAGGGCGGATCATTGGTTTGTGGTTTACCGCCTTCATTTTCATCGCTTCATGGCTGGTGGGTGTGGTTCGTACCCCCGCTACGTTCGTCCACAACAACTACTTCAACAACACTAAAAACGCCGAAGTTAGATTGCAGATCCGGACAACAAAGTCTATGAAAGCGAAGAGAACAACCAGCTCGCTTTCACGATTGCCGTTTCACCCGAGGTCTGGCAGGCTTATGACAAAAACGGGAATAGAAAGATCGAAACTGCCGACCTCATAGCAGCAATTCAGGACTGGCTTAGCAAGAAGACACGATGGATCTGATAAAGATTATACAGAAGTTGCCCAAGGATAGTTTTCAATTTTTGGCGAGCTTGTCTGGCCTCTTCCCCGACCTGAAGGACGAGCTTTCAGTTGTGAGCTCTAGCTTTCAAGCGATTATTTTCAAATGTTTTATTTAAATAAAGCATAAGATTTAAGTTCTAGAGTATTTCACATTGATTATGGATGAAATGATGACCAAAAAGATATTCTATGAAATAAGCGAGGAGAGCGTGAGAGAGCTGAGAAGAAGGTACAACAAGGTTAGAAGGTGGGTTATTGCAGATTTTCTAAGAAGGAATGCAAGGAGATACCCTGAAAAAACTGCACTGATATTCAATCACCCTGACGGAAAAGAGATAAAATTAACTTATCCGGAGCTTGAGAGAGAGGCCAATAAACTTGCAAATGCCTTGCTGGAGCTCGGATTAAAGAAATATGATCGAGTTGCGATTCTTGCACACAACACTCTGCATCATGTCCTCACAATTTTCGGCGTCGCCAAAGCAGGCGGGATATATCTGGGGCTGAATTATTTAATGTACGGAAAAGATCTCGCGTACTGCATAAATCACTCAGAGGCAAAGGTTCTGATAGTGGAGGATTCTCTCTTTCCTCGACTCGAACCGGCATTAGATCAGCTCAAAACCGTAAAAACTTTCCTATGGTCCAATCAGGGTTCCGGAATTGGGCCAAAAAGCGGTTGGATGGACTTCGATGAATTTTTCAAGAATTCCCCAAGCTCGGAACCGGATACGGTTCTGAACATCGAAGACCCGGTTCAGATGACTTACACGAGCGGTACAGAAACTTTGCCGAAATGCGTTGTTCTTGCAAATGAGCAGCTGATCGCGCAGTATGTTGGATGCATAATTGATGGTGAGTACGAAGCAAAGGATGTTCTGCTGAATACGATGCCGATTTACCACTGCGCGCAGAGGGATGTCTTCATGATGCCCATCTTCTATCTCGGCGGAACAAATGTTATGCTAACGGAACCGAAGGTCGATCTGATAATTCGATACGTCGACAAATACAAGGCATCGATGCTCTTTCTGGCCCCAACTGTATGGATAGGCCTGCTGAGGCATCCTGATTTTGATAGATACGATCTGAGCTCGCTAAGGAAATGCTACTACGGGGCCTCGATTTTCCCGGAGGAGCCCCTGAAGGAGCTCATGAGAAAGTTGCCGCAGGCAAGATTCTACCAGTACTATGGCCAGACGGAGCTTGCTCCATACCATACAGTGGCCAAGCACGAGGAGATACTCGAATATACAAGAACTGCTGGAAGAAGCGGTCTGAACATGGAGTCCAGGCTTGAAAACGATAGCCATGAAGAAATCTCCGAACTGGGAGTTTCTGGCGAGATCTGTGCGAGGGGGCCGCACGTCATGCTGATGTACTACAAAGACCCCGAAAAGACGGAGCAGGCCTTCAGGTGCGGCTGGTTCCACTCGGGTGATATTGCTGTGATGTACAAGAGGGGATACTTCGAGATCGTTGACAGAAAGAAGGACATGATCAAAACCGGAGGTGAGAACGTTTCGAGCAGGGAAGTGGAGGAAGTGATATACAAGCATCCCGATGTCTGGGAAGTGGCGGTTGTTGGACTTCCGCATGAAAAATGGGTAGAAGCTGTGACTGCAATTGTAACTCCAAAGCCCGGAAGAAGCATAAAAAAGGAGGAAATAATAGAGCTGTGCAGGAAAGAGCTCTCTCCGTTCAAAGTTCCGAAAGATGTGATAGTGCTGAAACCCGAAGAGCTGCCAAAGACTCCTTCGGGCAAAATCATGAAAAGGGAGCTCCGAATGATTTTTAAAGATCACTACAAGAAAAGTGCTGGATAGCGAAGCGTTTCATAGCTGTGTTCTAAATTTCGGGCAAGGCCTCATTATCGCATGCTTCTATCGCCGAGCTCGTTTGGGAGTCTCTATAGTATTCCGCTTGGCATACCCACCGGAGCCCTGTCCAGTTTCTCCCTAAGCCTTTCGTAGATTTCCAAGTGGTGCGAAACCAAATTCTGATGAAATTTCAAAACGGGAATTAGCAAGATAAGAGGAAAATTTAAAACCATGCTTCAAAAAAATCTGCAATGCCTCCTCGAATCCTCGTCTGCGATGATGATATCAGTATCAGGGATATCGTGAAAATAGCCCTCCAGCGGAGAGGATTCGAAGTTGTGGAGGCCAGCAACGGGCTGGAGGCAGTCAAAGCTTGCAGAGCCGGGCCTGCTGCATGCATAATAATGGACATCGACATGCCGGTGATGAACGGAATCGAGGCTACAAGGATAATCCTAAAGGAAAAGCCCGATACAGTTATCATCGGACTGACTGCCTACAGACAACTCGGAAAAGAGCTTCTCTCAGCGGGAGCAAGATATGTCATAGAAAAACCTTTTTCCGTGAGAAACCTTATCAGCATCGTGGAGAAATACGCCAATCTGAAAAACGCATAAGCTAGGGGAAGTTGGAATGTACCTCCGCATACTCGATGAGCTGGAATATCCCGCGCTACTGATAAAGAACTTCGAAATAATCTACGCAAATGCGAAGGCGAGGAAATCTATGGAAAGGTAGTCGGTAAAAAATGCTATGAAGTCATTCACAAAACGAGCTCCCCGCCCGCCGAATGCCACGGCATGAGGGCAATTCTTGAGGGCAGGGAAAGGGTGGAGATATACGAGCCGAAAGTCGGGAAATGGATATCAATACTGCTGGAGAGGGAAAAAGCTTTATCATCCATTTGACAGCTAATAGGTATTTTCTGACCTCTTGCTGAAGGGACGAGGCTTTCAGTTGTAAGTTGAAGGCTTATAAACACAGCCATTGTAGCGGAATCGTGAATCTAAATGACATGATGTGGATCGATGATGCTCTGACCGTTGTTAGAAAAAGAAGGCCCCTAGTTCACAATATAACGAATTTTGTTGTTATGAACACTACAGCAAATGCTTTACTGGCCCTAGGGGCATCACCAATAATGTCTCACTCTGTGGAAGATTTAGAAGATCTTTTGCCTACAGCTGATGCTGTTGTTTTAAACATAGGGACTCTTGATGAGTATTTCACATATTCTATGCTTAAAGCTGCCCAGCTTGCCAAGGTATATAAAAAGCCCGTTGTTTTAGATCCTGTCGGAGCCGGTGCGACCAAGTTGAGAAGTAGAGTTGCTTTAACGCTTCTCAACAGTGGCGGGGTAAGCGTTGTTCGCGGTAATTTTGGTGAGATGTCAGCCCTTGTTGGCGAGTATGGAAGGACCAAGGGCGTTGAAGCGGTTGCTTATGAGAGAGCCAAAGCGGCTAGGCTGGTTTTAGATGCTGCATCAATGCATAACGTTGTTGCTGGTGTTACTGGACCCGTTGACTATGTTAGTGATGGAAAAAGGGTTTTTAGCGTTGAGCTTAAGAAGGGTTCGCAAAACGTAGAGCAGCTCATTGGAAGGGTTACCGGGCTGGGGTGCACAGTATCGGCTATCATAGGCGCATTCCTAGCCGTTGAAGAGCCACTAAAAGCTTGTATAGCGGGTATAGCCACATTTAAAGCTGTGTCTTTATATGCTGCTGAGGAGTCCCCCTATCCGGGCTCTTTCCATGTAAATCTTTACAACTGGCTGTACAAAATCGACGGTGAGGGTATAAAAAGTGTTGTCAAGGTGAGCAGCGTTGAGCTCCCTCAAGGAGAAGCTTAGGCTTTTGGTTATAACCGATAAAAAGCTTAAGCCAAATATTGTTAAAGCTATCGAAGATGTTTTAAGAGGTGGAGCAACATCCATTCAGCTAAGGCTAAAAGAGTCTTCAACTAAAGAGATGATTGAAGTTGGAAGAAAGATGAGGAAGTTAACGAGGAATTACGGAGCTCTGTACTTTGTCGACGATAGGCTCGACGTTGCATTGGCAACTGATGCTGATGGCGTTCAGCTGGGGCCTGACGACATGCCCATAGCTATTGCTCGCGAAATGGCTCCGAATCTAATAATAGGAGGTTCTGTGTATAGTTTGGAAGAGGCTGTGAGGGCCGAGAGCGAGGGTGCGGATTTCCTTGGAGCGGGCTCTGTATTCGCATCTCCAACAAAAACTGATGCAAGAGTTATAGGCTTGAACGGTCTTAGAGAAATAGTTAAAAATGTTAAAATACCTGTTGTTGCTATTGGAGGAATTAACACCAGCAATGCTGAAGCTGTTTTGAAAACAGGTGTTGCCGGAATAGCAGTGATTTCGGCCGTTATGGGGGCTGAGGATGTGTGTATAGCAACACTTGAGTTAAGAAAAATTGTTGATATGGTGCTAGGCCATGGTAGCTCACCTTGATGAAATTGTTAGAATTGGCTTAGAATGCTTTTTTCTGAATTTGGCTCCTTTCAATCCCCGTTTTCAGGGGACATGGATTGTTAGGGCTAACAAAATTCCTGCAATTCAAAAAATATAAATTTTGCTGTGTCCCTCCAGTAACACTGACGGAATCCCTCGAACTTGGCCCGGAGTTTAACCGGTCTATAAAAATATCTGAGGCATCAGCTCTCTAATTACAGTATAGAGTATATGATGAATAGGTAAATATAAACAATTCGAATTTTAAGGATGCGGAATTTTATCTTCACCACTATTTTGCAGTAGCAACTTCAGGGGTAAATGAACGGAATTTGGATACCCAAAAAGGCATTTGAGATTCTTTAAAATTATCTCTTCCATCTGATTCGAAAACCAGAATTTTATAAGGCTCCGCAGCGCTTGCCTGCTATACGATATTGTATGGCATGATTTGGTGTGAATTTGTGTTAAATTTGAAATTAAAGTATTACAAGCAAAAAGCTTCACAATCTTGACTTGATGGGCAGATGGCATTTTAGATGACCTTAAAAACGAGCTCAATATGCCAATATCCCAGATGCACTTTCTCTTGCCAGTCCTGAGACCCATATTGGAATCAGAGTAATCTTAATTTTTCTGCAATAAATCCTCTCTCTTCTGCTCTCAAGTACTTGGGCAAGCAGAATTTCTCTGTAACGCGACTTGACTCCTCGAATATTTTAGAAAATTTCAACTTTTCTCAGAATCCCCTTGCTTTCTGCCCATTTTATCCATTCAGAGAAGTTTTTAACATCCTTTTTGTCGAGATCTTCCCAAAGTTTAACCAGTCTTTCAAAAAGTGGACTTTTCTCGACGATGTCGCCCTTCAGCACAAGAAACTTCTCAGTTTCGGTATGTAATCTTTGCTTAAACCCAAATCCCGCAGAATCTGTTCTAGCTTCCCTTTATTTATTATCTCTCTCGGAAAATTCATTTCGGAGTCTCGTTATTATCTTTCCCAAATCGAGGTTGAAGATCGGAATTTCGTTCCAGTTCTCAACTGCCAGTTTTGTTAATCTCCAAATATTTTTCCTGTCAGGCCTCCCAGCCCAACCAGGATCCAGTAGTTGCTGTTCACTCTGGAAAATATAGTAGTACTTCGAAACCGATGCGATGTACGCCCCGGCTGTGAGAATGGCAATGTTTGTCTGATTCGTTCCCGCAATCATGTTTGCCCATATCTCCTTGCCGACAAGGCCTTCATAGTTGTACCTATCTTCGTAAACAGTCTTCGAAATTCGTAGCTTAATCTCAACAATATAGAATTCGAATTCCTTTGACCTGAATTCGAAACTCTTTTTCGATATAATCGAAAAGTTTGTTAAAAAATTTTCTGAAGACATTCTCCAGAGATTCTCCGCTCTTGAAATCCAGATTGAGCCATTTCGATCTGCATCCCGATAATCCTCCACCTTCAGCTACTTCCCTTGATGTGAACGCTATTACGCACTCAACCTGTCTTCTAGTTCTTTCCTGACTCCCTTTCCTTTCTGCCTCGCCTGAATATGCAAAGAAATTCTTTGCAGTATCCATTCCAAGCTGTTGGACAATCTGAAGCAGATATACCGTGGAAAGCGGAACGGTTAGGGCTCCAAGGCTTTTTCCAAGCCCACTGATGTGATAGACACCCATAAAGAATAGTGATACTGTATCTATAAATTTTTATTTGTATGCGACGAATCAATACTCCGGGCTTAGGATCCAGTCAGCTATCTCATTCAGCCATTCCTTTTTCCAACTGAGTAACACCTTCCCATCCCTAAGCTCGACTTCTGTCCACTCCTTTAGAAAACCGCTGTGTGCAAAGAAATTCCTTTTGGGATCCCGGCTTAACCCTTTAGAACTCTTGATCCCCTTAAACTCAGAGTTAAGATTTTCAAGCTCTAATATAGTCCTTTTTCCTTCAAAAAAGCAGCCAGCAGCCAGACTTTCGATTCTTTCAATATCATTCTGCAGGAAATATCCGTTAACCCCTAAACCAAGCCTGCTGTTTTTGTACAACTCAAGGAACCTTTGTTTCATCTCCTCCGTGCTCGGAACTTTCAGCGATTTGGCAAACTGCCTGAAGCTCCTCATCATTGCAATAGCGTAAAAAGCATTCGTTACGTTCCTTAAATCCATGCTTATTTCGCTCCTCAAATAATCGTTGCAGTAGGCCAGAATGCCCCTTTCTGTTTCGTCTATGTCTGTATCAAATTTCAGGAGTTCATAGAAGGCTAGCGGTGTGTTGTATCTGACCGAGTTGAAAGCCATCTTGAGTTCCCTCGAGATTTTCCTAAATTTTTTCTTTACGTTAGCATGCCTTTTGCCTATCTCTCCCGCCCTCTCACCATTATCCATGTAGAGCTTGTCCAGATCTGTTTCCGGAAGAGAGAAAAAGGACATAACCGGAAGGTCGTAAAGCTCAACCTTTAAGATTTCCGAAGTATCCGGAGGGGGATGGGAAGCTATCTTTGCATCAAACTTTCCGCCTTGAAGAATTCGCTCCAGCTGCCTGTAGGTGACATATCTCCTGACTGCATCGACTAAAGCAAAGGCGTAGATGTTAAGCCCCGTCGAGATGTTCACGATCACGTTTTCAGGTCTCTCCTCAACAAGCTTTAGGAAAATGGCTACAATGACATCGCTGAACTTAGCCCAACCACCTAGAGATGGGATTTCAAAGGTTCTAAAACCTTCATGTTTCAGTTCTTTTACCTTTTTTTCAAATCCCTCAATTCCTCCGTATGAATCTAGGAGGCTTGAAGGTGCAAATATGAGGACCTCGGCCCCGCTTCCGGCAAACCTCCTCAAAGCCTCTGTAACGAAGCGTGTGCAGAAGACGGAACCGTCTATCTCGAATTTCGTTTCCCTATAACTCTCAACCCTTCCAAAGACTGACAGGATCTTCATCTTCCCAAGAGGGCGTCAACAAACCTTTTCCCGTATTCGGATAGTGCGAATCTGCTTCCGATCCTTTCGAGAATCCCATGCTTTTCGAGCATGAGCTTGTCTTCCAGCGAAAGAGCTTCCATGTTCTGCAGCAGACTAACAAGGATTCTCTGAAGGTAATCCCTCGGATAGGGTAGAGTTGGGATTCTAACAATCTCGAATTCATTCGGCGAAGGAAAGAGAAGGCTGTTGAAAAACCTCTCCTTTTCCCTGTAGATCTTCAGCTTTTCCTCATCACTTTTTGCATCGTAGATTTTTCTTATGTCTTCTCTTAGGTACTCGAGCAGCTGGTTTACCACCTTCACATCCCTGCTGACAACGTGATAAACACCGTCCACGGCCATTAGCTGGCCCAAAAGCGAAAGTGTGATGCACATGTTCTTTCTCCCGCCTGCAACGTTGAGGAGTATTCTGTCGCACCCGTACCTCTCCCTCTCCTCTTTTATGACTTTGGCGCAGATTGACATGAATTTCAGGTTCTCTTCTGTCGTGCTGATGTCCTCAAACGGAAGAACAACCTCATGTACCCTAGTCTGCGGGAATTTCATACCCATTCCGATTTTGACAACCTCGAATCCTGCCTTCACGTCAAAGTTTTCAGTTGTCAGCAAAACTAGATCGGTTATTTTCTCTCCGATTCCTAAAACGAAGCTCGTAACTACTGGGGGACTTAATCCGAGCGGAGCTATTACGGCTGTTTTCATGAGCCCACCTACATGTTTATACTTACGTAAATTTAAAAACGTTATTTATGAGAACGCTATTTGGATAACAAATGAAAAAGGATATATACTTCCATAATTAAAAATCAATTTGCCTTAGTTAAAATGGGGGGATTGGATGAGGATGATGAGGCTCCACCCCTTGACCTTCAGAGTTTTTAGCTCGAATTACGTGGCGGGTGAGAAAATAAGAAATAAAATCTCTTCTACGCGCAAAAGCTTTTCAGGGCTATCGGAGCTAAATGACCAAGTTTACAAGTTTTTCGCAAAGGAAGACTTGGAAGATTTGCCTTCGGATACGAGATTTCCGGGATTCTTCACGAGTCTTGCAGATCACTCGCTACTTACATCCGCAATAGCGCTGGCGATAGCTCTTGATCTGAGAAAAAAAGGTCTGGACTTTCTCGATTCTCGGGATTATTCGGAAAGTTTCGTTAAATACCTTCAAGACCCAAACAATCTTAAAGAAATCGTACGATGCGCATCTCTTCTCCACGACATAGGAAAACATCCGCCCACGGGACACAATGAAAGAACAAGAGAATACACAAATCAAATTCTCAAAATGGTGGGTTTTGGTAAAATCTCTGAAGACATCGCCAAGCTGGCTTCGAGGCACCATTACAGGGAAGACATCAGGGAGGACTTCAGACCAAAAACTAAGCTTGAATGGATCGTGGCAATAGCAGATAAAGTTTCAGTTCTGGAAAGAATGCCGTTTTTTATTGGCAGAGAGTTCTCCGAAGTTTACGGCTGGCTTCTCGAAAAACTGGATGGAAATCTGAGTGAAGAAGATAGAAAAAAGATAGCGGAACTAAAAGAATACATTGAGGGAAAAAGAACGGAAGTCAGTGACGTAACACTTCTGCCGCTAGACCTAAAAAAGCTGGCGGAAATAGACAGGCTAGTTTTCAATCCGAAAGAAGTATTCGGCGCTGAACCCGAAATCGGTATCCTATGTCTAGAGATTGCAGGGATCCAGAAATTCGTTACCGCATCGGACTACAGGAAGTACATATCCGGGGCAAGCATACTTCTGGAAAACGTTCTCCGGGAAGTTAAAGAATACTTGGAGGACCTTTTGGCTCCGGAAAACGTCATTTATGCGAAAGGCGGTTCCCTTCTTGCAATTATCCCAGTTAGCTATTATCCAGAAATAAAGCAGTATATTGTAGAGCTATTTGAAAGAAGGACGATAGTCGTTCGTCCAAAGCTGCCGGACAGCCAAGCTCTTTCTTACACTCTCAGCGAGATCAAATATGGCCCCAAAGTTTGCCAGGAAAAAGTGGAACTGGTCGACAGAAGGAACTTCGGTGCAGTAGTTTCGAGAACTATCAGCTTTCTGGAGGAGGATAGGGGCTACCTTAACATCGGAAGCGAGGAGAAACTGAGAACGGGAGAAATCTGCAGGTCGTGCTACGAGCTGAAAGGTGAGGAGCCGGAAAAAATTGATGATGAAGATGTTAAAATCTGCAAGCGTTGCAAGTTGGTTATAAAGGAACACGAAAGAACAAAAGAAGCGCTAATCTTTTCCGTTAACCTAGAAAAGTCAGAAGTAGAAAACCTTGAGAAGTTTGAAAATGAGTTCTGGATCAGACTCCTGAAAAGGTTCCAAGAAAAGCTAAGGAACAGCAATGTAGTTTCAGAATTGCTTTACAAGAAAGTAAACGAGGTTACCTTCAGAGTGGTCAAAACTTGGGATCATTTGGGCAGACAACATTTCTCATTTGAAGAACACGAAGACAAAGTTTACGACGTTGCCTTTGTAAAGGGCGACGGGGACAACTTCGGTAAAACAAAGGGGAAAGCATCATCTCCAAGCCTTTTCAGGGAATTCTCTAAGACTTTTGAAGAGGTCATCGAACGTTCAATTGTCGAGGCATTCTCGGATATGCTCATAAAGGAGCTCGAAGTCTTTAACAAGTGGTTGGAAACCAAAGGAGAGGCAAAAACTCGTCCCGAGCTAGAAATACCCTTCGACGTTGTCTACATTGGCGGTGACGACTTCCTTGTTGTTATGGATCCCGTCTACGTCTTCACATTCCTGAAGAGCTTCAGAGCATACGTTCAAAAAATGCTCGGAAAGAAGACTAATAAGTATTCAAAAGAGCCTTACCAGTGCCTTTCGATAGTGCCTCTGGGTGTATCGATGGGCGTTGCTGTCGTGAAGAGCAGAGCCCCGATAGGATCAACTCTAAGAACCCTCGAGTCCATGGTCAAAAAGGCAAAGGAGAAGTCAAAGAGCGATGAAAGGCCCTTTGGAAGCGAGATCTATGTTTACATGCAGAAATTCGAGCAAATTCCAACGATAGACGAAGTAGAGGCTTTTGAGGGCTTTACTTCTTTCCCGATGAGCGGTGAGGAGTTCGAGAAATTCGTTGAGGAACTCAGATTCTTCGCAGACAAAAAGGCGTCTCCGAACTGGATAAGGAGGGTTTTCGGAAGATTGATGCCTGAAAACAGCACCGAGGCCTGCATAAACCTGCTGTTCAAAATGGCAAGAACCAAAAAAGATACTTATGAATTCGAAATGCTGAAGAAAATCTACGAGATACATGGAAAATTCGTGGATCCTGTTAAATATAAATACAAGCACATAGACCTGTCAGACGCGCTAAGAATTCTTACGGAGAACGTAGAGGAGAAGCTGAGGGTAGAAACGGCCAGAATTTTGCTGGGTGATTGATATGTACTGGTACGGTGACATCGATGTAAAGCTTAAGATTAGCTCTCTGAGAGTTGGAGGGCTGGAACCAGAGGGAGATGTAGATTTGGGTGCGGTTCCTGTTGAGTACACGGCAAGCAGCATAAGGGGGATACTGCGAAAGGCCGCAAGAAAAGCTTCGAACTCTCTCGGAATCAAAAGCTTTGAGAGGGAAATCTTTGGCGATGCTGACAGCGAGGGCAAAATCCAGATAATTCTAAAGTCCATCACAAAATCAGAAAAAGAAAAAAGATACGGGATAAAGATAGATCCAAGCTTTGGCTCGGTCAAAAGTGGACATCTTTTTTCCTACAGTTTCCTGATTTTGGACGAACTCAATTTTGCCATTAGACCGATTTTGGGACTTAGAAGGGAGGAGGCAGAATTCCTTCTGTATGCCCTCAATTATCTGAGGTACGAAAGTCTGGGCGGGTTTGGTTCTAGAGGTATGGGGCTTATTGAGGATGTTGAAATCTGCGAGGATTTCCTCAAGTTTGTGGGGGTAAAGAAATGAGGGTCTTTTTAGTTGAAATCGAAACTGTAGAGCCCGTTGTTATAGCTTCAAAGAAAGGAAAATCGAAATTCGTGGAAAGTCTGAAGTACATTCCGGCATCCTCAATAGCAGGGGCGATCGCGAGGAAAATAGTTCTGGAAAATTTCAGGAAATCCAGAGGGAATTGCAAGGATATAGCCACTTTGAATAGAACACCGGATTGCGCAAACTGTACCGAAAATTGCCTTTATAAAAGATTATGGATTGATAGAAAGGCAAAGATAACAAACGCTGTCCCGGGAGAATGGGATCTGAGCAATCCCGGAATTGCAACCCTTCAGTCAGCTTGTGAGCCAAGATTGAAACAGTCGAGAGAATCTAAAAAGGACTTTCTGCTTGAACTTCTGCTTGAAAGAATGTTATGGCTGGGAAAGGCAAATGTGGGAAAAATAAAGGAGATAACTGAAATCGGTTACAAGAAAAGTCCGTCCACCTACAATGGCAAGGATTTTGCAGAAATCAAAACGATCCAGTTTACAAGGGTTACAATCGACGAAAATTTTAGGTCCTCGAAAGAGGGGTTGCTTTACAGTTTTACAGCCATGGAACCAAAGAACAAACTAAGATTCATGATGTACTGCAACGAGGAATTCAAAGAATACCTAAACGGAGAAATGAAAATCGGGGCCTGGAGATCAAGGGGTATGGGGCTTGTTAGGACAAGTATCATCAAGGAGATCCCACAGGAAGACTATCTCAGGAAGAGGAGCGAAGAAATCAGCAGAGGTTTTCAGAAGATTGCGGAAATACTCGGTGAGGCGGGACTCGATGGTTATTATGGAACCTACACTTACCTTACGGACGGAACAAAGAAAATCGAGGTCTCTCTCAAAAAACTTGGGCTTGAGACGGTATTCCAAGCAGAAAGGGTTCGAAAGCTGGTAAAATACGAGAGAAACGGAACAGAAAGCCTATTCATTGCGATGAATACAATTTCTACGGGATCAGCAACTGTTTTCAAAGCAAAAGATCCGGAAAGCATTTCGCAAAATTTGGCCGAAATTGAGTTGAATATTTTTGGTTATCCGTGGTTTGACTGGGTGTTTTTCAACCACCCAGTTCATTTCGAAAAAAGCGTTTTGAGAGGGTGATGGGAATGTTCGACAAATTTGGTAAAGCCTGTGAGCTTTTGAAGGATATACCGATTGCTAAGGAGGAGAAAGAAGGAGAGGTAACGAAGAGTTTCCTTAGAAAGGTTTACGAGCTTCTATACGAAGCGGAAGGGAAAGAGGATTACATACTCTCTGTCGGTTACATGGTTGCGAGAAGGAAGAGTCGCAACTCCGTTGAGTTTTATAAGAGGTTAAAGAATATAGTGAACTCGCTGAGCGGTGACTGGAATAAAGTTAGAGAAGACCTGAGAGGTATGCTTGAGCAGGTGATTAAAATCGGCTATATCCGAGCCGAACTGGGTGAAGATGTATGCAAGAAGCCTTAAAGAACAGATACGTGCTCGAATGCTCTCTGAAGACTCTTTCTCCGCTCCATATAGGCTCTGAAAAGGCGGTGGGCTTTGGCGTAGACAACCCGATTATAAAGATCAGGAAAGACGGGAAGGAGATCCCGGTTATTCCCGGTTCAAGCATAAAGGGTGTGCTAAGAGCCCACTTTTACAGACTGGCAAATTCAGGCGTAATGGAGAAACTGGGATACAAGGTTTTTAAAGGAGATATAGAAAAGTTTGAGAGGGAATTTTCCGGCAGCAGCGAAGAAGGGAAAAAAGAGAAATTCAAAGAACTCGGAACGCTTGAGAAATTTTTCGGGATTTCTGGCATAGCGTCTCCTTTAAGGATTACCGATGCAGAGCCGAAAAATAATAATTACAGCTTAGGAACAAGAACGCATGTAAAAATAGATCCGAAAAAAGATAGAGCGGAGAAGGGACGATTGTTTAGCGTGGAATTCGTAGTAGGGACATTTAAGTTTAAGATAATCTTCGACGAGTTTGCAAGCGATTATGATGACGTGAACAGATTCTTCCACGAAGTATTCTACCCATCGCTCAAAAACGGACTGGAGCTTCACTTTGGAGGGATGAAATCAAGAGGTTACGGACTTTGCGGGCTGAAAATCGAGAAGGCTTTGAGGTTCTCAGCCCAAGGTCTTGCACTGGGAAAGGCTGAGCAAATGGGGTGATCATATGGCGGATTTCAGCAGCTATTCTATTCTCATTTCGGCTTTTGGGATGATAAGAGCCAGAAGCCCTGTGAGAATTGGCGCAGGGAAAAGTCTGAGTATCATGGAATCTGACCTACCGGTGGTAAAGAACTCCAATGGAAAGCCAGTAATCCCGGGATCCAGCCTGAAGGGATTTTTCAGGGGGCAGCTACAAAAGATCCTGCTTATGAAGATGCAGAACAGGGAAGTAGATAGACTTCTGAAGGAGATCTTTGGCGGCACCGAAGAAAATGACAGGGCATCTGCAATATTTTTCCACGAGATGGAAATGCAAGAGGGCAGAATCGCTGAAAGGAAGCATATAGCAATAGATCCGGAAAAAGGGAGTGCGAAAAATCTCTTTGAAGTCGAGTGCGTGATGGATGGCGCAGTTTTCAAAGGCAGAATTCTCTCAGCGAGAAACTTAAATCCTAAGGCCCTGGGACTGCTAAAAACGGTAATAGACCTATCAAATCTTGGCTTAGGAAGACTTGGGGGCTTTAAGAGCAGAGGATATGGAGAGGTTGAGATAAAAGTTGACGAGATTCGCCTTATATTTCCGGGGAAAGACATGGAGGACTGCAAGAAAGGTTTCGAGATCTCCAATCTCGTTCCAGAGAACCTCGGTCCGATAAGGGCCAAAGCTGCAGATTCGGAGTTGTTTATCGATAGCGAGAAGTTTAGGGCGGAGATGGGGGAGAACAGATCGTTTTTTGGCTTGGAGGCTAAGATTAGCGGAGAAGAAGTCATAAAATTCCTCAATTCAATGCTGAAACTGGTGAAATTATGAACGAAACTGAGGAGTATTACAAATTCGTGCCCGTTAGGTCCACCTTTCGAACGTTGCAAGAGTTTGATAGTAGATTGAAACACGAGAATATGTTCATAATAAAGCCGAAGTTTAGGGCGAAAACTGATCTACATGTTTCAAGCGGCAAGAAAAAGCTCTTAAAGGTAGGGGGCAAATTTGAAATTCTTTTGCAACACTACAAGAACTCAGAGGGTACTCCCGTTATTCCTGGCTCAAGCCTTAAAGGGGCGGTGTCAACAAACTTCTTAGCCTTAAGCGACGATTCGACACTCACTGCGAACTTATTCGGAGCAACTAGAGAGAAGGCGGTAATATCAAAGTTGTTCTTCTCCGATCTGATTCCCGAGGGTGAGGTGAAACTGAAGAAAGTTGAAGTTTTGAGACAGTGGAATCCAAACAGAATTATGAAGAGGCATGTGAAGTTCTATACTGGCAGAGCACCAAAAACAGAAAGATACGGCCTCATGGAGTGCATTCCTGCAGGAACCGTTCTTGGAGGTAAGATTTGCGGCTACAACCTGAGAGAACTGGAGCTCGGAGGCTTGTTGATCTCAATGGGCTACGGAATACAAAATGCTGTTTTCAAGATAGGCTACGCAAAACCACAGGGATTTGGACAACTACAGTTGATTGATGTCGGTCTTTCAGAGATCGAATTTGATGGAAAGAGTTTCATAGAGAGAAAGAGAGAACCAGATAAATTTGCCGAGAAATTCCGCCAAAAATATGGAAACAGGATAAAAGAATACGCAGATATTATATTAAGGGGGATCTAAAATGCTCGAGAAGGTTAAGGAGTTTCACGAGAAGCTTTTGAAGTTCAGCGAAAATGAGAGTATTCGAAGTCGGCTGCAGAAGGTGGTTGAGGATGCTTTAAGAGACGCCTACTATGAGCTAAGGGCTGCGGGAGATCCAAAGGAAGTTTTGAGAGATTGTATCTGCTCTAAAATGGTTGATGAAAGAGTCTTTAATAAAGCAAGCCTTGAGGAGGGGATAGAGGTTGCAGAAAAAGTTGCCGAAGAAATCATAAAATTAACAGAGGGAGACTTCAATACCTTCAAAAAGTTCGGCGAGATATATATAAAGTTGAACAGAGTTAAAGAACTTGAAAAAGAGCTATCCAAAGCTGACTCAAGTGTTAAAAGACAAAGTAAATTTTCTTCGCCACAGAGAAAGAGATTTTAAAAAATATTTAAAATTTTATTATTAAGGACTGCCATTTCTAACTGTCACTATTCACGAGTTCCAGAAGAACTGCGTAGCTGGAACTGGCACTGTCCTCCTCTGAAGCCCCCTACTACGATGTTAAACTCCCGATGTACTGATCTGCGGCAGTTACTGCCCAAGGCGGTGGAGATGTCTACTTTGCAATGGTTGAAAAAGCAAAAGGTGAAGCAGACTTTCCCATATCACCCGGAAAAGCTGTGCACGAAGCACTCGCTGAAGCGATAAGACGGTCAGCATGCAAATCAGCCTTTCTAAAAACGAGAGCTGAACAGCCTTAAGCAAGTGAGGAGGGTATCATTCTGACCTCAATGCCCTTTCTAGTGGAGCACAGACTTGACAGTTCGCTTATCGGCGATAGAGAGCATTTACGGAATGCCAGTCGACATTGGCCTTGTTGTGACATTAAACTTCGGGGAAAACCTGAGCATAACCAAGGATCTGCATTATATAGATGCGAATCTCCGGAGCCAATGGATAGAGGGGGGGCAGGTTCTGAGGAAGGTCAATCCAGAAGAGCTGAAACAGGTTGTAATTGCCGGAAAGTCAGCGATAAGCAGCAGCGAAGTTGAGCAGGTATCTAGCCTACGATAAAAGGAGCGTGATACTGGCAAAGGAGATCGTCTGTTCAATCTCGCAAAGGCGAGAAAAGAAACCAGTCCCAAAATTGCCGAAGGGTTAATTGAGGCAAAAGAGGCAATAGACCAAAAAATAAATGTTCTTCACTCAGTTGAAGGTGAAAAAATTGACGAAGTAGGGATCATATTTGGAATTGAGGGGTTCGCTTCAGACATCTATTGGAATTTTCAGGGGGAATTCATTTTGTTAGATCATGTGGGGATATGCCGAAGGCAAGCGGTACTTCTTTCAATCCCCGTTTTTAGGGGATTTACTTTGTTAGACAAAGATACCGCATTATAATACTTTGCAAGGATAACATCCTTTCAATCCCCGTTTTCAGGGGACTTACTTTGTTAGTGAGCTATGGCCGTAGATGAAGAGCTAGAGAAGAAACTTTCAATCCCCGTTTTCAGGGGACTTACTTTGTTAGGAGGTATAACTGTGATCTAGGGGCATCTAGAACGTGCGACTTTCAATCCCCGTTTTCAGGGACTTACTTTGTTAGAT
>Ga0209225_1001869_pt1 | contig 19918 bp, 23 predicted proteins | sample WasSprMetagenome_FD_184732 | JGI IMG/M metagenome (GOLD analysis project Ga0209225, IMG submission 184732) | Sulfidic aquatic microbial communities from Washburn Spring, Yellowstone National Park, USA - WS (SPAdes) (version 3) | ecosystem: Environmental > Aquatic > Thermal springs > Hot (42-90C)... | reverse complement strand
CATCGGGGTTTATCTATCTTATAAGCGTTGAAGGCGTTACTGGGGCAAGGGAAAGTTTACATGAGACTACGACAAAAATGATTCAGAGGGTTAAAAGAATAACGGATTTACCGCTGATGGTTGGATTCGGGATTTCGACAAAAGATCAGGCGGCTCAAGTTATATCGACTGGAGGTGATGGTGTTGTCGTTGGCAGCGCCATCGCTAAAATTTATGAGAAAAATCTGGGCAATCCATTTGAGACTTTAAATGAAATATCAGACTTCGTGACCGAGATAAAGAAAGGTTGTGTGGAAGGTTTTGCGAGACGTCTGAATTTATTTTCTTCTGAAAAGTCTGGCTAGGAGTCCTCTCTTTTCTTGCTTTTTCTCCTCTTCTTTTTTCTCTTCCTCAGGTTTTTCCTCAACACCAGCTTTCTTTAAGTGATTGTATACGGTCATCACGCTCAGTCCCAATTTTGCCGCTATTTTTTGATAGGACAATCCCTGATTCCTCAGCTCCTTCATTTTTTCTATCATTTCAGGAGTTACTTTCCGGCGCGCCATCCTTTTTTAGCGATGCCACTTTTAAGTGTTTGTTTTAACTTTTCAACAGATTAGTGGCGATTTCGGCGGCTTTTTTCCCTGATAATAGCATTCCCCCAAATACTGGACCCATTCTCGGGAGACCAAAGACGGCATTGACCGCCATTCCAGCTACTATAAGCCCAGGGTATATTTCCTGTGTGTATTTCACCACTTGTTGCTCAGCGACCTTCACGTTCATTGGACCCTCCCCAATAATTCTTCCAGTGGGCGTGGGGAATTTTACATTTGGAATTTTTTTCTCAAGTATTCTTGCAATCGAGGCCTCGTGTCCCGTCGCATCTATCACGAGTTTGGATTCGATTCCAATTGGGTCGACATGAAGTTTCGCCAAATTGACCGCTCTCCAGTTCACTACAATACCGCAAACTCTTCCATTCTTCACTATAACATCTTCAGCTTCCAGCCCCGTCAATATTCTGCATCCAGCATCTATAGCAGCAGAAGTACACTTGGCAACCACCTCGACGGCATCTGCTGTAAGGAGATTGTCTCCATGAAGCCTGACTCCCACTTCTCTTAAAAGATTAGCCGCCTCTTTTTCCACCACAATTTTTGGAAATAGCATCCCTCCACCCCACATGCCGCCTCCCACCCAAAGATTGCGCTCAAAAACGATCGTCTTCAACCCTTTGCGTGCAATGTATCTAGCAGCCGTTAAACCTGCTGGACCTGATCCAACCACCGCTACGTCTAGCTGGAGAGCGTCCCTCAAGAGTTCGGAGAACTCTTTTATGATGCATGTAGCTATTTCTCTCTCCATCTTAATCTCTGGGAACTCGACCTGAAATCTCCATCATTCTGTTTATAGCTTCTTTGGCTCTCTCGGCAATTGGAGAAGGAACACGAATCACGTGTTTTTCATCTCTGAGTGCGAGGTAGATTTTTTCGAGAGTATTGAGTTTCATTTCCCTACATATGGCTGAGGAAAGAGCGGGAATGAACTCCTTTTCTGGAAGCTCTCTTTTTAACCTTTCCACCATTCCGATTTCCGTGGCAATGATGAACTTCCTCGAGGGGGAGGCTCTGGCTCTTGCCAACATCTGGCTGGTGCTACAGAGGTGACTGGCAATATCTTGAACCTCTGGTTCACACTCGGGGTGCACCAATACTTCTGCATCTGGGAGTCTGCTTCTCAAGCGTAGAATTTCTTCAGCGTTGAACATCTTATGGACATAGCAATATCCGTTTTCCGGGATGGGGATGATTTTCTTTCCCGTTCGGCGTGCCACGAACCTCGCAAGGTTTTTGTCTGGTCCGAACAGAATCTCTTCTTCCTCTAGAGCCCCCACCACCTGTGGGGCGTTAGCGGAGGTGCAGACCACATCACATTCCGCCTTCGCCTCAGCCAGTGTGTTTACGTACAGAACCACTTTGGCGTTTGGATGCTCCTTTTTCGCTTTTCTGACCAGAGTGGCAGGAAGCATAGAGGCCATCGGGCAGGTTGCTGCAGAATCTGGTATTATCACTTTTTTGTCCGGATTGAGAATTGCCGCCATTTCGGCCATAAAGTCAACCCCAGCGAACACTATCAAGCGGGCATCCTCCACTTTGCTCGATTTAATCGCCAATTCAAGAGAATCCCCAACAAAGTCAGCAATTTTCTGTATCTCTGGAACCTGATAGTTGTGAGCGAGTATTACAGCACGTTTCCTTTCCTTGAGCTCAATGATTTTCTTTTCCAGCTCCACGCTCATCACCTAATAACCTCTCCCGACAGGTTCTAATGTATACGCTTAAAGAGGGATGCAGATGAGCGAGCAACTGATTGCCCTGACCGTATTCATCGTATGCTTTTCCCTGCTGATTCTTCGTCGGATTAAGATAGTCTACGTGTCGTTGGTTTCTGCGGCGATATTGATTTTCACTCGTGTTGTGAGCCCCTCCGAGGCTTTTCATTTGATAGACTGGAACGTACTGGCAGTCTATTGGGGCTTTGGCATGCTTTCTATAGCTTTTGCCGAAAGCAGAGTTCCGTCTCTCATCGCATTTCATCTGCTGCGTAGGGCTGGAGAAGAAAGATATGCTATTTTTTACCTTTGCGCTCTCGCCGCCTCTCTTTCAGCCTTCATGCCAAATCCCCTCATCGTGATGCTCTTGGCACCCGTAGCCATTGAGGTGGCCCAGAGAACCAAATCCTCTCTCTTCGATTATCTGGTCTCTCTAGCTGTCAGCTCGAATGTGGCCACTACCCTCACCATGGTTGCGGATCCTCCCGCACTCATCTTGGCACAGAAGACCGGGATGAGATTTCTGGATTTCTATTGGTACAAAAATAGGCCGGGACTCGGAACTCTTTCGATTGCCGGAGCTTTGATGTTCCTCCTGACGCTCTTTTTGATTTTCAGGGAAAAACGTGGACGGGTTTCTTTGAGGGAAGAAAAAATTGAGGTTTCATATGGTGCAAGTTTCCTCTTCATTGCAGGGGTTCTTGCCTTGGCTCTTCTCCCCTATCCTCCAGGTCTCGTGGGAGCTACAGTAGGGATGATGGCTCTGCTTCTTTCTTTGAGAAGGTTGCATCGAACCCTAAGAGAATTTGACTGGGGAACCCTTCTTTTCATTTTGGGTCTCTTCGTGGTAGTCGGATCACTTGATTCGACCGGCGTGCTTGCTCGTTTTGCATCTTGGCTTGCGAATCAGGGGGTAAGAAATCCCTCCCTTCTGCTAGCCCTCTTCGTCTGGCTCTCGGTGGCACTCTCCAGTTTCATAGATAATGTCCCCTACACTCTGCTGATGGTTCCCGTTTGCCAGGATCTAGCTTCTGCTATAGGGATGAGTCCCCTCCCGCTTCTATATGGAATGGTAGTAGGCACAGGAATTGGAGGGAATATCTTACCGGTGGGGGCAACTGCAAATGTAATCGCATGCGGAATGTTGGAAAAGAGAGGCTATAAAATAGAATTGAAGAGATATTTGCGAATTAGCGTCTTACCAACCTTTATCGCGGTTGCGGTCACTCACGCGTTGCTACAACTTTTTTGGGTGTAACGTTTACATATACTTTTTATATACACTCGAGCTTGTACTACATGGCTGGAAAGTTAGCTTGGCTGGCTAAGGGAAGGGAGAGGAGCATACTGGAGCTCTGCGAAAAACATTTGGCGGAGATAGTAGAAACGGTTGAGGCTACGAAAAAAGCTTATGAAGCTTTTCTGGAGAAGGATGCAAAACGATTGGAGGAGGTTTACAAAGAAGCATTTTCCAAGGAGAGAAAAGCGGATGAGCTTAAGAGGCAAATTTTGGAGGAGCTTTCTGCTGGAATTTTTCACCCGATTGACAGGGACGAGATAGTGAGGCTGGTGATGGTTGTGGACGAAATCGCTGCAAACGCAAAAGCTGCCTCAGGTAAGCTGCTTTATTTACCATCCGGAAAGGTCTGCAGGGAACTAAGGGAAATCATGTATTCCTTCGCCTCGAAGGATTTGGAGGCAACGCAAAAACTTATGGAGGCCTTCAAGGCAGTAATGAAAAATTCGCCTTCAGCCCTCTCTCTTTGCCATCAAGTGGAAGAGAAAGAAGAAGAGGTGGATGAATTCAGACATACCAAACTCTTTCCAAAGCTAGTCCAGTGGCACAGGGCCATCAAAGACACGGGAATGTCATTTCTGCTCGAGAAGATGTTGGAAAATCTCGAGAGTGTGGCAGATCTCTGCGAGGACGCAAGCGACATTCTCAGGTGTATAGCGGTTAGCCGCCGATAGTTTTTGTCACCGTAAGATTCAGGACCACCTCTGCTATGTCTGTGCTGTACTCCGCTACTCGCCTTAGGCTCTCTACAATGATTCTGAGGGGGGCGATTTCTTGTGGGGTCCTTTCCAAAATCGCATCTATACTCTCAGCTACTAGTGATTCGACCTTTCCTTCTTCTTCTATCACCTTCTCTGCAGTATCGTAATCCTCCCTCTCGAGTGCATTCATGGCCAGCTCAAACATAGAGAGGGAGAAACCCGCCAGTCTCTCTAATTTTTCCATCAGGGAGGGAAGGGGGCGATTTTTGAGGAGAAGGGAGTTCTTTGCCATCAGGACGGCATGGTCGGCAATTCTTTCGATGCTTTTTACTGTGACCCTGTAGCCTAGGCAATCCCTCAAATTCTGTAATCCTATTCTCCGTATGCCCCCGTTGCTCGCAGCAGACTTGAGAAGTCTGATTACATATATCCCAAATCTGTCAACTTCATCGTCTCTCTTTATGACGTCCTCTGCAAGGGTTCGATTAACTTCCTTCACGCAAATTAGGGCGTCTTCAAGCATCGTTCTGGTTACCATGCCCATCCTCCTCACGGCATCCCTTACAGAGAGCTCTGTGGGACTCAGCAACACCCTCAACGTGAGAGAGGAAGGAAGATCCTCTATGACCTCGGTTCCGGCCAGTTTTTCTTTTATGAAATTTTTCAAGAACTCTCTAACATCGGAGGGAATTCTGTTTTCAGAACGAATTCGAATGGTGTTAAAACCAACAAGGTAAAGGGCGACTACTTTTCTGGCTAGTGCTTCCGGATTATCTTCGATGGGAATTTCAACTTTCTCCTTTTCCGAGGGGGGGAAGGGAAGAAGAAGCAGGGAGTCTCCCAGTTCTTCGATTTCTACTTCTGTACCGGCTTTTATTCCCCTCTGCGTGGCCCATTTTTTCGGCAGAGAGACGATGAATGTAGACCCTCCTGTGAGTTGAACTTTCCTTTTCATCTATATAGACTATGGAGCTTAGGCTAAACATATATAAGCAATCTCGTTTTGGCGGATGATACTTTGGGCAGTGTACCTCGCTGGGATTCTTCTCTCATGTTTAATGGCTTGGTCTTTGGGTGCCAACGACGCCGCCAATCCTACTGATTGTGCAGTTGGAGCAGGTGTGATTTCGGTGGAAAGGGCTCTCGTCCTTTTTGCCGTTTTCAGTGCTCTTGGCGGCATTCTAGTTGGCTCATACGTAATGAAGACCTTTGACAGGGGCCTCGTGGATAGGAAGACTGGTTTTGAAACCGGTATTCTGACCAAAGAAACCCTCGTACTTGGAAGTCTAGTGGCGGCACTTGCTGCGGCGATTTGGATAATTTTTTCAACTGCCCTGGGAATGCCCATCTCCACCACCCACTCGGCCATTGGGGGGGTCCTTGGTTTTGGATTAGCTTCTGCTCCAACCCTACTTATGTGGGATAAACTGAAATTAGTCGTCCTTTCCATAATCCTTTCGCCTCTTCTCTCACTGGCAATGGCAGCAGGCCTGTTTTATTTCACGAGGTTTCTCTTGACGAAGGCGTCTAAGGAGGGCGTATTGGTATTTGTCGGAATCCTCGTATTCCTTATTTTGTTCTCAACATCCACATCGGCAGCGGCAGTCTTTGTCAAAGGCATGAGTCAAATCATTTTCATTTCGCTCGCAACTTCTGGGCTTGGCTTGGTTATATGCCTGTATCTCTTGTCGCGAAAGAAAAATGAAGAGTGGAGGGATAGAGTGTTGGCATTTCTTTTGATTCTCTCACTGTCTTTCTCCGCCTTCTCTTTTGGAGCAAATGATTTGGCAAATGCCACAGGCGTTTTTGTCACACCAACCGAAATCATGATTGGAAAACCGACAAGGACGACCATGTTGTTTCTCTCCGTTCTTGGAGCCCTGTTTGTGGCCTTTGGTGGCCTGACTTGGGGGAAGAAAGTTTTGATAACTACAGCTTACAAAATAACTAGACTTGATCCACTAACTGGATTTGCTGCAGAGTTTGCCAACGCGACAAATGTTTTTCTATTCACAACTGTCCCAGCTTGGTTGACCGGATTTGGACTTCCTATATCTACTACCCACAGTTCGGTTGGTAGCATAATTGGTGTGGGTCTAGCATCGAGGGGTCTAAGAGGTATACACGCGGGAACGACGGCGAAGATCCTGATTTTCTGGGCCTTAACTATCCCTTGTGTGGCGCTGATTAGTGCGGTGATGTTTAAGCTGGTGAGTTTGATTCTTTAGTTTGCTGCATTTTTGGCCACTCCTAAACCTTAAAAAGCCTTGTTTTCTGAAAGCGAGTATTTAAGTAGTTTAGTGATTTACGGTAAAAGTTAACTTTCAAGAAACACAATCGTAGAGTGCTCAAGAAAAATCTCTCACTGGTCTTAAAAGAGGGAGCAAAGTCGTTAGGAGTTGAGCTAACCAAGATTTCGGATAATCAGATTGTAAGAGAAAGACCTGTAATGCGGAGAAGTTCACTGGAAATAATAAGAGAGATGAGAGCGGGAGCTTGAATTCATATGAGAGATGTCTACAAATTCAAACGCAAGAGTAAGAAGTGTGATTTTTGAACGATGACGTCGTGAGTTTGGGTTCTCTCATCAAAGAAGCTGGTATTTCTTGGCAATCTCTAGGAAAGCGTCGCCGACGTACTTTATATTCTCCCAGCTCAGTCCGTACGTGTTCAACTTAAAGTGTTTGCTGAGGCCGGGCTGTATGCCTACAATTCTTCTTTGCTTCAATTCGTCGTAAAGGAAGTACCCTCTCCTGGGGTGCTGTTGTGAAACTTTCCAGAAGCCATCCGATTGGACATGTATAAGGGTGTGTTGTTTTGGTCTGATCCCGAGTTGCCTTGTTCCCTCAATTTGTTCGAGTACAGAAACAAGGTAGCGGGCTTTTTCGATTTCTTCATCCCATTTCTTCACACGCTCTGTCACGTGGGGAAATGATGCCATTAGGGAAAGGAGAGGGGCACCCATGACCGTGCACCCCAGAAGTGCAAGCTCTTTGTTTGGGTACCTTTTTGAGCGCACCAGCACTTTTTCCGCAAACTCTTCCTTCATCGCAAGGATTCCTGTTGGCGCGGAGGCGGCCCACGATTTATGTCCGCTGCTCACGATGAAGTCCGCTCCGATGGTTTTTCCGTCTACCGGCATGATGCCTGCCGTATAGGCGGCGTTCAGAATGAGCGGCACGTTGAACTCATGACATACCTCCGCCACTTTCTTTGCATCCGTTAAATTTCCGTAGTGTGAGTCGACGTGTGTGAGCAAGGCTAGTGCAGGAGGTCTCCCTTTTTCTTTTATGATTCTCTCAATGACCGCCCGATAATCCTCGGGAGTTATCCTAAACTCCGGTGGTCCCGAATTTGGCACTTCCACCACTTCCAGTTGAGCCAGCTCCGCCGCGAGGAAGGTGGAGTAATGAGCTAGACTATCTACCACAATGATGTCACCGGGTCTGGTCATCGTCATGAAAATGATAAACTTTGCCTCTCTGCACCTAGTCACCACCCTCGCTACATCCATCCCCAAGAATTTGGCCAGATCTTGGTAGAAGGAGGAAATGGGGGGTTTCTCGATGGCATCTAGACGAGCCTCTTTGGGAGGACACCAATCACAGGTTGAGTACCCATCTCCAAATTCTAGAAGAGCTTTCCTCGCCTCCTCGCTCAAGATACCACCCCTCTGGATGGGGTTTAGGTTTATGAAGTCAGGTCTTGCCCATTCCCGATGAAGATTTCTGTACTGCTGAAAGTGACTAGTCTCGTACAATTTTCATCACTTTCAGGAGTTTTGACGCTACATTGGGAGGCTTGAACTCCTTGATGGATGCCCCCTCAGGTGTGATGTACCAGTGTTTAGGAGCTTCCACGGGTTTGAATTTTCCTGTGGCGAGCTTCAGTACCTCTAGAGAGGCGATGGATGCGGTTGCCCAAACGATGGGACAAATTTGGGGAAGGGAAACCTTGGTCTCCAAGAATTGATTGAACCATTCCTCCCTCCAGCTTCCCTCCACCCTGTAGAACTCGAGCTCGTGCCGAAACATTTTTCTCAGCCGAGGAGAGTTCAAGAGTCTCCTCAGGACGGGGTACGGCAGGGATGGCGGGAGTCCAAAAAACTTTTCCACCGCTTGATTGGGTGGAATTACCGTTACCCTACCGAGCATTCCAGTAGGATAGGCAACTACCACAGGTTTTTTGTTCTTTCTCGCTGCTCTTGCAACCATAATACTCCACGCAAAATCGTCGGCGGCAGGCACAACCACATCCACCCTAGGAATTATCTTTTCGACTTCCTCTAGTTCACTTCTACTTACTTCCACCCTGACCTCTGGGTTTATCCTTTTCATTTCTTCGGCCGTTATCTCGGCCTTGTTTTTCCCTAGGGTGTCCACGAAGCAAGTAATCTGCCTGTTCATGTTTGAAGGTTTGAACCTTCCCGGATCGCACAGAACGAAGTTTTCTACACCACTCCTCGTCAAGATTATACTCATGGCTCCGCCCACGCCCCCGCACCCCCCGATGAACACCCTGGTCTTCCTTATCTTTTTGATTTCTTCTGAGCTGAAGATACCAGAGTTGACTTGGAAAAAATCGTCGTATTTCAACTTCATTCCAGTTTGGATAAAGTCAAGGCTCTAACGGGGCAGGCCTGAACACATAATTTACAATAAACACATCTCTCCTCTCTCAGTTCCACCTTCATTTCAGGTGTGAAGTAAAGTGCCTTCGTTGGGCAAAGAGAAAGGCAGGCACCGCAATCTATGCACGAGTCCCTGTCCAATATGATAACCTGTCTCAGCTCTTCAACCTTGACACCTTTGGACTTGAAGAGTTCTATCACTCTATGAACCTGGTCTTCCGGGGCGTCGACTGAAACGATAATCTGACCTCCTTGGCTGTTTATCTTGGCATGCAGGACATTCAGGAGGAGACCGGTTTCTCTTATGACGGAGGCAAGAACAGGTTCGGAAGCACGGGCAGAATCATAGTTTAGTACGAGTTTGCGAATCATCTCTTTCTCCCAAACGCCTTTGATATATCATCTGTGGTTACTATACCCACGAGCACCCCTTTCTCGTCAACTACCGGCATGCCAGAAATCTTATGTTGTTCCAGTCTTCTAATCACCACCTCAATTGGCTCTTCATCTCGAGCGGTTATGACCTCCTTGGTCATTATTTCGGCAATCTTCCTCTTTCCAGTGCCGATGGAGACGGCGAGGTCCCAAGAAGTGACTATCCCCACTAGCTTTCCTTTTTCTACTACTGGTAGATGGTCAATTCCATGTTGCTTGATAAGCCGGGCGGCAGTCTCGAGAGTTTCATTTGGTCCCACTGTTACGAGTCTTTTTGTCATGATTTCTCTTACCCTTAGTACAGGCTGGATTTGTTTCATCGGTCGAATCGAGGTATCTGTAGGAAGCCTTCGCACAGGTTCCGTAAGAAGGAATTCTCCCTTCTCTATCCATCTTTTCAAAGTATTGGCTATCTCTCTCGCCAGTCTTACACTGCTCAAGGGGGAGACAGGTATTTCTCTTCCGTCCAAGGTCACTTCCCCAGAGAATAACTCGGCGTAAGAGACCCTTCTCAGAACTGGTCGTTCCCGGCGTGGAACGCCGTAATCAACAAGGTCAATGAAGATTTCCTCGTTTCCCCTTCCAGCATCAATAGCCATCTTCTCATCCAGTATTGGGATGGGGATTCCAATTCCTACGAAAAGTGTACAACCGTAGCGTGTTATCGTCCCGCCTCTCAAGAACTTTGGATTCATTTGCTTCAAATCTCCTGCTACCATTATTGTCCCTCGTCCGTTGACGGGCGCGTGTTGAGTTCCTTCCCAAACCACATATCCCTCACCCCCGCCGAGAAAGATATGCGTCCCCGTTCCGATGGTCCTGAAGTTAGGGTCACGCGTGAGGGGGTTTAAACATCCTGTCCCTGCGAAGGTCGCATTTCCGAAGTTGGGAAGGAGAATGCCCATATAGGTGTAGAGAGTCTGGTCAGTTGAATTGGTGGCTGCTACATAGGTCTGATAGCAGTTTCGTGGATTGCAGAGAATGGCTTGGTTTAGGTCGTGAATCGTGAAGGTTGTTTTGATTTCCGTTCTAGGATAGCAGTCTGTTCCATACGCTTTCCCGACGAGCTCAATTTCCCTGCCCCTAACCAAGTCCTCGATTACATGTCCCCCTCCGTATTCCATCCCTTTTGACCTAGACATGGCGGTTGCCCCGATATATACATCCACTGCCGCGAGACCGGTGTAGGCTGGAACATCGTTCAGGTAGGCTTCCCCTCCCCCGAGCTTGATGGGAGGATCCGAATGACCCAAGTTCAGAAAAGCACCTGAACTGCACATGGCACCAAAAGTTCCCGTGGTAACCACATCGACTTCCTTCGCAGCAGCCTCTGGACCTTTGGATTTCACAAGTTCAACCATCTCCTCCGCAGTTAGGACTACCGCCTCTCCTCTCTTTATGCGCTCATTTATCTCATCGATGGTTTTCGGCATTGTTTTCTAGGTTCGCGGTTTAAAGTCAGTAACAGGATTTAGACCATTTCTCTACGATTTGTCAGCCAGAGGGAAAGAGGAAATAAAATTGCGCCATAACCCAGTAATAATAACGAGCTCCTAAGCGGATTTTGACTGCTGGCACGAAGCATCCCTCTCAAAACTCCGATTTCTCTCAAACCTTCCCATTCAGCACTAAGTGATTCAGTTATCTTTGCATAAGAGATACCATAAGTCTCCGAAACAGCACCCCCTGCCCGATCGGGCATGTACCACGGGTCATAGCCTGCCATCGAGAGGGCTGAGGAGATGATGGAGAAAACCACACCGTATGTAACAAGGGTGGCAATGGTGGCGCCTATGCCCCCTCTCAGCTCCGAGCTGAAGGCGAAGGCGAGGCTGACCATAAAACAGGCGAGGGTGATGGCAACACCGAAGGATTCGATAAGTCCCACGGGCACCTGTTGGTAAAAGAGGAGGAGCAGGAGGGCTGAGAGGAGGTATCCAGTGGCCAGTGTCATGATTGCACCTATTAAGCAAGCCAAATATTTTCCAGCGACAAGGGTGTTGCGTTTGACGGGGTTTGGGAATAAAAGATAGCCAGTTCTGTCTTCAAATTCCGAGGCAATGGCGTCTCCAGAAAAGAACACAGCTCCTATCAGAGCCAATGTTCCCATAGATGCTACGAAGTGTGCGAAAAACTCTGGGCTATCTTTTATTCCGGCTTGGTCGAGTAAACTCTCCGTCTTAGATTCTGAAAGGAACTGCCTGCATAGGGCTTTTAGCTGCGTGCGTACTCGGTTGGGTAAATCCAGCAATCGATATAGGGCGGCAGCCAAACCCACTGCTGCCACTGCTATCAAAATGGCTGCATAGAACCGTCTCCTTCGCATGAGTTTGAGAAGCTCGTACTTGGTAACCACCTTCAGTTTTTCGAACTCGCTCAAACCGTTGACTCCGTCAGTTTTATGTAGGCTTTTTCCAGCGATCCATATTCTCTCTCGAGTTCCTTTACTTCTTGATATGTTCGAAGTTTTCCGCTTTCGATTATGGCAATTTTCCTACACACCTGCACAGCCTCTGAAAGCAGGTGGGTGGCAAAGAGAATGGTTTTCTTTCCTTCCTCTGCCCGTAAAATTTCTCTCAGCTCTGCCATCCCTCTTGGATCCAAACCCAGTGTAGGCTCGTCCAAAACTAGTATGGGCGGATCGTGTAGAAGGGCTTGGGCCATTGCAAGCCGCTGTTTCATCCCTCGGGAGAACTTTCCTACTTTAACGTGAGCCCATTCCTTGAGTCTCACAAGTTCCAAAACCTTTCCAATTCTGGAGGCGAGTTCAACGCGTGACATTCCTCTAAGTCTTCCCAAGTACTCCAAAGTTTCTGTGGCAGTCAAAAAAGGATAGAATTCTGGAGTTTCCAATATTGCCCCTATCTTTGCGAGAGCTTTTTCCCTTTGCTCTAAGACGCTATCACCCTCGATGTAGACGTTTCCATGCGTGGGGCGCAGGACCCCGCAGATTATCTTTAAAGCGGTTGTTTTTCCCGCTCCATTTGGACCCAGCAAGGCAACGCTCTCTCCTCTCCCTATCCTCAGACTGAGGTTATCGAGGGCTAGGAAATGATTATAGTACTTGGTTACTCTATCCAGCACAATCGCTTCCGGCATCAATATAATGTTTATTCGCCTTTAGAGCAGTGATGGCGAGGGTGGTGGCGGTTTGCTCAAGCAAAACCAAAGGCGTTCCAAAAAGCAACATAGGCGAGGGATGGTTAAAGGAGAATTATGGTTTGGTTGGTGATTGCCATGCTGGAGATCCCCTGAGGCAAGTTAGTCTCCTCCCCTTTGAAAGCATCCTGAGGATGAGGGAAAGGGGATTCGAGGTTAGTCCAGGAAGTTTTGCCGAGAACCTCACCATTGAGGGACTGAACTTTTCCGAGCTCAAAATAGGAACGAAACTTCAGGTCGGGGAGTCGGTACTCGAGGTTTCCCAAATAGGGAAGAACTGTCCCGAACCCTGTGAGGTATCGAGGAGAGTTGGAATTTGTATCATGCCCAAGGAGGGAGTTTTTGCGAGGGTGATAAAGGGGGGAAGAGTTAAGGTTGGGGACGAGGTTCGGGTTCTCGAAGTACCTCGTTGAGCTCCTTTATGAGAGCTTTCGCATCCAACCCGTAAACTTTTGCCACTTGGCCGAGCTTCAGAAGACCCATCTCGAAGGAAATCGCCGGGCAGAAAAGACAGGGTAAGCCGTGTTTTGCCAAGACGGCAGCGGCCTTTGGATTTTTGAGGAGATCCTCTAGGGGCGTTTCCTCGTTTATCTCCATCTGTTTATGGATTTCTCTTTATTTGAGTGATTTCGCGAACTGCTTCAACAAAAGATTTGATTTCTTCTTTTGTGTTGTACAGATAAAAAGAGGCTCGTGCCGTTCCTTCCGCTCTCAAGAACTCCCGATGAAGAGGGATGGCGCAGTGATGCCCTGAACGGATTTCTATTTTCTTGGAGTCAAGAAGGAGAGCCACTTCGTCGGGATTCTTTCCAGCCACGTTGAAAGGGATTATTCCCACTCTCTCCTCTGCTTCAGGACCGTAAACGGTTACACCCTCAATTTCGGACAGCTCCTTCAACATCAATCTCGTCAGGAAAAGCTCATGTTCTCTTATTCGGTCCATCCCAATCTTGCGAAGATAATCGACCGCGGCACCGAGACCAATTGCTTGGGCTATGGATGGAGTCCCTGCTTCAAACCTCGCAGGACCTCCCAAGAGTTTCCAGCTGGTGATGGTCACATCTTCTACCGTTCCTCCGCCTAGACAGAGCGGTTCGAATTCGTGTTTGGAGAAAAGCACACCAATTCCTGTTGGTCCTAACATTTTGTGTCCCGAAAACGCGAGGAAATCGCAATCTATCTTACTCACATTCACAGGAAGGTGTGGTACCGATTGAGCACCATCAACCAACACGAGAGCTCCATGCTCGTGGGCCAACTCGCAGATTTCCTTGATTGGCAAGATGGTTCCGAGGACGTTTGAAGCATGCGTGATTGAAACGAGCTTTGTGGCGCGGTCGATTTTGAAGTCCTCCGCTCTTACAACACCTTTACCTCGAGGTTTCACCACCTCTACTTTTACGCCTCTCTTCCTCAGCCTGAGCCAAGGAAGGAGGTTTGAATGGTGCTCAAGCAAGGTGGTAATTACTTTGTCTCCCCTTTTCCATTTGATGCCTGCGGCAATCGAGTTTATCGCTTCCGTGGTGTTTTTTGTAAAAATCACTTGAGAAGGTTTGGCTGCGATGAAGTTTGCTATTTTCTCTCTTGCCTCCTCATATTCTTCCGTAGCACGTTTGGTTAAGGAATGTAGGCCTCTCCCTACGTTCGCCCGGTACTCTTGATAATACTCGAGTATTTTTTCGATCACCTGTCTTGGTGTTAAGCTGGTCGCTGCACTATCTAGGTAGATTATTCCGCGATGGAGGAGGGGGAAGTCTTCTCTCACTTTCGAGGTTAGCGACACCATTCATTGTGCCGAAAAGTTTAGATAAAACATCGAATGCTACTTTTAGTGATGCCGGGATGGCCGAGTAGCTAGGCGGCGGGCTGCAGACCCGCTTTACGCCGGTGCAAATCCGGCTCCCGGCTCCCGACTAGTTCGTGTATCCTCCCGTTTTTGTTGCTCGACCCTCTGGCTGGGTGGTCGCCCTGCTTCTCTCCGCCGTCGGAATCTGGGTTGCAGGGGATGGGGGCGGAGATCTTTGACCTAGCGCCAAAACTGCGGTTTCTCGCTCTTCCTCAGCTTCCCCTCATCCAAGAACCTCCACAGCCCACTACCCGGCTTCTCGGGCACTATCCCCAGCTCCTCGATCAGCTTGTCGCCGAGAGCTACCTCGTCCCAGATCTCAAACGGACGCTAGACAACTCACGGAGCGGGCTCCTGAACAGGATGACGCTAGGCACGGCCTTCAGGACGGCAGGTTCACACGTTTTGGTGCTCAAGGTCTACATAAACGACTGCTCCTTACTTGGGAGTCTCGAGCCTCTTTATCCCGGGCAGGCGGTCGAAGTGTGGGTCAAGCGAGTATATTTCTGTAATCCTGTAGAGCTTCATGGTCAGCCAGTGATGAGCATCCACGAAGTCCACCTTGTATTTCAGCGCTAGCTCCAAAGCTGGAAGGCATAAATCTTTGCGGGCATCGCTTACCCTTAGCCCGTGGCAGCCTAAAAACCCTTTGACGGAATCTAGTATCCGTTTCGAATCTAAGTGTTCCCGGGTTAGAATATGTATAATCTCCGCCACCGTGAAAGTCGTCGTTTTAACGACTTCTCTCCCCTTCTCGATTCTTTCCATTATCTCCTCGCATGCTTCAACTTTCTCCTTGGGCTCACCAATAATGGTACAAACGGGGATGCTTGCGTCTAGGTATCTCAAACCTTCACCTGAAAGGGGATTCCTCGTGTAGGAGTTGCACGGCGTTTTTTCGCCTGCCCTTGAAGGTGCTCCTCAACTTTCTCGCCATCTCTAGAAAGGACTCCTGTGGGTGCACGCTTTTTATTAGAATCTCCACTTTGCTCAGCGGCCTGATTCCCATCTTCCTTCGAACCGCGGCTGGGATGACGATTCTTCCCCGTTCATCCACCTTTGCTTTGATTTTTTCCATTTTCCCACCTTTTTAATTTCCCACATTCGCGGGAAGTTATATAAAGTTATGGAATCGAGCGACGTCTTCATGTAGTTTTCGGAACACTGCCGTTTTCGAAATTTTCAAAGGGTGCCGCTCAAGTCGCTTTGGACGGCCCGTAAGGTCCGATTAGTCTCTTGTGTCTGCTTGCGGCTCATTACCTCGCCCAAAAAGCGTGATTCCCCTGTTCGGAATTTGTACTGCTAGGTGTCCTAATTCTTCATCTTCCATCTCCCCACTCAGTCGGATTGGATGGTTCAGAATGGCATCGCAGCGACCCTTTTGATCATCCTAGCCTGATGCTTCCTAATCTCGACCTTTTCCGTTTTTGTTTGCGAGCTTGCTGGAGTGGCCCTCTCTTTGTCCGCCCTTTTGATGATATGGCTGATGTGGAGAAATTTTTCAGGTTAGGTATCTCACCGAGGAAGTTTTATCTTGGTTTTACCTTCGTTTAATGACTCGTTCTCTAGTGGCGCTTGCCTTAATACTTGCAATCCTCGGGATTGCTTTTAGAGGGATTTCTGGTGTCATCTTGAGCCTCTTAGCTGTCTTCCTCGGATTCCGCGCTCTCCAACAGGCGGAAGGTAAGCTAAAAGTTGCTTGCCTAACTGCCATGGGGTTGGGTATTCTCAGGGTCACCCTCTATTTGTTATTGATTCTCTTGGCTTTCGTTTACGGTATAATCGTCGAATGGTAGAGGAGAGCAGAAACGTCAAGAGCAAAAGTGAACTAAATTTTGATGAGGCTCGACCCTAAATCAAAAGCAATTGAACTTGCCACTTTGGAGCCCGTTGTTGCCCTTTCTCATGCGACGGTTTGGTCGGTGATGAAGTTGATGGTTGAGCACGGAGTCAGGAGGATACCCATTGTCTCGGAAGGAGGTAAACTTGTGGGAATAGTGATTCACCGCTCTCTGCTCGATTATTTATGCGGTGGACCTAGGTCCAAACTATGGGTGGAGGGAATGAGGGGAGATTTTTCCCGAGCTCTCGACCTGCCCATTGAAAATATAATGTCCACAAACGTAATTTCCGCACCCTTTGATGCAACCGTCTGGGACGTACTCAACCTTCTCCTGAAGACAGGTTTGGGAGGAGTCCCGCTGGTAAAGGATGGGAGGGTCGAAGGGATTATCTCGGAGAGGGATTTTGTGAGGTTCTTTCCCGAGAAGGTCGGAATACCCGTCGATTATCACATGACTAGGCACGTTTTCACCCTTTCTCCCTCCGACCGTCTGGACGAAGCCTGCAGAAAGATGGTGTCACTTGGCATTCGGAGACTTCCAGTGGTTCAAGAGAACAATTTAGTTGGGGTTTTTACCGCCATGGACGCGCTTTCGTGTTTTACTTCACCTACGGCTTATGAGATGATTACCGAAGGAAGGCAGGAGGAACTCTTCGGCAAAAGGATTGAGCAGATAATGACAAGAAATGTGGTTACAGTCGGGAGCGGTGCTGATTTGGGGACAGCCGCCAGACTCATGAGGGAAAATGGGTTCAGCGGCTTGCCTGTTATTAGAAAGGGAAAACTGGCTGGAATCATTTCTGAACACGACCTGCTTGGATGGTTGTTCTACGCCCTCTATCCGAAACGCCCGAAACGATAGGCTAGGATTTCCAGCGCTTTAGGAGATTCTCCCCCATTTCCCTCAATTTCTTCGACGCGGGGCATTTGGCATAGTTTATAACAGGGATGCCCGCCGCGACGCTTTCAGGTACCTTCTCATCGTAAGGTATAGTCCCAACAACTGGATAGGTTAGGGTCCTCTTTATCTCAGAAAGGGGCACCTCATATTTCTCTTTCATGATTTTGTTCACCACGACCCCCGCGATTGGAATCCTGTACCTCTGTGCAGCTCTGAAGGTCCTAAGGGTCGTGGCGAGGGTGGGTAAATCTGGATTTGTGACTACTATGAGCTCACTCAAGACTTTCGGCTCCAAGCGTATCGAGAATGGTAAATTATGTTCTTCCATGATTGACTCAAGAAGCGGCAGGCTCGTGGGCTTCAGTGTGATAGATCCCAAAAGATGCTCCAGCATTGGGCGGTGAGGAGGAACCGAAGAGGCACGTGGCCGGAGCCCGTGGAGGATATAGAGGGGTCCTTGAAAGAGTGCGTCTTCACGGCCTACTCGGGTTGCAGGTTCAGGTTCGGTCTTGAGGAAGATTACTCGGAGATTTACCTTTACGGTGACCCCGAGGCGGTAGGCCCAAGTCCCCACATCCAAACCTCTACGTGCTAGCCTCCGACTCTCATTTGACGAGCAAGGACTTGGTTGCACCCCTTCCCCAGCTCTATGTTGATTTCTGGCAGCTTGGGAGATCGGCCGAGAAATGGCTGGGCAAGCTCGAGGAAAGGATGGAGGCGGAGGTGAGAATTCTAAAGAAGTGGGTTGGAGGGGAATGAGTTAGAAGGTTCAACAAACAAGGATAGTAGGCGTACCGGGGTTAACGCCAAAATCCCGAAGCAAAACTGAAGGAGATTTTGCTTCGGTGGAAGGTATTTCCTAATGTCTTTTGGTATGACGATTTATCATTGGGGCCGATGGTTTGTTTTATTTAGTTGAGTTAAACCTTTGATTTACACTTTTTCCAACTTTTTGGTTTGTCGCTCCTTCCTTCTATTACGATTCCTTCCTCAACCGCTTTTCTGACCACCCCGATCTCATTCTTCTTTTGCTCGAACTCCTCAGGCGTGTATGCCAAGATGTCCGCCCTCTGCTTCAAATCCCATAGCTCATAAAGCATGTAAAGCCTCTCGAGGAAAGGCACCCCTCTGAACTTCTCGCTCACTACTATTAGGTCGTAGTCGCTCTCCTTCAGTTGCTCACTCCTTGCCCTGCTCCCGAAGAGAAGGATGAGCTCCGGCTCAAATCTCTCCCTCACCCTCTTCAGGAATCTCTCTATTTCCCCAGCCTTTTTCCCACCCAATCCAGCACCTCCCTTGCGAGCCTCAACCTCTCCTCGGCCGTGCCTCGGTCGTAAAGCTCTGATGGAATTCCGTGAGCGGCGTTTGGATACCTCGCAACAACATAGTCCGGACTCATCCTCCTCAAGTGCTGCAGGATTTTCTCGGGTGCTCCTAGGCTCTGCCCTAGGTAAACAAGGGAATGGGTGGTTCCAGGCGATTCCTTCTTCTCCTCGATATAAAGGGCCTTCAGGGCCTTCTCCACCGCTTGATGGCAAAGGAAAGCAACCAGATAAAATTTTTCAATTCCCAGATTCGCCTCCGCACTCTTGAAATCCTCCAAGGCCTGCCTCCACCAGAGCTCGGCCTCCCTCCTCATCCAAAATTCTCCCTGTTCAACATATGCCTTGAACTCTGCGAGGCTACCTGCACTTTTTCTCAACCTAGCGCGTTAGGCGAGACACCGCCCCCATCAGATGCCGCTCCTTCACCGTGAGCTTTTTCTCCTTCTGGAGCCTGCAGGGGCATTTCCAACCTCGTAAAGGGTCAGATTTAGGGCCAAAGCGCTCCTCTCCAGCATCATAGCCCTCATCCTTGAGGTCTTGCTAGAGTCATCCTTGATTCTTAGCTAGCATGTTTGGTTTCAGTGCTCTAAGGCGTGCCTGCGGAGAGATGAGGATTCTCTGCGACGCCGGTGGCTGTGTGGTCTCATGGAGGCTGTGCGTTATGTGCTACAACTACTAATCATGGCCTTTACCTATGAACTCATCACACGTGGTGATTCATCTACTTGGTTGTTTCACCCTAGGCACAATAGAAATATCTCAAGGTTTTAGAAATAGCAGAGAGTTTCAACATGAGGTTCCTCGCCTCCGAGCTCAGGGAGATGTTGGTTTCAATACTGGTTCTTGCCGTGGCGGTCTCGGGTCTGGATTCGGAGAGGATGTTGCTTGTCTCTCCGCCCTTGATTTTGGGCTTCTTCCTTCATGAAGTTTCACATAAGTGGGCTGCCTCAAGGTACGGTTTCTTCTCGGTTTATAGGTGGTGGCCTTTCGGTCTCTTGCTTGCTCTCGTACTTGGGCTTGCGACCAGAGGTCGGATGATCTTTGCCGCACCCGGAGCTGTGGTCATTCTGGCTAGTTTCTTCACCCCGAGGCAGAGCGGAGAAATCGCCTTAGCGGGACCGCTCGCCAATCTCTTCCTCTCCGCTGTGTTTTTCCTCCTCCCGTTTGGCGGCTGGGCGGGGGAGATGTGTAAAATTGGGGCAAGGCTGAACCTCTGGCTTGCTGCCTTCAACCTTTTACCCTTCCCCCCGCTCGACGGGTTCAAGGTTTTCGCCTGGAAACCATCGGTCTGGACATTGGTTGCCCTCCCCTCCTTCGCACTTTCGTTCTTTTTTGGCTAGACGATTTCTGATGGGACATATTCTAATGGATTTGGGGCTGGGATACAAAGGGGAGGAAGAAAATAATTAGCTAAAAAACGAAATTAATTGGTTGGCGGCCAGAGGGGCGGGGGAAACACCCGGACTC
>Ga0209225_1001860_pt1 | contig 19945 bp, 16 predicted proteins | sample WasSprMetagenome_FD_184732 | JGI IMG/M metagenome (GOLD analysis project Ga0209225, IMG submission 184732) | Sulfidic aquatic microbial communities from Washburn Spring, Yellowstone National Park, USA - WS (SPAdes) (version 3) | ecosystem: Environmental > Aquatic > Thermal springs > Hot (42-90C)... | reverse complement strand
CCCACTACATTGCTATTTATTCAGCTCCACTTGCACACATACTATGGGATAATGGTGTAAGCCCGCACTCTGATGAGAAAAGAATACCTTGGTTTATCTACGCAAGCCCCCCATCAGTGAGGTTAAGCTTCATCAAGGGCTTACTTGAAGCGGATGGATACTTCAGGCTTAAAACAATGAGTAAAATGCGGGCACGTTGGGAGCTTTATATCAGGAACCGAGACCTAGTAGAAGACATAATCTTGCTTGCATCAATAACAGGGATATCTACATACATACGTAGAAACAAAGATGGCTCAGACGCTGTATACATCCCTGCAAAGCCCGATGGGAGTTTTGAAACTAGTAATCCATTAAAGCACAAGAGAGAAGGATCAATTGCCTGGGTAAATATTAAGAGTGTAGAAGAAGTAGTATTTGACTCAGAACAACGCTTTATTGATATCGAGGTTGAAGGAGTTCACTACTTCGTCCACAGTTCAGGCGCGATCACTCATAACTGTTGCCGCATATCTATTGATCGTAGCGAGCTGGCATACGCGCTTCAAAACGCTGCGAGGACAGGCTCTAAGTTCACTCTAAGCGCACTTAAAAGGGATCTGGAGCAGGCGCACGAGGATTACTGGAGTAAAATTGAGAGACAGAGGTTTGGTGGTTTATGGGCTTTACCAGATATTACTGGCTCTGTGAATGTCGTGGATGTTAATTTACCACGGATCGCCCTGGAGGCGGGGAGGGAGGAGTCTAGGTTCTGGGAGCTTTACTCCGAGAGGCTTAAGTTGATCAAGGAGGCCGTTGACTGGTTTAGAAATAGGTATATTAGGGTTATGAAGCAGTACCCGAACTTCTACGCGATGATCCTAGAGTACATGCCTGGATTTCCAAGCTCACACTTCAACACTATTGGCATTATTGGATTACCTGAGGCCGCTGCGTTACTAATGGGTGAGCCTAAGCTGTGGCTAAATGGCTCTAGGAGGGATTGGCTGAGGGCAGCTGAGTTAATGAGGAGAATGGTTGAGTATGCTACAAAGCATGCTAGAGACTGGATGAAGGAGGGGGGTGTTCCATGGAATGTTGAGGAGGTTCCAGGAGAGTCTGCTGCTCCAAAATTAGCAATCAAGGACTTGAAGCAGTATCCAGAGCTTAGAGAGTACCTACCAGCGGAGCCACTGTACAGTACGAGTATTGCACCATACTACTCGGATATGGAGTTACCAGATAGAATTGAAGTAGAGCAGAGGGTGCAGAAGTACTTCACTGGTGGCGTAATGATGCACATATTCCTCGGTGAGGAAGCAGACCCAGAGGCATTGGCGAATCTAGCCAAGAAGCTTATTGATACAGACATAGTCTACTGGAGCTTTACACCCGCTATAACACACTGCAATAACTGCGATGCAACGTTCACTGGGTTATATAAGACTTGTCCAAGGTGTGGTAGTGAAAACGTAGATATATGGAGTAGGATTATAGGGTACTACCGTCCACTGAGAAACTGGAATCCATATAGACGCAGAGAGTTCTGGCAGAGGAAACACTATAGTTTTTAAGCAACTGGTGTGTATTTATTGAGTAAACTACTCGCAGCGGGATGGAAGAGCGTATCACTAGTAGATGTCGTTGAACACCCGTCTTTTACACTATGGCTATGCGGATGCAACTTAATGTGTCCATTCTGCCACAACTGGAGACTAGCCGAGCGAGACTCGAAGATATGTAAGTGGATTGACATTGCTGAGATACTCGAAGAGGCTGTTGCTAGTAGGTTTCTAGTAGACTACTTCCACGTGACTGGTGGAGAGCCACTAATGCAATATAGTTCACTAAGGGATCTACTCGTTGGAGCCCACAGGGCTGGATTAATGAACTCTCTGAATTCAAACCTAACACTACCCGTTAAATACCTAGCATACCTAGTTGAAGCTGGAGTAGTGGACCACGTCGCGACAGATCTCAAAATCCCGCCAAGTATTTTATTTGGACTACCTGAGAAGTCTATATTGGTCTTGTGGAGAAACTACTTGGAGAACTTAAAGTTGATCACGGGGAGTAAAATACCATTAGAGTTGAGGATACCACTACACAGAGGCCTCACATTAGAAGTTCTCAAGAGGCATCTAAGCGAAGTACTCCCATACATAACACGTACTGAGACAACAATAGTGTTAAATCAACTCATAGGCGAGCCATTGACAAACCCCCGTAATCCAGCTTGGTGTAGGGAGTACTGTGGAGTTGGAGAAGAGTTAGTTAAAGCCATTGTAGAGGCTTTGAGTGATGTGGGGTTTAAAAAGATCATTGTGAGGAGTATACCGGGGTTCGCGTGAAATGAAGCACTTGCCCTCAGTTAAGCTACTGTACTATATACCCGAGGCAGAGAATATAGTGGCTTCAAGCGCTAAGGCAACACTTACACCGAGGGAATTCAATAGTATAATTGAAAAAATGAGTAGAGGCGATGTAGATAAATGGATTTTAGAATTAATTGTGAGGGGTCATGGGAGTCCATTGGAGCACAGTGTGTACATATATGAGGTTACTTGTAGTAGAGTTTGTAGTCATCAATTGGTTAGACATAGACATGCAAGCTACACTCAGCTAAGTCAGAGGTATAGTGATAAGTACTTGCGGGGTTTAGTGGAGTATGCATCTAGGGTTCTAGGCAGGGAGAACCCAAAAACTTTTAATGAAGCAGCGAGTCTACTACTAGAGGCTGTGGAGAAAATTAGTGACTTCGGTGAATTACTAGAATTGGCTTCAGAGGCGTATATTATTCCACCACGTGTCGTGGAGAATAGAGATGTAGAGTTTCTGAGGGAATTACTGAGATCAACTGTAATCTACTACCGTGCACTAGGTAATGGAGCTTCATATGAGGATGCACGATACATACTGCCACAAGCTGTTAAGACAAGGGTAATAGTGTCTATGAATGCTAGGGAGCTTGTAGAGGTGTTTCTACCACTTAGAATGTGTAGTCGTGCACAATGGGAGATTAGATCTATAGCTTGGCAACTCTGGAGGCAGCTGGTAGATGTACACCCAGCTATTTTCAAGTACACTGGTCCAAGATGCATACTAATGGAGAATAGGACTAGGGGGTCCCCATGTACACTACAGGAGTTTCTAGAGGGTAGGTGTGAATTCACAATAGAGAGATGCCCCGAGAAAACCCCTAGAGATAAGATAAGGGATTGTTTAAAAACATCTATTTATTATTGATTGGAGACTCGGAAAGTAATACTAAGTTGATAATTTTAGCCAATAGAACTACTGCTCTACTGCTTTAAAGTCTATGCTTTGGAATACACCTAGGGGTGGTTGATAGTGATTCTTAGTGACTGGGATATAAGGGTTTACCTCGAGAAGAAACTACTCGTCATTAACCCCCTTTATGAGGACACTGTAAGGGAGAATGGAGTTGACTTGAGGTTTGGCTTTCGCTTCTGTAGATTCAAGGGTGGCGATGTATTGATTGACACGTTGACTATGAATATACCTGAAGCACTAGAGTGTGTAGATGTAGAGAGGAGTCTGGGGTTTATTGTCAAGCCACATGAGCACGTGTTAGCGACTACAATGGAGTGGGTTGAGCTACCACACGACCTGGTTGGACTAGTGAACCTTAGGAGTAGCTTTGCGAGGGCAGGTCTATACATACCCCCAACAGTCATAGACGCGGGCTTCAAGGGGAATATAACTATTGAGTTAATTGGTGGAGTCCACCCCGTTAAAATATACCCAGAGCAGAGGTTCCTACACGTGGTCTTCCTCAGGACAAGCAGCCCAGTCTACAAGCCATACCAGGGAAAGTACCAGGGACAAGTAAACGTAACACCACCGAAGCCAGATTAGAATAAAGAGGTTGTGCCGCCGCCGGGATTTGAACCCGGGTCACGGGCTACCCACGCCTCCCACACCGGGGCTCGAGAGGCCCGCATACTTGACCGGGCTATACTACGGCGGCATCTATTATGTTTAAGTAGATTACGGGTTTTTTAAGCATTTATATCTATTTTATTTCACAGTCTAGATCAGTCTTTAAGTCCACATCTCCGAGAACAACCTCTTTCATTAATGGATCGAGAAAAATGTTAATCGATTTAAAAACAACACCAGCCTTAACTGCTTTATCAACAAATCTCTTAATAGCTTGGTCTACGCCACAGTATAGTTTAAAACCACGTGGATTTGGAACACCAGCTATGAAGACTACAAAAGCTCTACCACCACGCAATGCATACTCCGCTAGCACTTCTAATTGTCTCCTACCACGCTGAGTTGGCGCATCAGGATACCCGGCAAAACCACCCTCTAGCTCCATTACCGCGCTCTTCAACTCGACCAATACGACTTCACTATTGCATTTGAAGGCATAGTCTATTATCTCGCTTGATAACCTATAGTTTTTACCGAGTAGACTACAACCTCTAAGCCATGGAATTAGGCCTTTACCATGTACCGCGATAAATGCTCTCTCCTGTATCAGTGTATCTACGAGGTATGCGTATTTGTCTTTTTCAACACCTATTAATCTATGCTTCAACTTACCTGATTTATTCTCGATGCAGAAACCCTTCTTGCCGTGTTCAATAATCCCGCGTAGTCTGCCAGTGTTGCCAAGGTATACTGTCTCTCTCCTCCCCGCGATCTCTGCTTCAACGGTGAATAAACTAGTTCTCGCTATAATCCTGCACTCTATGATCAGGGGTAGTGGGAGTATGGGTAGAGGGTTCAATATGCTCAATCCTTAATTTCCTAATGTAATTTCTAATTTCACCACGCCACATTAAAACAAGGAGTATTATTGCTAACTGCCCGATGTCTGGGTAGAATACACTGTACTCACCTAGGGATTCAATTATTATTAATGGATATATTGAGACTTGGTAGAAGGCTCTACAATTAATTGCAGATAAGTACACTAGGTAGAGGTATACGTAGTGGAATACCGCAATGAATACTAGTATATATGATAAAGCAATCTTACTGGTTCTCCTTAATTCAAATAATGCATAGATAGCGGCACCCGTGATGATCAATAGGGATATGTAAATTGATAAATTATATGCAGCGTCTCCTATATCACACATAATGCTCAATAAGCACACCTCATCTCGAATCTAGTATTAGACAGTATGCAATCACTGGTTTTTAATAAGCTCACATAACAATAAGTAGGAGATATAGAGTGTTCTCGCCTTATACTCTAAGTACTTCATAATAAACTCCCGCTCTCTATCGAGAATCCTCTTATACTCTCTCACTTTTCTAAATACATCGATGACTCCAGCTGGATTTATGGATTCCCCAGTGTCTATTAGTGAAGCCAATTCCTCAGGGCTAATAGCCTCTAAACCAGTTTTACTCAACAGCTCAGATACGTCTAAAACCCCCTCGCCACTTGATAAGTGGGATGCGAGGCGTCTAAGGTTTGACTGCTTCAACTGCATTAAAACAGGGTTTTTGGCTTCAAGTATTAATCTATATTCTTCATAGTAAACTCTATCCAGTATGGAGTTCTCTATCTCAAGTAGTGGTTGAGGCGGCTTAATTAATGGTAGTGGTGGGTATAGCTCAACTGCTCCATAAAACTTTTCTCCATCGTAGAATCCATGCCCCGTGAGTAGTGTTGGTGTTAGAGATTCTTCGTCGAGTACTTCGCTTATAATAACGTATGCTAGTAGTTTGAGGCCCGGGCTTGGGCGGGGTATTAGTAACTCTCTCCCGTGTATTACGGCTTTTAATTTGTCCCTTGAGAGTATATAGTCTACTACTCTAATCGCTTGTTCTTTCACAAGATCCCAGTTGAACTCTATTGTTACGAGGGTTGAGTAGGCGATATCATCTATCTCGGATATCATTATCCTATCGAGATCGCCTGGTTCGTGTCTCCTTACAGCATCTCTTACTTTTAACCAGTCAAGCTTCTCAATCAACCCAGCTGATTCAGGCTCGTGTAGAGCAAAGTACTTGTACTCTCCAATCTTCACTACATCATATAGTATAACGTGTAGTGGTATTCCAAAATACCTTCTCAACAATATTACTATGTATGATAGCGCAAGGCGGATTAAATCAGCATTCTCCCTCGGGTCTAGTGGGTACACGTAGCCATAAGTGTAGTCTCTATACTCACCACCAGTGGGCATTGGTACGTAAATAGTCTTCTTATCGTAGTACACCATTGGCTCTCCCTTGACAACAATGTATTTAGGCCTCTCTGATCTAATGGTCCAAATACACCTCTCAGGTATCTTAATGTACTTTCCAAAACCGCTCCTAGGAGTATACACCACGCAGAGCTCTTCACTAGTGATCCTCCCCGTTAGCAAGTCCCTTATAATACTGGGTGATTCACCCCACTTCAACTTAGTGAATCTATATTCTTCAAGAGCCTCGGCTAGTGCATCATTGACTTTGAAGTCAATGTCCCTAATACTCTTCTCTATCACGCTCCTAACAATCCTAGTGGATTTACCATAGTTGAGTGAAACTACTAGTGCCTCCTCTCCATAGTCAATGTTGCCTGGTTGAAACCTCTCAACTAAGTCAACGTGTCCAATTGGCTCTAGCGGTATTAACTCATTGTTTTTCTCAAGGTACCTCTTAATACCGTATGGTGGTGCATACTCATAGAAGTTTAATCTATCAAATACCTCCCTAAGCTTCCTCTCGTTTACCCCACCGTCTTCTCTTAAAACCCCTGTTGATCTAAGTGCTTCAACCTCCCTTGAATTCAACTCTCCTTTAAACCATGGAGAGACAAGCTTTAAAACCCCGGTGAATAAGTATATGTAGAGGTTACCAGGGTTAACAATAGTTTTCTCTAATCCAAGACCAAGCCACTCCCTAAATACATCTACTCCACTACTAAGTAGCTCTCTATCCCACCTAGAGTAGGGGATTATAACGGACTCGGAGAAACCTAAATCTCTACGCCTACCCTTTCTACCCTCCCGCTGGTGGAATTCACGAACGCTCTCGGGTAGACCCAAGTGAACAACTCTTGCAACTAACCCGATATCTATACCCTGCGATAGTGTGCGTGGTGATACAATCACCTTAATTAACCCACTCCTAGCTTTCTCCTCTATATCCTCTCTTGTCTTTTTCGGTACAAGGTGGTGGTGAGGCGCGATCGGCGCTTCTTCCCCGTACTTCTGCTTTATTGACTTAACTAGTTCCTCAGCTGAGTTAATGCTCCTAGTGAAGACTAGTGTTACGTATTGATCGTTGAGGTACTCTGCAATGATCTCTACTGGGTCTAGGCTAATGCTTGGGACGCTGTAACCTAGGCTCTCGAGGATTGAGACTACTCTATAGGCATTCTTTTTGAACTCTTCATACTCCTCAATAGTCTTCGTCAACGTGTTTAACTCTGGGTGTTTCACCAGTATATTACTCCACTGTTCTCTAATACTCCTCCAAATGTACTCTAAATTCTTCCCGAGCACTATGTATGTTTTGTTTTCAACTCTGAATGGTTCTCCCGTTATAGCTATACAATCTCTACTTGTTGTTTTAGATAGGTAGTTGCATAGGTCTTCGGGGTTTGAAATACCCGCTGATAGTATGGCCACCTGTAGCTTTCTATCACTGATTTTAGCCAATACGTCAATAATGGCCATTAAGAGTGCGAGGCTCCTCGGGCTATAGAAGTCTAGTTCATCTATAACGAGGAGGTTTAACTTAGTGTAGAATGGAGCTAAGATGCCTCCATGTTTAATCATGTGTTTCTTTAAATCGTGGAGTAGGAAGGCGGGGTTTGTTATTACAAGGTTTGATGTCGCTATATATGAGCGTAGAGATCCGAGTCCCCTCTCTTTAACATACTCCTCCTTCCTAACACTATCTATTTGAACAGGTGTTTTACCAATTAAACCCATATATCTAACTATGCGTTTAACCTGGTCATTTGCAAGTGCGAGTGTTGGGTATAAGGCAACCACGTAGAAATCTCCACTACTCTTCAACTCATCGAGGACGTATAGAACCCAAGCCTCTGTCTTACCACTCCCAGTACCAGCTCGTAGAACTATATTAAACCCCTTCTTCAACGCACTGTACGCCTCATACTGGTGTAGATATAGGCGTTCACCTCCAAGCTCGATTCCCGAGAATTCTGGCACTATATCGCGGAACCTCATATCAGAGTAACTTGGCTCACTAGAAGGCTCAGCAAACTCTGTGAAACTATAACCCCTACTAGACAATACAATACCACTAGACACTCTAGGCATTTACTAATCAATCCCTACTAGTACTCTAAATTAATCTTATACGAGCCCAAATTATATTTGAATTCAAGCACTGTAGAGTGTCCAGCTCAAATTAATTAACCAAGTGTCTCCTACTTCTACACAACAGAATAGCGGAGCACTGATGCACTAACACCTCACTGACCTCCTCCCCGCCCTAAAAGGCGATGCTTTCAGTTGTAAACCATGCGCCAATTGGATACCGCTGAACCCCGCACCTCAACGCACATTCTATGCACAGGCAATATTGTTATCAGCGTAATAGTAATGCGTGGATAATAGTATTTCCTGCGTAATATTGCCCATTTGTGTGGAGAGCCGCTTTACCACACTACTATATGTTTGCATTAAAACGTCGTCGAAAACAAGGCGAAGGGAAAAACAATTAGTCTGTTAAAAATGAAGTAGTGGGATTATAGATAAATTAATGAAGAAGACGCGGGCCCGCCGGGATTTGAACCCGGGTCCTCCGGCTTTCCACGCGGGGCTTAGGAGGCCGGCGCCCTCTCCTGGCTAGGCGACGGGCCCTTTCTATCCCCTATTCTCTATGTGATTTATTCGGGGTATTTAAGTTGGTTTACTCTGGTTTTAATTAATAGTTAATAGTATATTTGCAATGTGGAATGCTAGCACTCCCAGGCTGTATGCAACTATTAGCATTAGTATTATTGATAGAATAGTGTACTTCCAGCTCCTTGTTTCACTGTGTATGGTTGCCACGGTTGCTAAGCACGGTATATATAGTGATATGAATAGTGCAAGTGAGATAGCGGACGGTGTTGATAAACCAAGTGTTTTAAATGCCTCTATGGGGTCTGAAGCACCAGTCGCTGTTACAATAGTGCTTAGTACGAGCTCTTTAGCTAGAAACCCTATAATTACAGCGTACATAGCGATCCAGGAGTAGTCACCTGAGACTCCAAGGGGCCTCAGTATTATCGATAAACCCCTTGAAGCCGATGCAATAATGCTCTCAGAGGCGTTATCAGTGTACATAAAGCCTAGTGATGTATGTTGGAGTAGCCACGAGGCAATACTAACAATGAGTATGACTGTACCCGCCTTGGTAATGAAGTGTTTTAAGTAGTGCCATGTAAACCACCACATTACCTTTAAGTAAGGCTTGTGGACAGGGGGGATCTCTAGTAGTAACTCCACTTCCTCCCTCCGCTCGCTAGTGGTTAGTCTATGTATAATGTAGCTCAGGGTAAACACAATAATGAATGAAACCACGTAGATAAATGGTACTAGCAATGCACCTGCAAATCCACCTATAGCCGTAGCTATAGCCAATAATACCACTAGGCGTGCTTGACATGGAATAAATGGAGTTAACAAAATTAGCTTTAACCTCTGAGAGCTACTTGGAACAGCACGTGTAGACATAACACCGGGTACGTTACACCCCATCGAGATAGATATTGGTAGGAGTGCGTGGCCAGATAAACCAGCTTTATTTAGTAGTAAGTGTACTCCAATGGCTAGTCTAGGTAGTAGACCAGAGTCTTCTAGAGCTCCAAGAGCCATCATGACTATAAGTATTAGTGGTATAAATACAATAACTGATGCCACTCCGCCAAGCAATCCATCAACTAAGAACAGGGTCCATGGCGACTCTCCAAGGGAGTTTACTATATAATTGCTTAGTGCAGTAAACAACTTATCTATAATACCCGAGATTGAGTACTCCCCTATGATCGAGGCTAACTCAGTATATCCTAGTTTATCAAGTATAGTTGTCAATGGAAACCCAGTGTTTACTATGAATACGGCTAGGAAGACTACGAGTAGTATTCCAAGTGACAGTAGTGGTGCAGTGAATGGATTGTAGAATAATCTATACCAACTCTTCTCAATCTTTTTCAAAGGCACTATGATTAAAGCGTCCTTTAAAATGTTCTCCCTTATAAAGTGCATTCTACTAATTGAGATAAAAGCGGCTAGGTCTTGCCCAATCCTCCTCTTAGCCTCCTCTCTCACCATACATAGCTCTGAGTAGACTCCACCCATTTGTCTTCTAGCTAATTCCTCTACTTCAACATCCCCCTCGAGGAACTTCAATGCTAGCCATCGAGGCGGGTACTTACTAGACAGTTGCCTACTCCCCGCGAAGAGCTCCTCTATTGCATTTATAAACGCCTCTAATTCACCATATTCAACCCTGAGAACTGGGTATTCTACACCAGCTTTCTCCACTATACTTGATAGTAATTGGTCAATACCATTACCTTTAATCGCGGAGACAGGGACTACGGGGACACCAAGCCTTTTACTTATTAAATCATAGTTTACGTGAACCCCCCTACTGTGTGCTTCATCAACTTTTGTAACCGCGACAACAACTCTCCCAGTTAACTCAAGGATCTCTATGACTAAGTATAGTGTTCGCTCAAGTATAGTTGAATCAGCGAGAACAACTATTACGTCTGGGTTTTCCTCAGTTATAAACTTCCTAGTTATCCTCTCCTCGGGCGTTAAGTAGGATAATCCATATATACCTGGGAGGTCAATAATCTTTATCTCACTATTATTATGCCTTATCACGGCCTCAGAGCGCTCAACAGTTGTTCCAGGCCAATTAGTAACTATGGCGTTTCCCCTTGTTAATACATTGAATAAAGTTGACTTACCAACATTTGGCTGACCTACAAGCCCTACAATGATTTGCCTGCTCAACCCTGAGTCACCTTTACCACTATCCTCCTAGCAATACCCCTTCCAAGAGATACTTCAACATCGCCAATTCTAACTACAATAGGCCCCACTCCTCTATTGAATACTACCTTCACCTGCGATCCCGGTAGAATCCCCATTTGATATAATCTACGCACCCACCCTCCACCCCTGATCTCCAGTACAGTCACTACACTTCCCTCTCGTGTTAAATCAAGGGTAGTGGTCTCCATAAGCACCTCACCCGGTTAATAAATTTAGACATATCTAAACTTATAAACCTTTCAACTTAATGAATAATAGCAGTGTACTTGGCTATTAGCGAACTGCACATTCAACCATAATTAATCTAGCTATTCTCCTGGGTACTTCGACTTCTACTCCTCTATTTAAAGAGATCTTTATAGAGCTACTGGTTTTAGATACAACAACTACTCCCACTCCAACCCTAATTGAGTATTGGCTAGTAAACTCTAAGAGTATTGAGAGCTCACCTAGAAGTCTCTTAACTATGCACTCCTCTCCCTCGTTAACCTCGGTTAGTCTAATTGTATCGTATGTAACTGTATACCCTGGTATTGGGTTTCCATGTGGACATGTAGTTGGATAACCAAGATAACTGTGTATTTTATTTATTAACTCGTCTGGCAAGTGCTCGAGGTAGTGTGCGTAGTAGTGCGACTCAAGGTCGTTTAACCCCAGTGTTTTTACTAGAAATTGTTCCGCGATCCTGTGTTTTCTAATAACTTTTTCCGCTATTTCTCTCCCAGTCTCGGTTAAGTCAACATAGTGGTATTTCACCCGCTTCACGAGGCTTTGTTTTTCAAGTTTCTCTAGTATTTTGGAGGTAGTGGCATATGACACATGGAGCTCTCTAGCTATATCCACTACTCTAACTACTCCAAGGGCTTCTCTAATTCTATAAATAGTCGTCAAGTAGTCTTCCATTCTAGCGGATAATAGATGCATAAAGCATCTCTCTAAAAGCTACATAAACTACTCTAATCAAGGATATTTAAACCTAGTACTTATTCATAAACAAGGTGCTTACCATGCCAAAGGAGATTACGAGTAGAGAAGAGTTCATTAAGATAACTGAGAGAGCAGTAGAGTGTAGAGTAGTGAAGAACGAGAAAGAGGGTGTAGCGAAGGTGAAGGCGCGCACTCCAAGATACCTCTATACAATAAAAATCCCGATAAGCGAACTAGATGAATTCCTCAAGCAATTAAAGTGCCAGAACATCAAGTACATAGAGTAAATCACAAAGAGCCGGGGGCGGGATTCGAACCCGCGGTATAGCGGGTATCTGAGCCCCTGCTTAACTCAAAGCCCTGCAGCCCGCCGCCTTAGGCCGCTCGGCCACCCCGGCTTCCCAGTATAGATTCTTCTGAGACACTCTTATAAAGCTAACCTAGAAGAGGTGTGTTATAGTGGAGAAAAATTGTTTCTATGGATTTTTCAATTTACTTAATGTCTATTTCCGTGGTTTTAGCGATCTTGATGTTTAAAACGGATTCTGCTATTCCATTTGAGTATCTAGCTATTCTCTTAATACTATCTAGTATTAGTGTAGCTACTACTTTCTCCTTCACGTCTATTGGTGACGTAACTACAGTGTTGTATAGTGCATCCTCTATATTGTTCACGTGTATTTTTACCTCGTTAATTACCTCCTCGGCCTCCCTCCTACTAAGTGTGTATAGTGCATTCATTGCTTTATTAAATAACTCAGCGTCCTTCACAAGGTAGTCTAGGACTATTGAGCTCCCAGATTTAAACCCATCTGCAGCTAGAACTCTCTTCGCAATATTCACTGCGTGGTCTGCTATTCTCTCGAGGTTCCTAGCTATTATGCGGTAGCTTAGTATCTCCGCGGTGCTTGTTATTCCAAGGTCGTGCTGTGTCTTGATATCGAGTAGAGCTGTGGATAGCTCTCTGGCGATCATGTGGTGGAATCTATCTGCTTCATCATCTCTCTGTATTATACCGTGGGCTATGTTTAAATCACTTGTTTTAAGAAGCATTATGGAGTCTTGTAGCATGCTGTTAACTATTAAGTGTAGTCTCTTAATGGCGTTTATCAATGGAATTTCCTGTATGTTGAGTAGAACCTTGAATGTTATAGTGTTATATGTCTCCTCGATTACTTCAATACCCGGGAGCTTTATTCTCGCTAGGTTTTTGACTTCACTAATGAATTTAGCTAATTCAGGTATGTTCTTGTCGAATACTATGTTTATAATGCTGTACCCAGTTATATATGAGCCGAGAATACCTCGAAACACTTGTGCAACGTCAACGCCGGGGTATACTTTTATATTTATCTTTAACTGTGTTGGCTCAACAACAGGCGGTATTAATACTAATTTATCACCATACCTCTCGATTACTACATAATCCCCGCTCTTTAATTTAACTGCTTCAACCCACTCCTTGGGGAGCGTGATTATAAATGATGATGAGCCAGTTCTCTGAACTCTACGTCTCTCTAATCCCGCCATTAGAGTTCACCCACAAACATGAGAACACTCTTTGTGTATTTTCTCTTAATAGCCTTATATATACCTACAATTTATTCACCTCCATAGATCCTTGCATAGTAAATAACAAATTAGACAAGTAACTACACATGGATAAATAGAGTAGTGTTATTAATGGGCCCGCGGGGATTTGAACCCCGGACCTCCGCCTCACCCAGCGGGGCTTGTAAGGGCGGCGTCCTACCAGGCTAGACGACGGGCCCTACAATTTCTCCCACTAGATTTTACGATTATTATGGGTTTTAAAAGCATTATTTTCTACTTGCTCTCAACGGGGTTTAAACACCTCAGCGAGTTCTTTGTTGAGAGAATGAGCACTCTTGTATCTTCAATTAATCTTGCTGCAACATCTACTTTATGCCTAACGCCAGGTATCAAAGCGTCTGGGTATTCCAGTGTCTTTAGGGATCTATAGATAAACTCCATTAACTCGAGTTCTCTCTCAGCTTCCTCTATTTTTAAATCGTCGAGTAGTTTAACTACGTGTCTTCGGATCTCCCCTATTAAGTCACCCAGTCCCTGAAGGTATGGTGTAATCGGTACTTTTAGTTCACTTAGTGATGGGGCTTTTCTCTCCACGATTAATTTAAAGAAGAAGAATGCTTCTACATACTCAGCGAGACTATTGTAGACTAGACCAGAATACTTTAAATCAGGGTGTTTCTCGAGGATAGCGTCTAGCTTCTCAACGAGCATCACAGCCTTAGCTAGGTTTAATCGTGCATCTTCCCAGCCACCATGATGTACATGGTGGACTATACTACTGGACAACCTTATTAAATCCCGCGCGATCTTAATAACCTCCTCTCTAACACCATCCTTCTCTCTAAGAGTGGAATCCAGGGTTTCAAAATCCCTCTTTATGACCTCGATAACCTCAAACCACGGAGACTCCACAAAACCACCCACTGTAAATATATGTTATCCAAGTGGATAAAGAAAGCTTTTAAGACACCCTAGAAAAATACAAACAAGGAGTAACCCGCCGTAGCTCAGCGGAAGAGCGCCCGGCTGTAGTGAGGGGGCGGTCACCGGGTGGTCGGGGGTTCAAATCCCCCCGGCGGGACTTAATAAGAGTTGTTTTATTAGAAATAAGTGTTGCATGGTGGTTTACTCTAAACTACGAATACTTCTAGTTACCTTGTTGGATCTGTTCAGCCCCTATATTTTTGTTTGAGCGTGTTTGGATCAGTATGGCTCTTCCTCGTCACCACTCAGTCTCGCGGTTTTTCCTCATCTACTTGACACTATTGACTGTACTGCTTCATATATTTTTCTCCTAAATACTCTTCTATCGAATTCCCGTGCTCTCTTGTATCCGTTTTCACCGAGTTCTTGCCAGTGTTTTGGTTTTTCCAGTAGTTTCTTTATGTTGCAATAGGCATCGCGGAGGCTATTGTATGGAATTGCTACACTATCGTTTCCCATGGCTATATCTATCCATGCCCCGGAGTCTCTCGGTATGACAACCGGTGTACCAGTAGCCATGGCTTCAACAATGCTCACTCCGAAGTGTTCTTTTGGAGTAATATGTACATATAAGAGAGCGTTTCTATAGAGCTCTACTAGTTTATCTCTAGGGGTGTTAATGGCGAAGTCTATGACATCGTCCACTTGCATTTTCCCAGCGTACTCGACTATGGATTCATAGTATGGTTTATTGTACTTTGAGAGAGCACCTGCTAGAATAATCCTCAAGCCAAGTTTTCTGAGGAGCCTCGCTAATTCAACTACTCTATGTGGGTGTTTCTCGGGGCTTATTCTAGTTGCGGTTAAAACATACCTTTCCCTCTCACCTAGGTCTAAAGGCCTCGAGGCGATGAGGTCGTCGATGTTGACGGGTGGGTGTATAACCATGGGGTTTACTCCGAGCTTTTTAAGGTATAAAGCTGTGTACGAGGAATTAGCGATATATAACTTGATTTTCCGGGAGAGTAGTGGGTATGTAAGTGTGTTTAATAGGGAGTAAGCTTTTCCAATGATATCATATACTCCATGGAGAGCTGAGTAGTAGTAAGTGTAGTTTAAGAAGAAGGGGTAGTGAACGTAGACTACATCGCCCGATCCAAGCAGTAAATCCCCACTAGTATTTATAACTACATCTCTATCACTCGGATCCCCAATACCCAGACCTCCCAATTCCCTTAGTGGTACTCCAAAGACTCTAGCTATTTTAATCAAGTCCTCTCTATACATAATAAATGGAGAATCAATGTAGACTTCAACACCTCTCTCCGAGAAAGCTATTGCAGTCTCAAGCATTACGTACTGTGCACCACCAGGACCCATGAAGTAGTAGTTCAACATGTGATGGCGGACAACAACTCTTCTCACGCTAAACACCACCTGGTAATACAGTAGTGCAAAATCCCCTCTCACTCAATGCTTCTTTCAAAGCCCCTGCTTCACCTGGTCGAAAGCCATCAATTATTACTAATTGTGGATTTGAGCGCTCAACGTATCCAACCAGGTCATTGAAGTCTGCGTGGTCGCTTAGTGAAACAACATACGTGTAGTCATCAACTTTTATGTATGGTTCTCTCGTGTATCTACCAGTAAGTACTATATGTAGCCCCATACCATTGAGCCTCCTAGTCTTAGCTAGGTTGAAGTGTTTAAATACTATGAACTTACTTCTCTCATTATACTTTACATCGTTGTCTTTAAAGTATGAACCATAGTTAAAACCATACTTCTCCTCTAAAACCCTTACTGCCCGGTAGACTTTATCCGGCAGTATGAAGGGCTCTGAAATACCCCCTTCTCTAAGGATCTTCATTGCTTCCTGCATTTTACCGTGGTATGCATAGATGTATACCCGCTTATACTTAATCAGCCCCTCAAGGACTATGTCGACGAGTATTTGCGGCACGCTATCTTTAAACGGCCTCGTGTATAGTGGGTTTCCATAAGTAGACTCTATGACTAAAACATCTGGAGACTCTATAATGTCTGTTTTATTGGTTAGCTTAAAGTCGCCTGTGTAGCCAACTCTAATCTTAGGCTCTGCCAGTTCTACGAGTACTTGTGTAGATCCCGGTATATGGTCTGCATTCAACAAGACTAATTCATCTCCATTAATTCTAAGAACTTTATGGTAGTCTAGCGGGGTGCTCTTTAGCCTGTAGATGGGTAAGAGGTCTTTATCTACGTATCCAAGTAGCTCTGCTAGGTCTAGAGTTATCGGCGTTGCAATAATGTATTTCGAGTACTTAATGCTTTCATTCAATCCGATAACGTGGTCTGAGTGGGCGTGAGTAATTACTCTTACGGGTTTTTCAGCAAATCCATCTATTGAAATACTCTTACCTACAACTATAGCCCCTGTCTCAATTACCTTAACTTGTTCAAGGTAATCCCTATATCTATAAATACAGAGAGGGCTCGTCAAGCACCTCGACCACTAGGGTACACTGCCTTCTACAAACCTCCACTTCTTTGTCTTCGGGTCGTAGTATATTAGGCTATCCCTATATAGAGCCTTCCACAATTCGTAGCCCGTGCTGCCCAGTGCCTGGCTTATATCCTCTTCTCTACTTGAGGACAACTCGCTTAGTTTGTTCTTAAAGTCACGCCAGTAGTCTGGATCTACTGCAACTCGTTCTTTGCTTAATTTAAGAACAATAGCGTTCATTCTCTCGAAGTATGCAAACAACCTGTCTCTTTGAATCCTTGCCGGTAGCTTACTTTCAAAAACTACTTTTTCCTCGCGAAGTCTCTCAATACCGGTTCTACGGGTTATAGTCTCCTTTGGCTTCTCCTCTTGTTTAGCTTTTAATGAATCCTCTAAATTCACAACTTTTTGACTTAATTCTTCTATTTTCTCATAGAGTTCCACTACTTGCTTTCTCAACCCCTCTAGGGAAGCCAGCCTCTTGTTTAACTCGTCTTGAATATAGCGCTCCAGCCTTGTCTTGAAGCGCTCGAATTCATCTACCGGGGTTTTCTCCTTGGTGACACTTATTAGTAAGTGGGCCACGAAGTCGGGGACGCTTGTAAACCCCTCCCTCCTCGCGAGGTCTTCTAGTCTAGCATAAGTATCCTCGGTAACTCTAATACGTAATTCTCTCTCCTGCTTCTTCTCCATATTGTCCACTACTACCTGTGTTTCTTAACCTAATTAATTATTCTCATTATAATGATTATATAGGCTTCACGGGGCTTTAAATTGCTCTACAGTGACGCACATTTACATGTTAATCCAATAAGAGGACTTGGAGCGGGGAGAATAGCCAGGAAGTTTAAGAATACTGGTGGGTGGTTTTTATCAATAATTAGTCTTCCACCACACTACTATGGCTTCGTGGAGCCAAGTATAGAGTCTTATAGAAAGGTTCTTGATCTACTAATAAGGGAGGCTTCGAGAGCTAGGGAGCAAGGGGTTATAGTAGCTGTTTTTATGGGTTTTCACCCCGCGGAGGTAGACTATTACTATAAAATGGGGGTTAAGGCGGATAAACTCTCCGGGATCGTAGATGAGGTATTCAAGCTCATAGAGGATGCTTTAAGAATGGGTTTAATTGATGGTATTGGAGAAGTGGGTAGACCACACTATGGTACAAGCCCCGAGAGATTTGTATTCTCAGAGACCATTATGGTGAAGGCCATTAATCTAGTAAGAGACTACGATGTCCCTATTCAGTTACACACAGAGCAAGGTGGGTATGCAACAGCGTACTCTATTAGGCAATTAGTGGATTTATTGAAGATACTAGTATCGAGGATTATACTACACCACGCTAGCTTTGAAACAGCTACATGGTCTGACTTCTTCGGATTACCGTTTACGGCTCCTATAAAGCAATTCGATGAGAAATACGCATCTCATAAATGGAGTAACTGCATGGTTGAATCTGATTTCCTAGACGACCCTAATAGACCGGGTGTATCTGCTTATCCATGGGAGATACCTAGCACTGTGAGAAAACTAATTGAAAGCGGAGTATTGAGTGAGGAGGAGGTCTACAGGATCATGGTTGACAACATAGTGAGGTTTTTCAGGGTTAAACCACCATAGGGGTTGCCATGAGTTGTGAAATCTGTGGGTTAAAACAAGCGGAGTATACTTGTAGAATATGTGGTAGGAGAATCTGTAGTGAAGATTATGATAGCGGAGAAGGGGTTTGCTTAGTGTGTAAACACGCACTGTGTCAAATATGTAGAAGGCAGTTATCAATCGCTACATGTAAGTACTGTAGGAGAGCAGCGTGTGAGGATTGCTTAATACAGGTATCACTCCATGAATACGTATGTGTGGAGTGTTATAGGAGAATACATGGTGGTGGAGAGTGAAAACAGGGAAGCTACCATGGGATAAAGTCGCGAGTTTACTCTCACGACTCCCCGTAGACGACATAGATTTAGTTATGGGTCCATCGCAGGGTGAAGATGCAGCGGTTATTAGAGTTAGAGATGGATTCCTAGTAGTACATGCAGATCCCATAACTACCGGTGTAAAACACGCTGGATACCTAGCTGTACACGTTGCGGCAAACGATATCGCTGTTAGAGGTGTTAAACCAAGGTGGTTTCTCCCAGTTGTATTGTTCCCAGAGGCTTTTAGTGAAGTGGAGATTGATGAGTTCTTTAGCGACATGGGTAAAGCTCTACGAGAGATCGGGGGTGTGGTGGTAGGTGGTCATACAGAGATTACACCCGGTATAAATAGACCTATAATCTCGATGACTGCAGCAGGCTTCACTACATCTAGAATTATACTAACCCGCGACTCTAGACCAGGCGATGTACTGTACGTTGTGGGTAGAGTTGGAGGTGAAGGGGCTGGGATTATAGCGTGGGACTTCCTAGAGGTCCTCTTGGAGAGGAATGTAGAGGCTTGGATAATTGAGGAGGCTAGGAAATACGTGTATCAGATAAGCATAGTTAACACAGCATTGGGGATAAGGGATTATGTTTCAGCTATGCACGACGCCACAGAGGGTGGTGTTTTACAGGCACTTAGAGAACTAGCAGTCGCAAGTAGTGGTAGAGCAGTCATTGATGTCGATAAATTAAAAATCGATGAAGCAGTGAAGGCTGTAACTATGGCTGTGAATCTAGATCCTTTGAGGATACTGAGTAGTGGGTGTATTGTTGCAAGTGTACCCCCGAGCAGTGTAGGGGGATTTGAGAAAGCAGTTGAGGAGTTGAGAGTTCAATATAGTCGAGTAGGTTACATGGAGAGGGGGAGTGGAGAAGTAGTTTTAAAAAAGGGTAGTGTGGTTTTAGATGTAGTTGATAGAGATATAGTAGATGAGATTTATAAATTATGGATTTGATTCAACGAATTGGTGATTGCTCTTGGAGACCGTGACTCTAGTGCAGGGGTTTGAAGTAGGGTTGAAGACGCTTAGATCATTCATAGCCAACATACGGAGCAATGTACTCAAGTCTGAGGAGGTTGATAAGAAAACACTTGCCGTGGTTTCAAGGCTTGTAGAGCTCTTAGAGAAAACCGAAAGTGCTCT
>Ga0209225_1001851_pt1 | contig 20010 bp, 18 predicted proteins | sample WasSprMetagenome_FD_184732 | JGI IMG/M metagenome (GOLD analysis project Ga0209225, IMG submission 184732) | Sulfidic aquatic microbial communities from Washburn Spring, Yellowstone National Park, USA - WS (SPAdes) (version 3) | ecosystem: Environmental > Aquatic > Thermal springs > Hot (42-90C)... | reverse complement strand
ACCCGCTCAAGGACGATTTGACGGCGAGAACAGCAACTACGGGCTCGTGAAGGAGACCGACGAAGCATGGGAATTGCTGACCCAAAGGATGAAGGAAGTAAACGGGCGCATTGAAGAAATTCACGCAGGAAGGTGACCCGATGCAATCCGATTCCTGCATAGTTGGACAAGGAATGCTTGACTCGAAAGTCCTCTTGACACGCGGAAAAAGCGCACTAAACTGAAAGTGGCTCAAAAACAAAACTCCCCTGTTGGGGAGGGAAGGAGGGAACGGCGATGAGGGAAAAGCGGCGTCGTTTCGTGAACTTTTGCAATGGGCAAAGTGCAACTATCTCCCGCGAAGTGTCCCCCGAAAAACGCAAACGCGCAGGCTTCACCCTTATTGAGTTACTCGTGGTAATCGCGATAATCGCCATTCTGGCGGCAATTCTATTCCCCGTGTTCAGTCAGGCTCGTGAAAAGGCTCGGCAAGCAGTTTGCACAAGCAATTTGCGTAACATTGGAATGGGGGCAGTTCAATACACCCAAGACTACGACGAAGTTGTATTGCCGATGCACACCAACTCTTGGTATCAAGGTCAACAGGCACGCGATTGGTGGATGTGGCTTGCCAATCCCTACACGAAAAACATTGAGATTTTTGAAGACCCATCAACTACGCTTGCTTGGCGCGGTTTTCGAGTGTGGGGAGATTCAGGCAGCGGCAAAGGTCCGTTTGCAGCGTGCGCTAATCTCGGTGACAGTTACCACAGGTTCTGGGGCGGTTACGGTTACAACTGGACTCACTTTGGTTCACGAAACGCTGCTGGAAGCGGTCCTTGCCCTGGTCAGGGAGACAGAGGAGAACTGGGCAATTACACGAAGTTGGCAACAGCCACTGCCCCAGCGGAGACAATTTGGATTATGGACAGCAACTGCGTTGTGGCGGGGCGATTGCCTTGCTGGCCAAATCCCATGAGCACTGAACCAACTGTCGGGCAGTGCTTTGACCCTGAGGAGAGTGGTTTGGGTTGGTGCGGGTGTAGGTGGCCTACATCTACTTGGAACCAGAAACCCGGGACGAAAGGGCTCAAACGCCACTTCAACGACCGAGGGAACATTCTCTTCCTTGACGGACATGTCAAGACCTTCAAAACAACCTATGGCTACAAGCCCGGCGATCCCTTCTACCTGTGGCGCGTTTCCAAGTGACTGCTGATGGCGGTTGTGTCGTGAACCTAACTTTGAGGGGGGAGCCGTGATGAGGACAGAAATTCCGACATGGGTGGCGGTCGTGGTCATTTTAGTGGTATTGGTCATCGCCGCTTTCTTCATCTGGAGAGGCACAAGTGTCCAAAAGCAGGAGTTCTTGCCCGCTCAAAAGATGAAGGAATTGGGCGTTAAGATGGCTCCAATGAAGCCCACGCAACCCAGGTGACACACTCGAATGCCCTCATCTCAAGTGCAGGTAATTGGCTGGGTGAAGGCAAGCCAATTGCGGGCTTGGATGTTGGGGTTGGTTGCTGTCGTTTTCGTTGCCTTCTTCACCCCTTATTGCGACCTCGTGATGCAAGGGACTTGGGTGGGGTTGACTTCGTTTCCCATCAGTGCCTTCTTCGTCTTCTGTCTCCTCGTTGGCATCAACGCGCTGCTTTCAAAATGGCGAAAAGGATGGCGTCCTGATGAAGTTCTACTCGTCTATGTTATGGCTTTAGTTGCTGCGGGCATCCCTTCTTTCGGCTGGACGGGCTTGCTCATTCCCTACCTCGCTGGACCGTTTTATTTCGCCACGCCCGAAAACAATTGGGCACAAATTTTGCACCCGCACCTGCCCAAATTCCTCTTTCCGCAGCAGAAAGAAACTGTCGTTTGGCTCTACGAAGGTCTGCCGAAAGGTGTGCCGATTCCTTGGCAAGATTGGTTGCTTCCATTGGTTATGTGGACGCTGTTTGGCGTTTGCGTTTACACGGTGTTCTTTTGTTTGAGCGCTTTGGTGCGAAGACCTTGGGTTGAACAAGAGCGGCTTGTCTTTCCACTAATGCAGTTGCCGCTACAAATGGCTGGCGTTGCAAAGTTGGAGCGACCGTTTTTCTGCAATGTGGGAATGTGGCTTGGATTCGCCATCGCTTTCACCGTCCACGCCGTTAACGGTTTGCGCTACTATGTGCCTTGGCTGCCATCTTTCAATGTCCACTTGATTTCGCTGGACGCTTATTTCACCGAGCGACCTTTCAGAGCCATCACGCCCTTTTGGGTTCGCATCCTTTTCAGTATCATCGGTTTGGCTTACCTTCTGCCGCTGGAACTTTCGTTCAGCCTTTGGTTCTGTTATTTCGCTTTCCTCGCACAGCAAATCGTCGCTGACTGGTGGGGAGTGCCTCTGAGAAATGTGCAAGCCTACCCAGTCAAAGATTTCGTGGCGCATCAAATGTTCGGCGGCATCTTGGTTTATGCCCTTTACAGTTTTTGGGCAACGAAAGAGCATTGGCGCACCGTTTTGAGGCGAGCGTTAGGGCGCAATGAAGGGGATGACAGTGGTGAAGCCATCCCTTATCCCGTTGCAGTCTGGGGCTGTGTTCTGGGCTTCTCGCTGATTGCCCTGTGGGGATGGAAATCTGGGGCAAGTTTGTTTTGGACGGCGGTTCTCTTTGCCCTCTACTTCCTAACTCACCTCGTCGCTGTTCGGCTGGTTTGTGAAGGCGGGATGCTTTATGTCCAGCATCCTTTCCGACCCATCAACTTTTTGCTGGCGCTAATGGGCAGTGACGGAATCGGCAAACGGCACTTGCCAATGTTGGTGCTTTTTGACCACTTGCTGATGCTGGACAACCGCAGCCCGCTCATGCCCTGCGTCGTCCAAGGGCTAAGAGTTGCCGACGCATCGCAGATAGATCGGCGACAGGCGACAAGCGCAATGGCGATGAGCGTTTTGGTTGCAATGTTGCTTTCCTACAACTCCTACCTTCGTTTGATGTATCGGCATGGTGGCAACAACCTGCATTTTTGGTTCACGACCTATTACACCCGCAACCTTTACTGCACTTGGACTGCTCACTTGTTGACCGCAGGCGAACCCGCAAACCCGAAAGCGTTGATCACGATGTCAGTTGGGGCGGCGACAATGTTGTGGCTCTTGTTCATGCACCGAAACTTTTTGTGGTTTCCTATAGCACCTATCGGCTACCTGATGGGAGCATCATGGCCGATGGTCAACTTCTGGTTTCCAGTCTTGACGGCGTGGGGCATTAAGGCGCTGGTTTTGCGATATGGTGGCGGCAGGCTCTATCGGCAATTGCTTCCCTTCTTCGCTGGACTCATCTTTGGCGAGTTTTTCAGCGCCGGCTTTTGGGTCATCGTGGATTTCTTCACGGGCGTCAGGGGACATGTGATTTTCTCGTTCTGAACCTCGTTGGCGGCGACCGTTTCCCCAGCATCAGCAAGCAAGTTGTCCTGAGCAGTTCACTCCCTTCCGTTTGTGCTGTGCTAAAATTTGCTTAAAGGTAAACTGCCGCTTCAATAGTGCGGGAGTGATGCCGATATGGGTGATGGGGATGCAAAGTCTGGCGAAACCCAAGACGATTTCAGGCAAGGTGTTTCAAGGATGCCGATTAAAGGCAAGTCCAAAGTCAGGGCTATCAAACTTGCTGCTTTGGCTGCCGTAGCCATTGCTGCGGCGGGAATACTCGTTCTCGCTCACTTTGAAACCATGCGTTCGCTGCTGCGGGAAGAAATTTGTCACAGGTTGATGACCATAGCGACAGCCGCTACGATGCTCATTGACCCTGAAGAACACGAAAAGATTGCCCAAGCCAAAGACCCCAACGACCCACTTTACTGCAAAACCGTTGCCAAACTCAGAACCCTTGCCCAACAAACTTTGCCTGAAGTCCAAGCAAAGGGATTGAAACTTGCCCGTGAAGCAATTTACACCCTCGTCCCGTCAACGGGGACAACTTGGCATTTCGTTTTGGACACGATGCTCCCTTACGACCGGGACGGTGACGGTAAACTTGACAGCGACGAACTCCCCGCTCAAATCGGGGAAGCCTACGATGTTTCGGATTTTCCTGAGATGCGCCGTTGCTTTTTGGAAGGGAGACCGACCGCCGATACTGACCTGACTGTTGACAAATGGGGAGTCTGGCTCTCAGGCTATGCACCTCTCAAAGACAAGAACGGAAGAGTTGTCGCTGTTGTCGGTGTGGACATGAACGCCGAAACTTTGGCAGCGATGGAAGGCGACCTGCTCAAACTCGCCGTCGTCACCTTCGCCATCATTGTCTTGACGATTTTGTTCCTCGCTTTGTTGCTGTATCGTTGGCAAAGCACTTACGAGCAACTTGCCCGCACTGAGGAGTTGCAGCGGAAGTTGGTTGAAATCAGCACGGATTTGGTCTTTTCCTTTGACCCTGACGGCAGAATCAAAAGCGTCAGCGCCAAAGCCCGAAGTTACGGCTATGAACCCGAATCCCTGCTCGGGCGTTCAATAACGGATTTCGTTTCGCCAGAAAGCAAAGAGCAAGTGACCGCCCTGTTTACGAGTTTGCGAAGGGGTGAACCTACCCAACCCGTTCAAATTAGCGTTGTCACCGGCAATGGGCAAGTTCGGCAGGGCGAACTGCGCTGCTTTGGGATTTACGAAGACGGGCGACTGATAGAAGCGTGGGGCGTTTTCCATGACCTTTCCCAGTTGCTGCTGCTCACGAAGGAATTGAAGAGCAAGGCAGAAGAGTTGTCGGAACTCTCACGGGAACAAGCCCGCTTGCTTGATGGCATTCATCGACAAGCCGAGCAAATCCTCGTGTTGGACGAATTAGTTTTGGCTGCAATCCAGCGAAGGGAAATTGTTAGCGTCGCTCAGTCGGTGATAGACGGGCTAAAGCCTTTGTTCCCCCAGACTGGTTTAGCGGTTTTCCGGCATGATGCCTCCTCAGAGTCGTTCGTTTTCATCGCCGGAAATGACGAAGCCCTTGCCGTCGTTGAACGCCTCTCGCCGAGCCACATCATTCCTCAAGGCGCTATCCAGTCTTTAACCCGTTTGAAGCAGGGGGAAACGGTCAAGTTGGACGACCTGAAGGAAGTGAATTCCGAAGCATCTCAAGCCCTTTTGGCTGATGGGTTCCACTCCGCTGTTTTGTGTCCGCTTTACATTGGTGGCGAGTTTTTAGGCTTCCTCGCAGCCTTTCGCCCTCAACCCCACTCGTTTACCGATGACGAACAGGCTTTTTTGCAACGAGTAGCCAACCACTTGGCAATTGCCTTGCACAATGCCCACTTGTTTGAGCAACTTCAGCGGGCGTATGATGAGTTGCAACAGGCACAGGCAGTGTTGGTTCAGCAAGAACGGCTGAAGGCGTTGGGGCAAATGGCTTCGGGAATCTCTCACGACATCGGCAATGCTTTGGTGCCGCTTCTGGCTTACGCTGAGTTGCTTGAGGAACATCCAGACCCAAAAGTCCGAGAGTGGGGGCGGCAAATTGGGATGGCAGCCGAAGACATAATGCACATCGTCCAACGGCTCCGCGCTTTCTACCGACCTCGCGACCCCAACGAAGTTTTAGAGCCCGTTGACTTGAACGAGATTGTCCGGCAAGTAGTTGACTTGACGAAACCTCGTTGGTATGACATGCCACAGCGCGAAGGCATAACCATTGACATGTCCCTTGAACTGGACGAAAACTTGCCCACAATCGGCGGTATTGCGGCTGAGTTGCGTGAAGCGTTGACTAACCTCATCTTCAACGCCGTTGACGCTATCGTGGCAAAAGGTGAGACCGAAGGCACAATCACCATCAGGACTGGGCGGCGAAACGGGTTCGTCTTTCTTGAAGTCACCGACACGGGCATCGGAATGGACGAGGAAACGAAGAGGCGGTGCATGGAACCGTTCTTCACAACGAAGGGCGAAAAGGGTTCGGGCTTGGGCTTGATGATGGTCTATGGGACGATGCAAAGGCATGAAGGGCAAATTGAGATTGAGAGCGAACTGGGCAAAGGCACAACCTTCAGGCTTCTCTTCCCGCTAAGGGAAGCGGAAGCGAAAGAAAGCGAGGAAGAAGAGGCGAAAGCACTGCCACCGTTGCGAATCCTTCTCGTTGACGATGACCCGAGGGTTCGCAGGATACTCGGCGAATTAATGAAGAGTTGGGGGCACACTGTCGTCATCGCTGAAGACGGTTTCAACGCCCTTGACGCTTTCCTCGTTGCTTCCCGCTCAGGTCAACCTTTTGATGTTGTCATCACCGACTTAGGGATGCCGCGAATGAACGGCGCCGAACTTGTGAGAAGAATTCGCGAGCATGACCGACAAGTCCCCATCATCATCGTAACTGCTTGGGGCAAAGAACATTTTGTCCCCGAGGCTGACGCAATCTTGAGCAAACCCGTCCACTCGCAAGATTTGAAGTCCGCTTTGTGGAAGGTTGTGCGTCAAAGGAAAGTGAGTGAAGCGGTGAAAGGTTCGTGAGGAGGTGGCGGGAATGCGTTCGTTAACCTTGCTGCTTTTGCTGGCGACGCATCAAGTTTTCGCCGCCGAAAAACTCGGGCGCGGCTTGGTTGCAATTGAGTGCGAGCGCGGCGTCTTCCTGAGTTGGAGGCTACTTGCCACCGACCCAGAAAATGTTCGCTTCCGCATCTTCCGCCGTGAAGGAGATTCTTCGTGGAAACTCATCACCAATGAACCCTTGACAGCGACAAATTTCACCGACAAGGAAGTTGAACGCGGCAAAACCTACCGCTACCAAGTCCGAGCCTTCGTCGGAAATAATGAGATTGGACGAAGCAAAGAAGTCACCGTCACGGTGACCGGAAACCCGAAGCCTTACATCGCCATCCCGCTCCAGGGCAAGTATCGGGCACAAAAGGTTGCCATTGCCGATTTGGATGGCGACGGCGAATTTGATTTCGTCATCAAGCAACCGGACTTCAATGTTGACCCCTATCAAGCGCCCGGCTATTGGAAGCCGAGCCCCGACACTTACAAACTTGAAGCCTATTTGAGCGACGGGACTTTCCTCTGGCGCTACGACTTGGGATGGGCAATTGAACTGGGCATCTGGTATTCGCCCTACCTCGCTTACGATGTTGACGGCGACGGTAAAGCGGAAGTGCTCACAAAGGCTGGTGAAGGTGACCCACGCGAACCGACTGGGCATGTCATGAAAGGTCCTGAATGGCTTTTGATGCTTGACGGGTTGACAGGCAAGGAGAAACGGCGAGTCCCTTGGATTCCGCGAGAAGGCTATGAAGATTACAACCGAGCGAGCAGAAACTTTCTCGCCATTGCTTACCTTGATGGTCGCAACCCTTTCGTCATCGTGCAACGAGGGACTTACGGTCTCATCCGAGTTTGGGCTTTGGATGGGCAGTTGCGAACCGTCTGGCAATTTGAAGCGACAAAGGGTTCGCCTGCTTTCGGGCAAGGCGCTCACTGTTTGCACGCAGCCGATGTTGACGGTGACGGCAAGGACGAATTGGTTATCGGTTCTGCTTGCATTGACGATGATGGCAAGTTGCTTTGGAGCACGGGCTTGGGTCATCCCGATGTCTGTGTTGTGGCAGACATTGACCCTGAGTGGGAAGGCTTGGAGATTTTCTACGGGATTGAACCCCGCAGGCAGCGGGACGGGATTTGCCTCGTTGATGCTCGGACGGGGAAAATCCTTTGGGGCTGGGACAAACCGACGACACACATCCACGGTCAAGGGATGGTTGCCGATATTGACCCAAACCATATCGGGATGGAGTGCTTTGCTGGCGAACGGGACTTCCCCGAGCAGCGTTGGCTTTTGAGTGCCCGCGGCGAAATTTTGCTCCAAGGCAAAATCCCAACTCTCGCACCGAGAGCAGTTTGGTGGGACGATGACCCGCAAAAGGAAGTTCTCATCGGCAACAGGCTAATCCACTGGACGACGCAAAAGGAATTGCTCAGGGTTGAAGGGACTTTGGTTGGCATCGCTGATGCCATCGGCGACTGGCGCGAAGAGATTCTGACATGCGTTGATGGCGAACTCCGAGTTTACACGACAACGATTCCGACAACGCGCCGGCACCGATGCCTGATGCATGACCGCCAATATCGCCTCGGCGTCGCAGCAATGAGTATGGGCTACTTCTGCCCACCACAACTTAGCAAATTTGATTTGCCTTGATGCTACTGCGGCACTGAGAACTTCAAAGTTCCGTCTGGGTCGCGGACTCGGAGGGCGAGAGACCAATCGCCACCGCCGTTCTCAACTTTGACGAGCAACAGGTTCGTTCCTTGCTTCAATTTCACTTGCACCCTGTCTTGGTCAATTGTCAAGCCGCGATGGGCGTGGTTGCTGTGAACCAATTCGCCGTTGAGCCAAACCTTAACACCGTCATCGCTCCCAATTAGCAACTCTGTGGTCATGTCCTTCGGCGCTTCAACAATTGCCAGCGCGTAAGCGACGACATTGGTGTTGGGCTTAAAGTGTGGGAGCAAGTTGAGAACTCCATCCGCTGCCTTCACTCGCTTCCACTCGGCAGCCTTCAGCAACTCGTCCAAAGACTTCGCCCGTTCAGGCGGATAAGCCTCGTCAAAGCCTTTACAGTTCTCGTTGGGGAACGGACCTGCAACCAGCCAATCGGTGACGAACGGGCTTTGAGACCGCAACTCAAAGCCGAGGACTGCAAAGATGCTTTTGCCATCCCCTTCAACCCGAATCGTTTGTCCTGGCACAATTTTGACCACTCCCAAAGGAACACGCACCACTTGCCCATACTCCCGTTCACCGCGCAAGTCAACAGTTCCGAGAAGTTGGTCACCGAGGAAAACTCTGACCGTCCCAAAATCGCGCCGTTTGACGAAGTAGCCAAAAAGTTCGCACCTATCAGGTGCGATGTCCTTGACGGATAACGAGAGGGTTTTTTGAGGTGGTCGGACGACAACGGCATCCATCCCTCCAGCGTCAGTGAACCTGAATAACCCCAAAACTTCGATGCCCTTTTGGGGCGTCACCAGTTTAGCAGCCGCGAGTGAGCCCGGCGGAAGGGTGACGGGCTGGCGCGGGAAGTGCAAAACGATTGCAGGTGGAACTCTGAAGAAATCGGTGTGCGGTTCGGTTTGATACCACCAAGCGACGCTGGAATACTCAACGCCCTCCGTATCGCTCATTCCACCGTGCTCAATTTTCAGGTCTGCTTCACGCTGCCAAACCACTGCATCGTTGATGTGGATTCGGTAGGCGACGATGCTGTTATCGGTTTTGCGGACGCAGCCATGCAGTGGCGCAATGACATGACCGGTCGCGAAATACCAGCCGCTGTTGTAGTAGTCTTCCGTTCCTGTCCCGTTGAAGATTCGTTCGCCGTCAACATCAAACAACTCGTCGCCCTCAAGGAAGCCCAAGCCAGCGGCGCTTTGCATCGTCATCGCTGCACCGACGAAATGACCCCTTGAGTTCTGAGCCTTCATGAACTGGTGCGGTTTGCCTTTCTCCGTGAACCACCAGAACCATTTGGCGTGGAAGTAACCCATTTTTGCCAGTTCGCTGGGGTTCACCGCTTCGGTGACAACGGAAATCCTTAAGTTGAGTGGCTCGTTCAAGCCGTTTTCCACTTCAAAGCGAGCAGATTTAGCGAAAGGCATCGGGAAGAAGCAGTAACCAATCCCTTCATCAGTGAAGCCGATGAGCCGAGAGTAGAGGTAGACGGGACCGAAGCCGCTGCCGAAGAAATCGCCGATAGGCGCTTCAATGCTTGGCGACTTTTCTCCATCCCAGTAAACGCGCAGGATGGCTTTCCGCCAAGCCAAAAATTGCTCAGGCGAAATCGCGATGAACAAACCTTTAACCATCGCCGGTCCTCGCAACTCAAAGACTGTCTTGCGGCTCTTCGGGTCAATGGTGTGTTCCTCAAAGGACAATTTGGCGGGCAAGCGAATTGGCGATGTCCACTCCGTCAAGACATCCCTGAGGGCTTTCATTTCCTCATCGCTCAAAGGGAACTTGAGGGTTCGCACTTTTGTGCCCTTCGGGAATTGCACGATGGTCACATGGTAATACATCGGGCCAGGGTCTTGAACGGTGACCCTCATCTTTTGAGCGAAGGGCATGGGGAAGTAACTGACGACGCCGCCACTTGACGGCATGGCGATCGGCGGTTGAATTGGTGGGAAGCGCCCCTCAAAGAAATCTCGCATTGGGCAGTCAATGACTGGCTTTTCCATGTCGTCCAAGTAAATTCGCAGCCGACCCCTCGGGTTCGCCGACCAAATTCTGACGATTGCGCCGGGACCGTCTGCCTCAGCCAACACAGCGACATTCCCTTCAACCCTCAAAAAGTTGCCCGCATCAGCATTCCCACCAGTTCGGTCGTAACTTGAAAATTGCACACACTTCCAATCTCGCAGGTAAGGTAGGTGGTCAAAGGAGATGAGCCATCGGAGCATTGTGTCAACGCCGATTTCCTTCTGCAGCAGCGGCGATTGAGCGGTCGCCAAACTCGCCACCAAACCGATAACCAACATCATCCACCAGTTTCGCACGCGAAACCACCTCCATCGCTTTTTCAGCGCTCTTTCGTCCCTGAAGGATTTTGACGCACCGTTCATCGTTTCAACCACCTGACTTCGCAGCATCATGTTTGGGCACCGCCGGATTGCCTGAATTGTCACCTGTGACGGCGCCTTGATGGACAGCCATTGAAATGTAACCTGCAAAATCTCGGTGTGTCAAAATTTTTACGGCGCTGATGAGAAGCGCCGGTGATGGAGGATGAACCAAATTAAGACGATGCTGCTTCTGACGGCGTTGACGCTGCTGTTCATTTGGTTTGGCAACTTGGTTGGCGGTCAAGTCGGGATGATTTATGCTTTGATCTTCGCAGCACTGATGAACTTCACTGCCTACTTCCTCAGCGACAAGATTGTGCTGGCTATGTATCGGGCGCGTGAAGTTAGCGAATGGGAAGCGCCCGAATTGCACGATATCGTTGATCGGCTCGCCAAAAGAGCAAGCATCCCGAAACCAAGAGTTTACATCATCCCGAACGAAACGCCCAACGCTTTCGCGACAGGGCGCAATCCCAACCATGCAGCCGTTGCAGTGACGGAAGGAATTTTGCGCTTGCTCAGCCGAGAAGAACTTGAGGGCGTCATTGCTCATGAATTGGCTCACATAAAGCACCGAGACACGCTCATCATGACTGTTGCGGCAACCATCGCTGGAGCCATTGCTGTCCTCGCTGATTTTGCCCGTTGGTTCCTATGGTTCGGCGCTTTCAGTCGTGATGACCGTGAAGGCAACGCTAACCCGCTGGCGCTCATTGCCGTCATCGTGGCTATAATCGTGCTCCCCATTGCAGCGATTCTGATTCAACTTGCCATCTCGCGAGCCCGCGAGTTCCTCGCCGACGAAGGTGGAGCATACATCAGTGGCAAGCCGTTGGCTCTGGCTTCTGCGTTGGCAAAGTTGGAGAAAGCGGTTTCCTTCGTGCCGATGGCTGATGCCAACCCAGCAACCGCTCATCTGTTCATCGTCAACCCATTCGGTGGCGGTCAAGGACTTGGCAGTTGGTTCGTTAACCTCTTCCGAACCCATCCGCCGACGGAGGAGCGCATTGCGAGGCTTCAAGCCCTTGCGATGCGGGTTCGTTGATGACATAATTGTGAGCGGCAGAAGAGGAAACGAGCGGCGGGAGCGAGCAGGGTCACGCCGAATCGGTCATGCGCCCGAGCGCGCATTAGTGCCTTAAAAGAGGGCACGGACGAGGCAAAGGTGACCCGCTGCTCCCGCCGATAACTTTACGGGCGACGGCGGCGCCTCCACTTGTCAAGCAACTCATCCAACATCGGCAAATGAACTCCCCTCGCTGCACACTCCTGAGCCAAAAAGATGCGAAACTCGTCGGTCAACCTCTGAGCGAACGCCTCCAACTTCTGCATCTCTTCTGAGTTCATCGGGTCAACGATTTGAGCGACCGCTTTGACCAAGCCGTAAAGTTGATGAGGGTCAGCAGGCAAAGGTGCATCAGGTTCGTAAAGGGCTCTCCAAGGGTCAATCGCTGGGACGCCGATTTGAAGTGAGGCGAGAAAGTGAACTCCAATCGCTCGCCCGAGCCAACCAACTATCAGCGGCGCAATTGCAGTGACAGGCATTTGCTTCCGCTCAGCAGCGTGCAAGATGTCCGAAACCATGTGCCAACTTCTGGGCGTCGTCAGAACTTGGTGCTGGGTTGGGTCAAGGCGTTGCGGCTCGGCGTAAAGGTGGTCAGGGTTGCGCTCAAGGTAAGTCAAGACCGAACTGTGAATGCCAACGCGATGAGCCCAACGAAACCAATGGTTGATGTCAGCCCGGCAAAGCAGGTGGCAAAAACGGTTGACAAGCGGTGCTGGGAGTTCGTTCGCCAGGGTTGAAGCGGATGGCGGGTTGCCTGCAGCGATTCGCCAGCCACCTACGGTCACATCGCCTAATCGCCCTTCAAGGATTAGCGGGAAGACAGCCCTCAAAGTCGGCAGTTCAGCCATGTTCAGTTCGTCCAAGAAGTGAACGGTTGATTTGTCCCTCGGTGCAAAAGTTTCCGGTGGCAACCAAACTGTCACGCGCCGTTGATGGTCAGGCACAGGAACGCCACGCAGGTCAAAAGGCTCCATAGTGGGCAAGTGGACGGGCACAAGTTCTAAACCTCTCTCGCTCGCCCATTCCCTCACGACTGATGTCTTGCCGATTCCGGGCGCTCCCCAAAGGAAAGGCACTTGCCCCGCCTCGTAAAGCACATCAAGGAGCCGTTTCAAAGGTTCGCCAATTGCGACCGCATATCGTTCCGTCTCAAGCCAGTCGCGCTCAGCCATAGCACTCACCGTCCATAATCTTGCCGCTTTTTGGAAATTGGTGCGGCAAATTTAAAGTGAGCGTGTAGGCGTGCAAGGGTGCAAGCGTGCAGAAACGCTGTGAAGGCGAAAACACTTACGCTCATACACGCTCGCATACCTGCACGCTTACTCGCATGCACTCACAAAACACTTTAGCGGAGGTGAATTTAGATGGCAGCGAAGACGGTGAAAGTTGCGGTCGTTGGGTTGGGTTTCATGGGGGTGACGCATTACTTCAACTACAAAAAAGTCAAGGGCGCGGAACTTGTGGCGGTGTGCGATGTTGACCCGAAGCGGTTGGCTGGTGATTGGAGGGACATCGCTGGCAACCTGCCTACAGTAACCTCTGGTCGTGAGGACCTGAGTGGGCTCAAGCGTTACAGCAACTTGGACGAACTTGTTGAGGACCCCGACATCGATTTGGTTGACATTTGCTTGCCGACCCACTTGCACGCAGATGCGGCAATAAAAGCCTTGAATGCAGGCAAACATGTTTTCGTTGAGAAACCGATAGCCTTGACAGTTCGCGACGCTGACAGGATGGTGGAGACGGCTCACAAAGTCGGGCGGTTTTTGATGGTGGGGCAGGTCCTTCGCTTCTTCCCCGCATTTCGGCTGATCAAGGATTACCATGAAAGCGGGACTTACGGGAAACTTCGTGCCCTTCACCTTCGCCGAATCATCAGCAAACCCACATGGGCAGAATGGTTCCTTGACCCAAAGAAGAGCGGAGGGGCAATCGTTGACCTCCACATCCACGACTCGGATTTCGTTCAGTTCCTCTTCGGGCTTCCCAAAGCCGTGTTCACGCGGGGTTTGATTGATAGGAAGCGATACGGCGAAGCCGAATACTTCGTGACGCATTACCTCTACGACGATGAGGATTTGACGGTCACGGGCATGGGTGGCAATATAGCGATGCCAAAGTTCACTTTTGAGCACGGCTACGACGCTTTCTTTGAGAATGCGACCCTTGAGTTTAACTCCCGTTGGCTCCCTAACCCTGTCCTTTACACTGCCGACGGCAAGCAGAAAGAAGTGCGGCTTAAGGAAGTTGACCCTTACTTCGCTGAACTCCAGTATGCCGTTGATTGTGTCCGCAAAAACGAGCAACCTGTTTTGCTCTCCGCCGAAAGCGCCCGGAACGCTTTGCTCCTTTGTCTAAAGGAAGCGGAGTCGTTGGTGAAAGGGAAGCCAGTTAAAGTCGTCGCTTAAGGGGTGAAACTCAGCGATGCAAAAGAAGCCGCCTACCCGATTGCAACTTCTGAGGCGCTACTTCCTAACCGGGGTCGCTTTCGTTGCGCCTTTGGCTTTGACCGTCTTTATCTTTGCCTACTTGTTCCAACTGCTTCACAACTGGATTGGTCGTCCCGTCTCAAAGTTGCTGCCAGAAAACATCGTAGCGCCCGACGGTTCGGCGTGGATTGCGTCGCTTGTCGGTTTGCTTTTGCTTTTGGGCTGTATTCTGGTTGTAGGTGCAATCGTGTCAACCGTTTTGGGTAGGCGGCTCGCTGCCTTCAGTGAGCGCCTCCTGCTTCAACTCCCACTTGTCCGAACCGTTTATGCGCCAGCAAAGCAAATCGTTGAATTCTTTGTCAACCCAACAGCAGTCCAATTTGGCGCCGTCGTGCTGGTTCGCTACCCGCATCCCAACAGTTACGCCATCGGCTTCATCACCGGTAAGGATGTTGAGCAGTTGAACAGTGCCACCGGCAAGAAAATGGTCAATGTCTTCGTCCCCTTCACCCCGACGCCCGTCACTGGCATTATGCTGGTTCTTCCCGAAGATGAGGTCATCCCCGTTGACTTGACAGTTGAAGAGGCGTTGAAAATGGTCATCTCAGGCGGCGTCGTCATACCAACGCGGGTTTTGACGGAGACCAGAGAGGTGTGAGCGATGTTGGAGGCAGAACGAACCCATAGGTGGAACATGGCAAAGGAGAACTTCCAAGCAGCAAAAGTCTGTTTTGAAAACGACCTTTACGGAGCCAGTGTGACAAGGAGTTATTATGCGGTCTATCAAGCAATGTGGGTAGCAGTCGGGAATCCGCCGACAGGGCGATGGCGTCATCATGGTTTAATCCACCACTTTTGTTGGGGGCAGTGGACCCAACCTCCGTCGCCAGTGACGAGATTTGCCGGTTACTTGCGCAGGTTGCGAGCACTTTACGATCAAAGAACTGACGCCGATTATATCGCCATGCCGATCCCGCGAGCAAAAGCAGAGGATGGTCTCAAACTGGCTAAAGAAATTCTGGAGATAGTAGCCCAAGAGAAGGGATTGCCCTTCCCGTAAACGCGAGGTGAGTTTGAATGGAAGCAAGAGAACTGGCTGAGCAAAGGCGTCAAACTATCGCCGTCGCTGCAATAGAGTTGGTGGAAGGGATTCGCCGCCTCTTTCCCGACGCAGTTATCAAAGCGTCCGAACCTTTTGAAGATGAGGACATTTGCGTGACGGTTTACGGACCTTGGGACGAAGAAGCATTAGAAACCGTGCGGCAGCAGATTTACGAGTTGGAGTTCCAAGCATACCAAAGGCACGGGGTGGAGGCAATAGTCAAGGCTTTGCCTCTCAGTTATCTGCCCGAGTAAGCCAATCAACCTGTGCCTCTATGCCTTTTGCCTTGCGCTAAAATGGCGACGGAAGTTTCTCGGAAGGAAAACTGAGAAAGGAGGGGGTTTGAGTGGCGACGATTTACTACGATGCGGATGTAAGTTTGGAGCCGTTGCAAGGGAAAGTGGTAGCCGTGCTGGGCTACGGCAGTCAAGGGCATGCCCACGCCCAGAACTTGCGCGACAGCGGCATCAAGGTCGTGGTGGGTTTGAGGGCAGGAAGCAAAAGTTGGGAAAGGGTCAAAACTGATGGACTTGAACCCGCAACCATTGAAGATGCTGTCAAAATGGCAGACTTAATCGCTTTCATGACTCCCGACACTGAAATGCCAGCGATGTATCGCCAAAGTGTTGCACCTCACTTGCGTGAGGGACAAGCCCTTTTGTTCGCTCACGGCTTCAACATTCATTATCGCCAAATCGTCCCGCCACCAACCGTTGATGTCATCATGGTTGCGCCTAAAGGTCCTGGCAACTTGGTGAGGCAGATGTATCTTGAGGGCAAAGGCGTGCCTTCCCTCGTCGCTGTCCATCAAGACTACACGGGCAACGCAAAGCAGTTAGCGCTCGCTTACGCGAAAGCGTTGGGGGCAACTCGCGCAGGTGTGATTGAGACGACATTCGCTGAGGAGACGGAAACCGATTTGTTTGGCGAGCAATGTGTCCTCTGTGGCGGTGTCACGGAACTTATCCGTGCCGGCTTTGAAACCCTCGTTGAAGCAGGCTATCAACCTGAGGTCGCTTATTTTGAGTGCCTCCACGAACTCAAACTCATCGTTGACCTGATTTACTCCCAAGGCATCAGCGGGATGAGGCGATGGGTCAGCGACACAGCCAAATATGGAGATGTGACGAGGGGTCGGCGCGTCATAAACGAGTCCGTCCGAAAAGCGATGAAGGAAATCCTTGAAGAAATCCAGAGCGGTCAATTCGCCCGCGAGTGGATTTTGGAGAACCAAGCAGGACGCCCTGTCTTCCACGCTGAACTCGAAAGGCAGAGCAAGCACCTGATAGAGCAGGTCGGTCAAAAATTGCGAGCGATGATGCCTTGGCTGAAGCAAACGCAATAGCGCATCCTTGCCAGCCAAGTTATTTGTGGTAGGCGACCACCTTCGCAAAAGTCAGATGCAAGGAACGGTGACTTTTATGGCGCAAGTTTTTCGGTTGCCCGTCATCATTGAGCAAGACGAAGACGGCATTTTCATCGTGGAATGCCCAGTCCTGCAAGGTTGCCACAGTTACGGCTACACGCTGGAAGAGGCGCTGGAGAACATCAAGGAAGCCATTCAGTTGTGCATTGAGGAAAGGATGGCTCGCGGCGGGCCACCGCTTTCAGCAGATTGGTGCGAGGTGGAAATCGTTGCCTGAAAGGAAGCCTCGCTGCTGACGGCTGCGAAGGAACCGAACGGCGGAAGGGACTCGGAGGTGATAGGTCTTGCCGAAGGTTTTGGAGGGACAACTGACGGCTCAAGGTCTAAACTTCGCCATCGTTGTCAGCAGGTTCAACAGTTTGGTCACGCAACGACTTTTGGACGGCGCTTTAGACGCCTTGAGGAGGCACGGTGCTGACGAAAGCGCTATCACCATCGCTTGGACGCCCGGCTCTTTTGAACTTCCACTTGTAGCCAAAAAATTCGCCCAAACAGGCAAATATCACGCCGTGATTTGTTTGGGCTGCATCATTCGCGGCGATACGCCCCACTTCGAATATGTCGCCAGTGAGACGGCAAAAGGCATTGCACAAGTCATGTTGGAAACAGGTGTCCCCGTGGTCTTCGGTGTCGTTACAGCCGATAACCTTGAACAAGCCCTTGAACGGGCGGGTGCGAAAGCGGGCAACCGAGGCTTTGACGCCGCCATGACAGCGATGGAGATGGCGAATTTGCTGCAAAAGGTTGAGACCGAAAGGTGACCGCTCAAGAGCCGTGAAGCATTCGCTTCTGATAACGGGGCGATAAAGCGGCTTTAGTTGTCGTTTTGGTGTGCGATGATAGTTTCTCAAGGAGAGCCCTCGGGATGCGGTCAATGTATTTGAGGGCGTCGTAAAAGTCCAAAACCTCGTCAACGGAGATAGGAGGCAGTTGAGCAAACCGCTCTGCTTCTTCTGGCGAAAGTTCGCTCAAAGGCGCATCCCAAACCAACTTTGAACCAGCCCAAACTTCTGGCGGCAAAGTGGCGTAACCTTCATGATGGCAACGCGGGCATTGGTAACGCACTTGCAACTTCACCACGCCGTTGCCCAAAATCCAAACCCCCATGACCTGCCCCTGCCTTATCAATTTTCCGCAGCGGCGACAAGTCACAGGGCGTTTCATTCTTGCAGTCACCTCGCTGCCGAAGGATTTTCTCAGCCAACATAAAGTTTGTCACCGCCTGAACCGAGTTTCGCACTTTCAAGGCATCCCGAACCGAACTTGCAAAATGCCGTTCTCAAGTTTTGCGCCTTTGGGCTCTTGCTTAGCCAAGATGTGAGGGAGCACCAAATGCCGCTTGATTGTTCCGACCCTGATGATTAGTTCGTCGCCTTTGCGCATCAGTTGAATTTCGCCCTTCTCGGTGAATGGCAAGTGCAATTCAAGCCAATAGTCCTTGCCCCGCTTGACTATTCTCATCGGCTTGCTGTCAGCGAACCGCTCCGTTGGGTCTCTGTCGCCGTAGATGTCGTTAGCCATCTGCCTGAGGGCATCAATCCCTACCACCTCGCGCTCATACAGCCGGACTTTGAAGATGGGAAGTGACCCGAAAGATGCCTCGACCTCTTCCAAATAGCGCTGCTGAGAAGCCTTCCACTCGGCAAAGTATTCGTCCGTCACCTCTTCCGGCAACACCTTGTTCGCTATCACGGCATCGCAAACGAAACCGAAAAGGTTGAGGTAAGTGTAGGCTCGCCTTGTTTCCTCAATCACCATCTTTTCGGGATTGAGCACCAACCTGATGGAAGTGATTTTCGGGTCGGCAAGCACAGCCTTCATGTCGCCCACTCGTTTGTAAAGCCGCTCCACAGTATCGTAAACTTCGTCGCCGGGCAACGGGACGGAAAAAATCTCGTCGGTGAACCGACGGATGGTCCCGACGACCTTCCGCTCGACATGGAACAGCCTTCGCATATACCAGCCAATCATGTCTGGGAAATGCAGAAGCCTTAAGGTTGCGCCCGTTGGCGCGCAATCAACGACGATGACATCGTAGGCTTCCTTTTCGTAAAACTGGCGAATTTTCAACAGGCTGAAAAGTTCGTCCATGCCAGGGAGAATGGAAAGTTCCTCGGCAACGATGTCGTCAACGCCTTGAGATGCGAACAGGGTTGAAAGGTAATCCTTGACAGTCGCCCAGTTTTCTTCAATTTCGCGAAAGGGGTCAATTTCAAGCCCCCAAAGGTTTTCCGTCAAAGGCGTGGGTTCGCTCTTTATGGGCATGGCGAAGGAGTCGGCAAGGGAATGGGCTGGGTCCGTGCTCATCACCAAAGTCCGGTAACCCAACTCCGCACATTTAAGGGCAGTAGCCGCCGAAACGCTCGTCTTGCCGACTCCGCCTTTCCCGGTGTAAAGCAGCACCCTCATCTCCGTCACCTCTGCTTAAAGTCTGACATTGCGAACGGAAAATGGACGAGGTGCAGGAAGTTCGGAGTTGCGAAGGCTTCAACGGTAGTTTGGTGTAGGAGTCAGTTTCGGGTAATGTAGCGGCGAAGTTCAACCCGACAAACGGGGCAGTAAACCCGAGGTCCTCGGTAGAGGGCTTTGCAGCGGGGACATTCTTTGAAGCCGTGTCGCCTCTTCCACTGGTTGAGTTTCAGGAACTGCTCAAAGACGCGGGCAACTTTCTCCTTCAACTGCGGGTCTTGGATTGGTGCTATGGTCTGCTCAATCAATGCCTTTTCGCGAGGTGAAAGAACCAAGCGGGACAGTTCCTGTTCTATCCGTTGTGCCCTAATAGTTTCCTCAGGCTGGACAACCCCGATGCGGATTCTAATGTCAAGGGGCTCAAACTGTGCTGCTTCCCTAATCCGCCGCTTCAACTCGTCTTTCCGGAATTGAAGTTCATTGGCTACTGTGGGGCTGTTGGCGACGACGGTAACTACTCCGTCCTTCACCTGCCGCACTTGGGTTCGCTTCGCAAAATAGTCGCCAACGATTTGCCGCCACTTCACTTTCAGCACATTTTTGAGCCACTCAGGCGAAGCGAGGTGACCAATGATTTGCTCCAAGATGTCACGCACTGGTTCCACAGTGCGACCCTCCAGAAATAGCGGCGTGGCTCACCCCCTTTCGCCCCTGAGCGACTGCCTTTCTCTCTTGCTTCCGCGCAGTTGACAGTTTAGCACTATCCAACGCAATAGGCAATAACCTTTTGCAACCTTCTGCCCGGAGTGACATATTTTGAGTGCGAGGTGGTTGGGCGATGAAGCGACGCGAACTTTTGAAGTTGGGTTTGGCAGCAATGGCAATGAAAGGAGTGGGGAAGTTGAGCGCAGAAGAGGTTGAAGGGCGAAAGTGGGTTCTTTGGTATCGGCAACCTGCCCGCAACTGGAACGAAGCGTTGCCCTTGGGCAATGGGCGACTGGGAGCGATGGTCTTTGGCGGCGTCGC
>Ga0209225_1001847_pt1 | contig 20030 bp, 19 predicted proteins | sample WasSprMetagenome_FD_184732 | JGI IMG/M metagenome (GOLD analysis project Ga0209225, IMG submission 184732) | Sulfidic aquatic microbial communities from Washburn Spring, Yellowstone National Park, USA - WS (SPAdes) (version 3) | ecosystem: Environmental > Aquatic > Thermal springs > Hot (42-90C)... | reverse complement strand
CTCGCGGTGGGTATGAAGCTGAGCACTCTCACCCGCGCTGGCACCTTACCTCTACCTCTCGCTAGGATGTTCATCGCCGCGTTCAAGTCAGCATGCATCGTGTGCCCGAAGGGGCACCTTATTAAGCGCGCAGCGCGAAGCTGGAGAGAGGCTTCTGGCTCCCCGCGGCGGCTCTCCCGTGCGCACGTAAGCGAGAGTAAAAACCGCGCGGCTAGAGCGCAAGTGTGCTTACCGCAGCGGTGCAAGCTTTATATTGCTGGGGCACAAGCTGCGCACGTGGCTGAGGCGCGCGCGGAGGTTCCAGCTTCGGCTAGGGAGGTTTCTTTCGTTCACCTCGGGGGGGCGTGCGTGATTGTGCAGACGCAGGGTTGCACTCTCGTTTTCGACCCGGCCGACCACCTGTCGGACAGCGATATAGCCGCGCTCGGCGGCGTCGTTGTAACGCTCTTCTCTAACCACCTGGACGACCACTTCCACGGGAGGACCGCGATGAAGCTGATCGACATGAAGGGCTCCCTTGTCGTGGGGACGGAGGAGGTCTGCAAAGCGCTCGCGAGCTTCGCCCCCTCGACGAAGCTGCTGGAGCTGAAACCAAGGAGGGGCTTCAGGGCCGGCTCCCTGCGAATCTTCGCGGTGGAGGGGAGGCACGAGGTGCCCACAAACCTCTACTACGTGACCTGGGGGCCTTCCTTGCTCTTCGCTGGCGACACCGGCTACGTCGAGCTGGCGAAGCTCAAAGCTGAGCTCGCCTTCCTGCCGGCCGGCGGCTCGCAGTACTCGAAGCCGGAGGATTCGGCCAGGATGGCCGTCGAGCTGGGCGCTAGGTACGTCGTTCCCGTGCACTGCGACGAGAGCGAAGCGAAGCGGCTCGCCGCGCTGCTCGAGGGCAAGGTCAGCGTCCTCGTGCTGGCACCCCGCACGCCCTACAAACTGTCCCTGTAGCCGAGGGCGCTGCCCGATGCGCGCTAGGAGGCTGGCTCAGAAGCTGGCGCTTGCAGCGGCTTTAGCGGCGCTCCTAGCTGTAATCGCGCTCGTCGCCTTCGTCGTTGTTACGCCCCCTCCACCCGGCGCCGGGAAGAGGGCTCTGATCATCGACTCCCTCTACGAGTGGACCCCCAACGAGGGGCTCCTCTCGTACCTCGAGGAAGCGTTGGGGAAAGCCGGCTACAGCGTGGACGTGATCAAGGGGTCTGCGGCCACCGTGGACGCGTTCAGGAACCTGACCTTCTACAACCTGGTCGTGATCAGGTGCCACGGAGGCTACCTGAAGCCCGGGGAGAGCTTGGGGGGCCGTGCGCTCTCCGACTACGCACCGGTCGTCTTCACCGGGGAGGTGTACAGCGAGTGCCTCCCCCTCTCCTGCAAGTACTACCTCGAGAGGTTGAGCGAAGAGGTTGTGCGGGGCGACTTTCGGATGGGCAACACCACGGTGTCCGTTTTCGCGCTCACGCCGCTCTTCTTCGAGAGGCTGCGCGGCGAGTTCAAGAAGGGTGCTGTGGTCGTCGTGGCATCATGCTACGGCCTCTCGGGCCGGGCGCTGGCGGACGCTTTCCTCGGCAAGGGCGCCTCCTACTTCATATCCTGGGATTGGAAGGTGACGACGCAAGTAATGGACGAGGGCCTCAGGATGCTGGTTGAGGAAGCGGTAGTAAAAGGCAGGGGGTGGAGCGAGGCGGTTAAAGACGTCTCGCAGGCGCTGGGGGCCGATCCCGCAGGGGGAGGCAAGCTTAACATCGTTGAGAAGAGGGGTTGAGGCGTGGGCGCGGCGGGCAGGGAGAGTAGGGTGGCCGTGTACGGCATGGGCTACGTCGGCAAGGCTGTAGCGGCGGTCATGCTGAGAGCTGGCTTCAGGGTCGTGGGGGTGGACGTTTCCCGGGAGAAGGTTGAGGAGCTGAACAGGGGTTCGGTGAGGTACGCGGAAGCGGAGGTGCGGGAGGCGATCGCGAGGGGGTTGAGGGAGGGCGCGTTCAAGGCAACGGTAAACGGGGTCGAGGCCTCGCGAGAGTGCAAGGTTAAGATCGTCACGGTCCCCGTGTACCTTGATCGCGACTTTCAACCGGACTTTTCCAGCTTTGAAGCGGCTGTCAAGGCGGTCGGCAGGGGCTCGGAGGAGGGCGACCTCGTGGTTGTCGAATCCTCGGTCCCCCCTGGGACGACGCTCGGGCTCGTGAAGCCCGCGCTGGAGGAGGCGAGCGGGTTGAAGGTTGAGGAGCAGCTGCTGCTGGCTTACAGCCCGGAGAGGGTGTACGTGGGGAGGGCTGTGAAGGACATCGAGGAGAGGTACCCTAAGGTGGTGGCGGGCGTCGGACCCCGCAGCGCGGAGGCCGCGGCCGCGCTCTACTCCAAGGTCGCGAAGCGCGGCGTCGTGGTCCTAAGCAGCCCGACGGCGGCCGAGCTGGAGAAGCTGGCTGAGGGCGTGTACAGGGACGTGAACATCGCGCTCGCGAACGAGCTGGCGAAGCTCGCGGCCGCGCTCGGCGTCGACTACATCGAGGTGAGGGAGGCGGCGAACACGCAGCCTTACTGCCACCTCCACATGCCGGGCGTGGGGGTTGGGGGCTACTGCATACCCATCTACCCCCGCTTCCTCGCGCACGCGGCGGCGAAGCTGGGCCTCGAGCTCCCGCTCGTCGAGCTAGCCCGCCGGGTCAACCTGTCGATGCCCGGCTACACCGCCGACCTTGTGGACGCCGTGGCGAGGAGGCTGCAGGTCGCGGAGCCGAAGGTTGCTATCCTGGGCTTGGCTTTCAGGGGCGGCGTAGACGACACCAGGCTCTCTCCGACCTACGACCTCCTCGACGCTCTGCTCAAGAAGGGCTACGGGGACGTCGTCGTGCACGATCCCCACGTCGAGCGCGACGCGCAGCTGGAGGCTCTGGGAGTCCATCTCGAGAGGAACCTGGAAGCGGCTTTGAAAGGAAGGGATATCGCCGTTGTGGCGACCGACCACCCCGAGTACGCGGAGCTCACGCTCGGCCGGTTGAAGGGCGCTATGGGGAGGGAGCGGGTGGGCGTTGTCGACGGCAGGCTTGTGGTCGAGGATTGGAGGACCCCTCCTTCAGGGGTGGTGTACGCCGCGATCGGCAGGCCGATCGTCGCGAACCTCTAACGCTACCCCTCCCTCGGAACCCACCCTTTGAAGTCCACGATGAGGAGCGCTCTCGCGGCTTCTAGGGCCCACCCCGCTAGGATCTCGGCGATCCTCCACCTCGCTTCATCCGGCGTTAAGCGGACACCGAGGCTCTCGAAAGCCTCCCTCGCCGCTTCGGGATCGACCCGGGGTAGAAGCCTCTCCGCAACCTCGTTGCGGAGCTGGAGCAGGTTGACCCTCCCGGTCTCCCTAACCCTCCTCTCGATGAACTCGAGCTCCTCGCTGCCTATCGCCACCTCCTCCACCCCCCTCCTCCTCGCTGCCTCCCAGTACCTGAAAAGGGGTTCGTAGCTCCCCACAACGCTCCCATCCGCCAGCAGGGGCCTGCGCTCGCCCATCGGCTTCTCTACGGCGTTGCGCGCTAAAAGCTTGCTCCGTACCGCGAGCTAGCCGCGCCGAGAAGCACCGATTTTATGCGGCCTGAGTCCGCACAACGCTTAATACGCTCGCTTTTTCCGGGTTTCAGTGGCGAAGCTTAGCAGCAAAGCTAGCTACGCGGTAGCGCTGGCTGCCGGCTTGCTCATAGTCGCGCTGGTGCTCGCGCTCAGCGACCCCGCTGCCGTGGCCGCCAGGATCGCCGGCACGAAGCCGTGGCTCGTAGCGCTCGCCTGCCTCCTCGACTTCGTCTCGATCCTCTTTTTCGCGCTCGCGTGGACCGTTACGGCGATGGCGCTACGCGTCCCCCTCGGGGTTGTGGACGGCTTTGTGGCTTCCGTGCTCGGGATCATGGCTGACAAGCTCGTCGCGTCCGCTTCCGTCTCCGGCGAGCTGGTTAGGCTCGCTTACGTGAAGTCGAGGAGGAGCGACGCGAGCTACGCGGAGCTCTTAGCGACGCTCATGGTCCACCGCTTCCTCTACAACGTCGCTTTCATCGCGCTCCTCGTAGCCGCCATCTTCGACCTGGCTTCGTCCGGCGGGCTCCCCCACGCGCTCGCCTCCATCTCTGCGCTTGCGGCGCTCAGCACGCTCGCCGCCTCCTACCTGCTCGTCAGGCCGGAGAGCCTGAGGGGGGTGGCCAGGGTGGTGGCCCGCTACGCCGAAACGCTCCTCCGCAGGTTCTACGGTAGCAGTGGGCTCGACCTCGCATCCAAGGCTGAGGACTTCATCGACAGCGTAGCCCGCTCGGTGAGGAGAGCTTGGAGGAGGAAGAGCCTGATGGCGCTAGCGGCCGCCTTCATGGTGCTCCAGTGGGTTGCCGGAGCCTTCGAGCTAGGGGCTCTGTTCTCCTCGATAGGCTACAGCGTCAGCGCTTGGGTTCTCCTGGTTACCTTCCCGCTCCACTGCTACCTGACGGCGCTGCCGGTCGGCATCCCGGCCGCGCTGGGCGTCACCGAGGCCGGCACGGTAGCGCTCCTCGCCGCGTTCGGCGTAGAGAGGTCGGCCGCGATGGCTGTCACACTCCTCGTGCGGTTCGTGGAGGTGTGGTTCGAGCTGGCTTTGGGCGCGGTTGTGGCCGTTTTGGCCGGCGTGCGGCAGCGGGAGCGGTTGATCGAGCTTGTGCGCAGCTGGCGCGCCGAAGCTGAGGTGCTGGTTTATGGCGGAAGAGGTGGAAGTGAAAGCTAGGGCGGAGCCGGAGGAGGTCAGGAGGAGGCTAGCGGAGCTGGGCGCTCGGCCTGTCGGCGTGGAGGAGCAGGAGGATGTGTACTTCGAGCACCCGTGCAGGAGCCTCCTCGCAGGCGACGAGGCCCTCAGGCTCCGAGTAGCGGGCGAGAGGGCGGAGCTTACGTACAAGGGGCCGCGCAAGCCCGGTTGCGCGAAATCGAGGCTCGAGGTGACCGTGCGGGTGGGCGACGCAGCCGCCGCCAAAGCCCTGTTGGGGCTGCTCGGCTTCAGGGAGGCAGTGAGGGTGAGGAAGAGGCGCGAGCTCTACATGCTCGGCGACGTCGAGGTGGCGCTCGACACCGTGGAGGGGTTGGGGGCTTTCGTCGAGCTGGAATCGAGAGGTGCGCCGGTAGAGCGCCTGCTCGAGATCCTGAAGCTGCTGGGAGCTGGCGAGATCGTGAGCGAGACTTACGCCGAGCTGGCGGCTAGAGCTGCGAGCCCCCACGCTCGCTCCGGGCGCGCTTGAGCTCCTCGACCACTTCGATCGCCTTATCGAGCAACCCTTCCTCCCGCATCCTGTTGCATATATCGCAGAGGGAAATCTCCTCTCCTCTCTCGAGCTTAGCGACAGCGTCTTCGAGTATGCCCCGCAAGCCGGGGACCTGCTCGACGAGCTTCCTGTACAAGCCTCTCTCCATGTTTATGTAACGGCTGACCGCGCTCTGGCTAACTCCCATGAGCTTTGCTATGTCCATCTGCTTCATCTTCCTCTCCGTGTACATGTAGGTAACGAGCACCCCCCTAAGCGCGGGCAGCACGTACCGCACCAGCTCCTCGCACGGTGCTTTGAGCATCGAGTAACCCTATGACGCCTCAATAAAAACTTAGCGATCGAGGCTAGCAAAGCCGTTCTCAAAGCACTGCGGTCGCCGGCGCCGAGCAGCCGCTCAGCGCGCGCGCCTCCTGAGGAGGATCTTCAGGAGCTCTCTACCCCCCACCTTCACCTTCGAGGTCCTCACGAACCCCATCTCGTTGAGGCGCTTCGCTATGCGCCAGGCGGAGGTGTGGGGCAGGCCGAGCGCGCGCCTGATCTCGGAAAGGTACGCGCTGCCCCCCCTCGAAGCTAAGTAACTTATGAAGCGGCGCTCCTCCTCGTTAAGCCGCATCGAGACATAGTACTACCACCACCCAGTTAAAAGCGTTTCCCGACGGCCGACGCGCGGAGAGCCTCGGTAAAACCCGGCAGTGGAGCTTAACCTTCTCGGGCGGGGGCTGCTAGGCGGAAAGAAGCTCGTGCACGATCTGCAGCGCCTCCGCGGACTCTATTCTCGATGCTTCGTCGAGAGCTTTCGCGACGTGCGCTTTCAAGACGCTTTCAACAACGAACCCCATTTTCGCGTACCTTTTCGCCTGCAGCACGATAGCGAGCTCGTGCGCTACCCTAGCCAGCACTGCTTCGCGGCTCGCAGCCGAGCGGTACTCCTCCGCGAACTCTCCGAGCTCCTCCACTTCGCCCCCCAACTCGCCGCCCAGAGCGGTTAAGACCGCCCTACCCGGGTCCAGCTTCGAGGCGGTAGCGAGCTTAGCGGCGATAACCGCTTCCGCCAGGATGTGGCCAGCTCGCACCTCTAGCAAGCTGGGCGGAACCCCTTGATCCAGCCAGAGGGGGGTAGCTTCCGATTCCAACCGCTCCAGCAGCTTCACGAGAGCTCGCGCCTCCACGCCCAGCTCTGCAAGGTCTCTCTATAAAAGGAGTACCGTGCATTCGGCTATTGCCGCCGAGAATGGTGCGGGGGCCGGGATTCGAACCCGGGCAGGCCTACGCCAGCGGATAGCTTAGCTCGCCCGTTCAGCCCTTAAGTTTAGGCCCCGGCGTGGCCGGACCGCCCCCTTTGTCCCAGCTCGGGCACCCCCGCCCGAGCTTCGCACCTTTTAACAGCCTAAAAACGTTTCTCGCTGCACCTCAACCGTCCGCCTACCGGTCAGCCGATGAGCTCGTAGTAGATCTGCCGAGCATCCCTGAGGTTCACAACCTTCCTCACCAGGTTCCTGCGCAGCAGCTCGGCGAGCGCGTACCTGACCGTTCTCTCCGGGAGCCTTGTCTCCTCGGCGAGCTCGCGAGCGCTCATGGGCCCTTTCAGCTCCAGCATCTTCAGCACGAACTTCGCGCTCGGCGGCATGTCGGAAGCGCCGATCACCTTGTCCCTTAGGACCTCCCTGACCGAAGGTTTCGACCTCAGCTTGATTATGCGCACGGGGGTCTCGGCTTTCGCGACAGCGACGCTCTGCCTCACCCTTACGCGCCAACCGCCGTCGGCTACGGCTTCGCAGGGGTACCGGCTCGTCACGCTCCTCACCTCCACCACCGCGGTGTCCGGTACGATCAGGGGGCGTTTCGAAGGGTCCACGCTGTTGACCGGCACGATCTCCAGCACGCGCGCCCCCTCGAACACCACGGCGCCGCCGGCTGAGAGCGCGTACGCGGTCGAGCCCAAGGGTGTGGCCACGAGCACCCCGTCGGCCCTGTCCGACCAGACGAAATCGCCGTCCACTAGCAGCTCGTAGCCCATCAGCGCGGCGCTGCGAGAGGGGAATACCGCGATCTCGTTCAGCGCGTAGAGCGCGGTCGCTCCGTCGACGATGCCCTTGAGCTTCGTGTACTCCTCCTGCTCGTGCTCTCCCCGCTCGAAAGCCTCGAGCGCGGCTCCGAGCTCGTCCGAGCTCACCGATGTCAGGTAGCCAGTGCCCCCCGCGCTGACGCCCAGTATGGGGGTTTCGCTCTCGCCCAGCAGGCGGACAGCGTCGAGCACAGCCCTGTCGTCCCCCAGCGCCAGCACCACATCGGCAGAAGCTGGGTCTCCCACCTCGAGCAAGCCGTGGGCTGCGAGAAGCCTCCTAACCTCGGCTACCTCAATAGCCGAGTTACCGGCCACGATGCAGACCTTCAGCGGCATCTGCTGCCGTCACCGGGCGGGGAGCCCTGCTGCTTTTGCCGGGAAAAACCCCCTTAATAAGCCGGTTGCTCGGGGGTCGCTGGTATGCCGACCGCGCAGGAGGTTCGGAAGCTGCTCGAAGAGAGGGGGGCGGTGCTCCTAGCCCACAACTACCAGAGGCCGGAGGTCCAGGACGCAGCCCACTTCGTCGGCGATAGCCTGGAGCTCTCGCTGAAGGCTGTGGAGGTAGACGCCAAGCTAGTGGTGTTCGCCGGCGTCGACTTCATGGCGGAGCAGGCAGCGTTCCTCAACCCGGGGAAAGTGGTGCTGCACCCCGAGCCTTTATCGAGGTGCCCGATGGCAGCGATGCTGACGCCCGAGGTCGTCAGAAAATACAGGGAAGAGCAACCTAGGGCGCCACTCGTCGTCTACGTGAACAGCCTCGCTGAGGTGAAAGCGCTTTCCGACTACGTGGTCACGAGCGCGAACGCTGCGGCGCTCGTGGCGAAGCTGGACGCGGACACCGTCCTCTTCGGCCCCGACAGGCACCTGGCCGAGTACGTGGCCGAGAAGACGGGTAAGACGGTGATCCCGGTACCTGGGTTCGGCCATTGCCCTGTCCACCTGGCGATCGCGCGCGAAGACTTGGAGAGGGCTAAGCGGGAGCACCCGGCCGCTAAGGTGCTCGCGCACCCCGAGTGCCCGCGCGAGGTCAGGGCGCTAGCCGACTTCGTCGGGAGCACGAGCCAGATGGTGAAAGCCGCCCGCGAGCTGGGAGCTCGCGAGTACGTAGTGGCGACCGAAGTAGGCCTCCTCTACAGGCTCTCGAAGCTGGGGGTTGAAGCGCACCCGGCGAGCCCCTACGCGGTCTGCCCCGACATGAAGAAGATCACGCTCGAGAGCGTCGCCCGCGCAGTGCTCGAGGGTAGGGAGGTGGTGCGGGTCGACCCGAGGGTGGCCGAGAGGGCTAGGAGAGCGGTCGAGAGGACGTTCGAGCTGCTAGGGGTGGTCGCGCCGTGGCAGAGGAGCTAGCTGTCGAGCGGATGCTGAGCTGGCTGGCGGAGGACATCCCATTCTGGGACGTGACGAGCGAGCTGATACCGGAAGGTTGCGGGTGCAGGGCGGTGATCATCGCGAAGGAGCCGGGCGTCGCCGCGTGCGTCGAGGAGGTCGCGCTCTTCCTGAGGAGGATGGGCTTCGAGGTGAAGCTGAACGTTCGCAGCGGAGACGAGTTCGAGAAGGGTAGCGAGCTGATGGAGGTTCGCGGCAGCCTGAGGAAGCTGCTGCAAGTCGAGCGGCTTGTGCTCAACCTGCTGACCCACGCTTGCGGGGTTGCAACGGCGACGAGGAGAGCCGTTGAGGCAGCGAGGAGGGCGAACCCGAGGGTGCGGGTCGCGGCTACGAGGAAGACGCTGCCCGGTCTCAGGTACTTCGAGAAGCGGGCGGTGGAAGCGGGGGGAGGGGATACGCACAGGATGTCGCTCTCCGACATGGTGCTGATTAAGGATAACCACCTGAGGTACTTCGGCTCGGTGAAGGCGGCGGTCGAAGCCGCGCGCAGGAAAGCCAGCTTCGCGGCGAAGATCGAGGTGGAGGTTTCGAGCCCCGAGCAGGCCGTGGAGGCGGCGGAGGCTGGAGCCGACATTGTGATGCTCGACAACTTCAGCGTCGAGGAGGTCAGGGCGGCGGTCGAAGCCCTCGAGCGGGCCGGTCTCCGCGATCGCGTGACTGTCGAGGTCTCCGGGGGGATAACGCTGGAGAACCTCGAGGAGTACGCTAGGGCCGGCCCCGACGTCGTGAGCATGGGCTGGCTCACCCACTCGGCGAAGGCCATCGACCTTTCGCTCGAAGTGGTGGAGGTGAGGGAGCCGTGAGGGGTGTAGCGCTGATCGGCTGCGGAGCGATAGGCGGCGTGATCGCTAAAGCCATCGACAGTGGCCTGATCGAGGCCGAGCTGCTCTACGTTATGGATGCCGACAGGGGTAGGGCCGAGCGCTTAGCTGGGAGCTTGAGGAGCCAGAGACCCGCGGTGGCGGCTGGAGTTGAGGAGATCGCGCGCGACCAGCGCGTCGAGGTGGTCGTCGAAGCGGCGAGCCAAGAGGCTGTGCTGCAGTACGCGGAACCCCTGCTCGCGGCGGGGAAGGAGCTGGTGGTGCTGAGCGTTGGCGCGCTCCTAAGGCTCGAAGCGCGGCCGCTGCTGGCGAAGTACAGGGCTAGGATCCACGTGCCGTCGGGGGCGCTGGGCGGGCTGGACGCGCTGAAGGCGCTAGCGCTGGCTGGGGTCGAGAGCGTGGAGTTGGTGAGCCGCAAGCACCCATCGAAGCTCGCGGACGAGCCTTACGTCAAGCAGCGGGGGTTGAAGCTGGAAGGGTTGGAGGAGCCGCTAGTGGTGTTCGAGGGCTCGGCCGAAGAGGCGGTGAAGGCGCTCCCGCGCACGCTGAACGTCGCGGCGGCGCTCGCGCTGGCGTCGGGCGCGCCGGTGAAGGTAAAAGTCGTCGCGGACCCGACAGCCCACCGCAACGTGCACGAGTTCGTGGCTCGCTCGAAGGCGGGCGCTCTGCACGTGAGGGTGGAGAACGTCCCGCACCCGGAGAACCCGAAGACCAGCTACCTCGCCGCGCTCAGCGCGGTGGAGCTGCTGAGGGAGCTGTGCTCGGCGCGCTAGCCCTTCCGCAGCGAGCGCAGCAGCTCGCGCCTCCCCTTGAACGCGCTCTCGTACACCGCCCTGATCTCCTCCTCGCTCGGCACGACGACCCCGTTCTCCACGTTCCGCCTGTAGAACGCGGCCTCCCGGACCATCTCGTCGATCTCGCTCTCCGGAACCCCTACCGACGCCACGCTCTCGGGGATCTCAACCTCGTCTGCCAGCTCGCAGATCCTGGACACGAGGTCCGCCCAGCCCCGGAGGCCGAGCGCTTCTGCCAGCCTATCCACCCTGTCGGTGCGCTGCGCGTAGTAGGCGAGAACGTGGGGGAGGAGGAGGGCGTTAGCCACACCGTGGTGCACGTCGTGGCGCGCCGTCAGGTAGTAGCCGAGGCCGTGCACGAGCGCGCTCCCAGCTTGGTTTATCGCGACGCCCGCCAGCGTGCTGGCGTACAGCATCACCTCCCTCGCCTCCCCGGACCGCCTCGCGGCTTTAGCCAGGTTGCCGAGTATGAGCCGCGCGGCCTCGACCGCGAAGAGGTCGGAGAGCGGGGAAGCTCTCCTGCTCAGGAAGGCTTCGAGAGCGTGGGAGAGCGCGTCGAAGCCTGTGCCGGCGACAAGGCGGCCGGGCATGTAGTCCGTCACGTCGGGGTCGAGGATGGCGACCTTCGGCACGAGCGCCGGCCCCTGCATCACCACCTTCCTCCCGGCTTCGGGGTCGGTCAGGACGGAGTACCGGGTGACTTCGCTGCCCGTGCCGCTCGTCGTGGGGGCGGCGATCACCGGGAGAGCCGCTTCGACGCTTTTCGGGTACAGGTGGTCGGCGGGCGAGCCGCCGAGCTTTGCGAGAGCTGCCACCGCTTTCGCAGCGTCCAGCGCGCTACCTCCCCCGAAGCCCACTACGACCTCGACGCCCCTGCCGACCGCCAGCCGCGCCCCCCTTTCCACGGTCCTGAAGGAGGGGTTCGGCTCGACCTCGCTGAACACGTGCACCTCCAAGCCCGCTTCTCTGAGCGACTCCACGAGCTTGCCCAGGTAGCCGCTGCCCGCCGCGAAGCTCCTACCGGTGACCAGCAGAGCCTTAGCCCCGTAGGCGGCGGCAGCGCGCCCGATCTCGCCGAGCGAACCCCTACCGAACACGATCCTACCGCTCTGCTCGAAGGTGAACGCTTGCACAGAAGCTCTCTGCGCTCCCGCTTTTTAACTTGAGCGCCCCCCAGAGCCGCAACGTAATTAAGCAGCCCGTAGGTACTGGGCTCGGATGGAGCTGCGGGAGCGCGTCGTCAAGCTGGTGAAGGAGTACTACGCGGAGAGGGGGTCTCTGCCCAGCATGCGGTACCTGGCGAGAGCGCTGGGCGTATCCACGAAGACCCTCTACAAGGCGTTCCCTGGAGGCATCGAGGAGGTTTACGAAGCGGCGGGGATCAAGCAGGGGAGGGTCGAGCAGGCCGGCACCCTGCCCAGCGAGTGCGCGGAGTTCTTCCTCCTCTACAGCGAGTACTTGAAGCTGAACGGGCTGAGGGAGTCCGCGGAGTCGATCTGCGCTTTCATCGCGGATGTGCGGGAGTACGTGAGGAGCAGGCTAGGCCAGGCGGCCGCCGCGAAGCTTGCGGAAGCCCCTCTCTCCACATTCAACAAGATCGCCCGCATGTACCTTGAGGTGAGGAGGAGTGAGGCTGAACCCTCTTAGGTTATCAGCCTTCGCTCTCGCGCTCTTTTCTCTTGTAGCACCCTGGTTCAAAGCCGGCGAGGCTTGGCTCCCGGTCACCGGCATACCGCCGCTTTTCCTAGCCCCCTACTACGCGGGCCTCGCGGTGGCCGGTGTGTCGGTCGCTAAGAGTGAAAGATACGCTTCCCTAGCGGCAGCTTGCATGCTTTCGACGTCCCCCGCTTACGCGTACTTCGCGTTGAAGCTCACCAGCCCCGCCGACCCCTCGCCGGCGCTTGGGGTTTTCCTGTGCCTTCTCTCCGGGTCGCTTTTCGCTGCGGACTGGCTGAAAGGGCTGCGAAGCGGCAGCGCTGCCGGCCTGGAGGATCAGGTAGCGGAGGGCGAGCTGGCACGCTAGCGGCGAGCGCGCGGTTTAAGAGGAGGGAACCCGAGCTACGATTGGGATGGTTGCGAGGCTTTCAACAGGGATTGCCAAGCTGGACGAGCTGCTAGCGGGCGGTGTGCCCGAGGGCTTCCTCGTGGCGCTAGTGGGCATGCCGGGCACCGGCAAAACGGTGGCGTGCCTCCACTTCACGTGGGCTGGCTTGAAGTCGGGGGAGAGCTGCATCTACGTGACCACCGAGGAGAGCAGGGAGAGCATCGTCAGGCAGGCGCAGCAGTTCAAGATGGACTTCCAGCCTGCGGTGAAAGAGGGAAGGCTGATCGTGATCGACGCGCTGATGCGGGAGAAGGAGGACGAGTGGAGCCTGCGCGACGTGACGGTGGAGGAGATGCTCGACAAGGTGATCGCGGCGAAGAAGGCGCTGGGCAGGAGCTGCAAGCGGCTGGTCATCGACTCCATGAGCGCCTTCTGGCTCAAAGCGCCGGTGAGGGCGAGGGAGCAGAGCTACACGGTGAAGAGGGTGCTGAACCGGTGGGGTTTCACGATATACGCCACCAGCCAGTACGCCATCACCACCGGCTCCGCCTTCGGCTGGGGGATCGAGCATGTGGCCGACGGCATCATCCACTTCAAAAGGAGCGTAGCCAACGGGGTGCTAAGGAGGTACCTGATAATCGAGAAGATGCGGCAAACCCCCCACGACCTGAGAGCCTGGGAGATCGACATAGTCGACGGGCAAGGCTTGACGCTCCGCAGGCCCCTCGCGCGCCGCATGGAAGACGAAGCCCTCCCGCCCGAAGTCATGGAGCGCATACGCAGGATCGCGAGCAAAGAAGGCTAAGCATTAAGACCCCCTAACCCACGGCAGCGCGATTGATGAAGCCTCGCATCGCGCGCGCCCGCGCGGGTAGGCCCGCGCTTTTCTGCCCCCTCTGGCCCGCCCGTCATCGTTCCGGCGGGCCCACGGGGGTGAACCCCTCACCGCCCGTGATCGGGCTCAGCCCCCAGCCTCATCTCGGCGTCCGCTGGGTGCGCCCGGCGCGCGCACGGGCAGCGGGGCGGCGCCTGAGGCGCGACCCCGCCAACTCGCGCCCGGCCCTTATCTAGGGCTTCCGGGTCGTACGCTGTTAATTAACTTCTGGCAGCTGCAACGTCCGCAGAGGCCACTTTGGCAGCGGCAAGCCCAGTGCTTTGACCCAGTGGTAGAACGGCACGAAGTCGCGGTCGTCGTAGAAGCCGCATTTTCGGCAGAAAGCGATCCTTGCACGCTTCGTGTACGCTATTTTGAGCTTCGAGCCGCAGTATGGACAGACCGTTGAAGGGTAGCACTCGAAGGTGGCGTAAACGCCGAACCAATTTGTGAGATTTCTAGCAACCTTTCCTAAAGAAAGCAATGTCTTCTGAAGGTAAGAACCCTTGATCGATTCTGGATAAGGTATATCGAAGTTCATTATCACGCTCCTTCCATTAGCTCTCTGGAACGTTTTCTTGAAAATCCGAGCTGCGGTGGGCTTCACCCAGCCTTTTGCGTCGAACCTCTCCGATAAGCGCGCGAGCGCGTAGTTCACGTTCGGCTTTCGGCCCGTCGCCGCGGCGCGCATCACCGCCGCCAGTCCCCCTCTCTGGGGGCCCACCCGATTTAAGGTGGGGGACGGCGGTAGAGAGTGGGAGAGAAAAAATATTTTGATGGGCCGAGCAGGGCGCTGGCTGGCCACTCCGCCTTTTGGCGCTGCTCGCTGGGGCGTCGCGCCTTTGCTGCCGCGCTAGCGCGCTACGTCGCTGTGCGCTTTCGCCCCCCTCATCCCCCCTCCGTCCTCGCCCCATCCCGCGCCGAGCCGTTAGCCGGGGTTCACCGTCATCCTGCTTGGCGCGTTCATCGGGAAAACTTCTAGAGGCTGGCATAAAAGCTTGGCGTGGGGGTCGCTGCTGCGCCGCGTTCACCGGTCGTTAATACGGTTTTAACAGCGGCAGTCGCGGGAAGCCTTTTTCTACCCCCTTCCTCGAGGAGGTTGCGTCTGGGGTTGGGTCGAGGCTTGAAACCCGTGTAGGGTCCCCTGCCCCCAGGGCGACCGGGGGCGGCTCCGCGCTCAGCCTAGCCGCGTGCGCTAAGCGCCGAGCCCCAACGCGTTAACTGCTTCCCGGACTTTCCTCCCCCCTCTCACTTTGCGCCTCCTCATCTCCTCCACGTAGCTGCGCAGCTTTCCTTCGTCCACCAGCTCCAGCAGCCCCGGGAGCATCTCTGGGAGGAGGGGGTAGTCGAAGTAGATCGCGTCTATCAGGGTCTTCTCCGGGTCGCTAACTCTCACGTACTCGTTTATCTCCTCTACGAACACGTACTCGTAACCGAAGTACATTTTCTCCGATATCTTCCTCACCACAACCTTTTGGCCGGCGATGACCCTGACCCCAGGTCTGACGAACCTCGACGCCCACGGCGTTAGGACGGTCAACGCGGTTACCTGGTTTAGCGCCCCGTGCAGGAAGGCTGCGGAACCCAACCCCACGTAGCTGAGGGGGATCGCCTTCAGCAGCATGTAGGGGGATTTCTTCGGGGAGTAAACCCCCCTCAGCAGCTCCATGATCAAACCTTTCCTCTTGAGCCTGTAGACGAGCTGCTTCGCGTAGCCCTCCCCGCACTTGGACGCCACCACGCTGAACGAGAAGAGGCTGGCGTTGAGGAGCCTGCTCACGAACTCGTCATACCTTCGCCGCGGCATACTTTTCCACCTTCCTCCGGAACGCCGGAAAGCTCGGGGGGAGACCTACGAGGACCAGCTCCCTCAAAGCGTCCATATCGCTCGGCTCGCAAAGCCTTTCGAGGAGCATCCTAGAGACTTCAGCCGAGAACTCCGGCCTGCAGAGGTCGAGCAGATAGTAAACGTCGTAGAGGTCCCTCGCTTTGCACCTCTCCACGTACGCTCTAGCCTTCTCGAGCAGGAGGGCTTCGGGAGCCAGCGTCCACACAACGATCGTGCCGCCGTCGACCAGCCTGTAGTCCCCCTCTACCTTCTCCAAAGCTGAGAGGAGGGGCGTCACGTCGACTTCTACGCGCTCGTTCCCGAGGACCCTCGCGTAGACGACGCCGGCAGGCGTAACTCTAGCCTTTTCAACGCGGAAGTTCTCTTTTAGAACGTCAACGACCTCCATCGGGTTCTCGGCGTAAACGTCGATGTCGATCGAAACCCTCTTTCCACCGTAAATACGCCAAACGGCCGTGCCGCCGTGGAGGACGAACTCCACACCCCTGCTGACCAGGTAAGTGATCACGGCGTCCTGCGTTTCGGCGATCCTCAGCAACCTACCCTTCAGCAGCCTGCTAAGCGAGAAGCCGTTCACGTTTACCGTTTACCTAGGTTATATAAGAAGATAACTACGGTCAACAAAGTCTCGAAACATTCTCTGCGCGATTGCGCGAGGAAGGGGTCGCAGTTTGCTAGCGCAGAGTCGCGAAATCTTGCTATGCGCTCTCGAGTGGAGGGGTGCCCTGAAGGGATCGCTGAGAAAGAGTTTGACTGCGGAACCTGCTGCTAAAGAAGCCGCCTGAGCTCGCGAGGTCTTCGCCCATCCCGCGCTCGCGCCTGCGAAAACCTTCGAAATCCCCCAGTTCCGAAGTGCGGCGCAACCATTTAGCAGCATCGCTTGCTAGACGCCAGCGCCGTGCGCAAAACTTTTAACTGACCATCCAAGGAAAGCGCAGCCCGGTGGTGTAGCGGTAAGCATAGCGCTGAACGCGCGCTGAAGCGGGGCTCTGGCCCCCGAGGACCGGGGTTCGAATCCCCGCCGGGCTACCACTTCCGCTTCTCGGCAAAGTCTCCTCCGACTCGCACTGCATGTTCTGGGGCTTCTGCACATGTCGGGGAGGGTTAACTTTTCCGGTTTTCCGAACGGCAGCTTTCACGCGTGCTGCAGGCTTTCATCTCGGGTCTTTTAGCCGGTAACGTTCACGTTTACGATGCCGGAAAACTTGAGATGTTTATTCTGAGCTTCTTCGTGCGCGCTTGGAAGCGGGAAAGACGCGCTCCGCTAGCGGGTTGCAGGCTTTTCCCTTTTGTTCGTCATTAACCGAATCTATATCAGTCCATTGCCTGCTTTCGGACTTTTGGAATAAAGACGCCGATAAATACCCCCTATCACATAGGCTAGAGCGACCCCAGATGAAAGGGGTAGTAAAGGAGAGCAAGAAGGTGTTAGCGCTGGCCCTCGGGGCCGCGCTGCTGCTAGCCATACTCGCGGCAGTTCCGACCGCGTACGCGAAGCCGATCACGAACTGGTGGATAATAATCAAAGACCAGACGGGTAGACCGTTAGCTAACGAGGAGGTTCTTGTTGTGGTATGGAACGAAACTGAAAACTGCGCGTTAGCTTACTTCAAAGGGACGACGGATAAAAATGGTAAATTAACAATAAAGATACTGGTCGAGTATTCTCTCGACGACGCGATAAACTATCCTGGAACATACAACTTCACCGCTGCAATCAGCAAGTACGGTAGGTGGCTGCTGCTGAATTCAACAAAGAACATTCCTTGGAGCACGCTGAAGAGCAAGTTCATGAACCAAACCGTTGTGGCCGACCACTGGTGGTCGCTACAGTTCTCCGCCATAACTGACCCAGACGGTGACGGCAACTTCCAGCCGCTGTACTTCAACACAGGTCTCGGCGAGGATCTTGCGAGCTTCAAGGTCTTCTGGAACGACACTAGGACGCTGATAACCGAGATATGGGCTGACTCGAACGGCAACGCTAAGCAGCTGTTCAACATCTCGGACACGATCGTCGAGTTCACTGAGATCGGTACCGGCTGCTTCCTAGCGAAGATGAAGCCTACCGAGCTATACAAGGAAGTCGTTTGGAACCTATTCGTAAACAAGGGCGAGTACACGCCCGTAACCGTCGGAGCCGAAACGCTACAGTTCGATAGTGTAGCTAAAACAGTCACGATATATAACGCTACACCGATAGGCGGTAAGATAGGACTCGCCATCACTACCAAGAACTTGCAACCTGTCACCACGGTGCCCGACTACGCTTACACTAGGTTCTTCAGGGTGAACATCCTCGACCCGTGCGGCAGCCCGATCGACACGGGCGCGCTCGACGCTTGGAAGGTCTTCTTCCAGGCTAAGCTCGACAACCGCGAAGTGATGTTGAGGAGCGGTACACCGGAGGGGAGCACCGCCCCCTCCATCGGCGCTACCGCAGGGGACGGCCTCCCAGCCTTCTGGATACCCGACATCACGAAGATCTACGGTAAGAAATACAACGTCACGCTGAACATCGACTACTACCACGTGCTAGTGTTCACCGCTACGTTCCCGACGAACGCGACGAGCCTAACGCTGAGGGACAAGTTATCCTCCTACTTGATGCTGACCACTAATGCTGCAGGCACAAGGATAATCGATGCCAACACGACTGTTGTTAAGACGAGGATCGTTGTGAAGGATTCGCAGCCTACTCCGCAGCCGCTGAAGGGCGCTAGGCTGATCATCGCCGCCCAGGTGGGCGACCCGATATACTCAGCGACGACGAGCGGCGGCGCAGCGTACCTGCCGCCCTTCAAGACCACTGCCGTAGCTGAAGGTGATGGCTTCTTCGGCAGGGTCTACGATTCCGTCTACTCCATCGCCGGAGAGCCCTACGGCTACCTGCCCGTGCCCTTCACCTACAGGGCTAGTAAGGACCTCGTCACCACGTACAGAGTGACGATCTTCTGGGTAATGCCGGGTGGCGAGAACTGGATCGACGTGACGCCTTACGGCGCGAACACGTTCACGCTGAACATCACCGACTCCATCAAGAAGAGCTGCGCGATCGCCACCTTCACCTTCTACGCTAAAGTGTACGAGGTGAAGGTGCGTGCGATCGACCTCTGCGGTAACGCGATCACTCCCTCGGCCTTCCCAGGTGCTTACCTGGTCGCCTACCTTGACGGCAAGAGGGTCGGCGTGGTCGGGCTGGGCGCCGACGGCACAAAGGATATCGGCTTGATACCTGCCGGCAAGCTGAAGCTGAGGCTCTACTGGAAGGGCATGTTCCTGAGGGCGAACGTGACGCAGCCTGAAGAGCCTACGATCGATGTGGCGAAGAACATTGCCACCGCGATCACGCTAGTCTACCCGATCGGCAACCTGAACATTACGCTGACGATGTGGGACGTCAACTACCCGATCTACAACCTGAGCGTCAAGCTCCAGTACGTGAAGGACGGCAAGGTCGTCTACGAGGAGGCTTCGAAGCTGACCGACTGCTACGGTAAAGTAACCTACACGCAAGTGCCTTTGAAGCCGCTAACCACCGACGAGGGCGCTGGCCACACCTACGAGGTCAGAATCGTCGCCTACACGTACTACGAGAGCGATAGAAAGAAGACGCCGTACATAAGGCCGCAGGACAAGGACCTGCTGGTCGCTAACTACACGATCAAGTTAGAGGAGCTGAGCATCTCCTGCCAGAACGAGATTACGGTGCCAACCTGGATCTACAGCTTCAAGGTCATCGCCGTCGACCACACAGGCAACGTGCTCAAAGGCCTCAAGACAGACATCGGCACCTACCCTGTCGCGATCCTGCTGAACGACACGACCTACACTACGGAGAGGACATGCTGCCCAGACATCTGCGCTCCACCGGGCTGTGTCTGCCCGGCGCCCGGAACGGTGACGGTGAACTTCAAGATATTGAACGAGACGAAGGAGGAGGCTAGGTTCATCTACTACTCGCAGCAGTACTTCGACAGCGATCCCGACAAGGATACTATCGGCTTGAAGCCGCACATGTTCGTAGCCGGCGCCAAGTATCACTTCATGGTGTTCCACGGCGGCGTGCTCGTCTACAACTACACGATCACCCTGCCGAAGCCGTACGAGACGAAGACCGTGCTGTTCAACGAGACTTCGCAGGAGATCGAGGAGGTTCCCGGCGAGAGCTACGACTACACGTGGCTGGCGGACGGAAAGGGCAGCATCAAGCACCCGATAATAGTCTTCACCGGCTCCAAGAGCTGGAAGGAGACCGGGAAGAGGGCTGACTCGACGCTGAAGCTCGTCACGTGGGTGCAGACGCTCGAGGTCAAGACCCTGACGAACGCCGGCAAGTTCACCGTACCCAGCCTCAACCTGACCCTCATCAGGACCGACGCCCTCAACTGGACGATCGTCGGCGGCAACCACACTATCCTGAGCAAATCTGCTAAGTGGACCAACAAGTGGACCAACTACGCTTGGAGCGCGGTCGGCGGCGCCGACGGCACCATCAAGATACAGATACCCGTCTGGGTGCCCAGCAGAACCGGCGAACCGTGGCTGCCCGACCGCACAATTGTCCTCGCCGAAGGCGACGTGACTGTCACGCTGACGATGAGCGGCATCAAGTTTGGCGCTAAGATCGCTAACGTGTTCGTGCTCGCCGGCGCCAAGTGGAACAGCCCCGGCGTGCCCGACACGCCGAAGGCTTACACGGCCACGTTCACGAACGCCACTGGCGTTCCGATCGCTCACAAGATCTTCGGCTACATTGTGAACTGGAACCACACCGCCGAAATGATCACGATCGAGCCGACGGAGTACTACGCGAACTGGACGAAGGCCGGCATCACGTTCAGGGGCAACAACACCTGGTTCCTCGGCGACTTCTGGAACATGACCTACTGGAGCGGCGCCTCCAAGACCGTTAGAACTGTGGCGATGGACGGCTTCTGCGTAGACGTGC
>Ga0209225_1001830_pt1 | contig 20092 bp, 23 predicted proteins | sample WasSprMetagenome_FD_184732 | JGI IMG/M metagenome (GOLD analysis project Ga0209225, IMG submission 184732) | Sulfidic aquatic microbial communities from Washburn Spring, Yellowstone National Park, USA - WS (SPAdes) (version 3) | ecosystem: Environmental > Aquatic > Thermal springs > Hot (42-90C)... | reverse complement strand
GGCCTCAACGCCTCGGATCTCACGCCGGGGAGCCAGATGTACAACACAAGGCCTGTCAGGAAGCCCAGCAACACCGCTATGAGGGCCTCGGTTAGTGGGAACTTCACAAACACGGCGAAGTAGGCGCTTAACGCCAGCGTGGCCGCCGCAAGCACCGTATAGGGTAGCCACATGAGAAGCGGCGCCTCGTGCACCTCCTCAGGCTCCTTGCCGTGCACAAAGGTGAGGCCGATCAGCCGCAGGCCGTAAATAGGCGTAATGAACAGAAGCAGATAAAGCGCCGGCGCAAGCCAATCCACGTGATACACATGTCCGGCCTCCAGCACGTTTTCCAGGGCCAAGTCTTTGGTTATGTACCCCACGAAAGGCGGGATGCCCACGAGGCTTAACATGGAGAGAGCCATGGCGATGGCCGTGATCTTCATGTGGCGCCACAGCCTGCCCACCTCGCCTATGAAGCGCGTGCCAGCCTCGTGGATCACTGCGCCGAAGCCCATGAAGAGAGACGCCTTAGAAACGGCGTGGCCCACTATGGGCAGAAAGGCGAAAAACAGCAGGCCTTGCAACAACTCGTGCTCGTGCAAGCCGAGGAGCCCCGCGGCGCCGGCCGCAGCCGCAATTATGCCCAGATTCGCCGCTGTGGAGCCCGCGAGCACAAGTTTAAACTCCATGGCCGTCAAGGCGATTATGGTAGCAACCAGCGCCGTGGCCACCCCCACAACTGTCACAACCCAGAAATACAGCTCCGCCCCCGGCACCGGCAGGAAGATAGGCGTAGTCACGATCAACACGTAGACGCCGGCCTTGACCATCGTCGCCGCGTGGATAAGCGCGGAGACGCTCGTGGGGCCCGTCATTGCTGTGAGGAGCCACTCGTGGAATGGGAACTGCGCACTTTTGGTGAAGGGTCCGAGGGCGAAGAAGAACAGTGGGACTACCCCCAGCGTCTTCAGGGCCCCGGCGTGTGTGAGAGCTGTAAGCGAGACTGTACCTGTGACTGCGTAGAATAAGGCAATCGCCACGAGGAAGAAGGAGTCGCCGAAGCGCACTGTCAATATGGCGCGGAGGCCAGCTTTGCTCGGCGTCCACCAATAAGGCACGCCAAACACCTTCTCCTCCTTGCCGACCCACTTGTCGTACTCGTCTCTGTACCAGTGGCCTATGAGAGCCCAGGAGGCCAGCCCAACGCCCTCCCAGCCCGCGAGGAGGAACCAGAGGTTGTCCGCATATACAATTATCAACATAGAGGTGGCGAAGAAGCCGAAGAAAAACCAGTACCACCCCGGCCTGTAGTCCCCCTCCATATACTTCACCGAATAGAGCGAAATAGCCGCTATCAACCACGCCACCAACACTCCCATGGGGAGGCTGAAGTGGTCCAGCCGCACGGCGATTTCAGCGCCTATCGGGCCTATCCAGGCGACGCTGTAGACGCCCGGCTTGATAGACATATATACATACGTCGCCAGCATCGCGGAGACGAAGGTGCCTAGGGTGACCACCCACGCCTTGAACTTCTCATCTGTGCTAAACAGAGAGATGAGGGAGGCGATGAGCGGCGCTAAAATGGTGAGAAGTACTACTTCCATAGCCCCGCCTCAACTATTGTCTTATATATATTGTCCGCCAGCGCTCTGGAAAACGGCGGCAGAAACAGAAGCACAGAGAGGAAGGCCACGACCACGATTGACATGAGAGCTATGTCCGCGGGTCCCCGGTCCTCCCGCTTGTGCGGCCCGAAGAACACAACGCGGATTGTGTTGAAGGCGTAGATGCCGGTGATCAACAGCACAACGGCGTATGGGATGTAGTACATGTAGTCCTGTGCGAAATACTTCGCATAAGCCACAGTGAGGAGGATTTCAGATACCATGCCCACGGTCAAGATGCCGGCTAGGTTGAGGAAGCCAACTATTGCCGCGCCAGCCAGCTCAGGCCTCCAGCCGTAGAGCCCGCCCATCTTCTCGACGTCGCGCGTGTGGAGATACATGATGAAGTACCCCGCCGTCATGAAGAGGACGGCCTTGCCGAGGCCGTGGCTGAGATAGAAAAGGGCTGCGGCCGCGTAGCCATGTGGGTTAAACAGCGCCACGCCGAGTAGGAGGTAGCCCATTTGGCTTACTGTGGAGTAGGCGAAGAGTCTTTTGATGTCTTTCTGTATAAAGGCCATGAGGCCGCCGTATATCGCAGTGGCAATTGCGTAGTAGACTAGCCACTTGACCCACTGAGCGTTTGGCACGACGTACATAGCTACAGAGGCGATTAGGTAGCCGCCGATTCCCACTAGCACGGGCGACAGAAGAGCCGACAGAGGGGTAGGCGCCTCGGCGTGTACGTAGGGTAGCCACATATGTACGCCTAAGGCCGCCATTTTGATAAGAGAGCCTATTAGAATCAGGAGGAAGGCCGTCTGGTCGGCTCCTAGATACTTAAGATCCGCCAGCAAGGGCACGTAATATACACCTTTAAGGTACAAGATAAGGAAGCCGGCGAGTACGAGCAAAGCGCCGAGGTGAGACCACACTAGGTACATGACAGTTATTCTCACTCTGTCGCCGTAGCCGTAGTAAAGCACTTGGAACAACGACGCTATCAAGGCTATTTCGATGAAGACGTAGACCATGATTAGGTTGGCCGCCACAAAGGCGCCGGCCAGTCCGCCGACGAATAATCCATAGGTCAGGTAGAAGATAGAGGAGTCGCGGCCGAGTTCATGACTTCTGTGTTCCATGTAGGGCGGGCTGTATAAAGCGACGAAGATGCCCACCAGCGCCACGGTGAAGGCAAATACGCCGTTGAAGGGCGTTATCTTAAACGCAGTGATGTCAAACCCTTGGAAGGAGCCCTCGGCAAACCCCCATCCTGTGAAGACAGAATATGCCGATATCAAGAGGAGGGGCATCAACGCGACGGCTGAGATGTAGCCAGCGAGGTAAGACGACCTCCTCGCCGCTACGTATGCCGCCAGCGACAACGCCATGGGTATGAGGATGGAGAGTAGGATCATCATACCTCTCTCCCGCTGGTGACTGCCGAGATGTCTGTGGCTTTGGTAAGAGTGTAATTGCGGTATATCAACGCGGCGAGAATGGAGGCTTCTGAGACGCTTATCATGACTAAGATTAAGACTCCGTAGAATAGGAGACTTGGGTTGTTGGCCGCCAGGGGGGCCAACGCGGCGAAGGCTCCCACAGTCGCGAGCTCTAGAGCGATTAAGACTCTTACCAGGTTTCTAGTTACTACGATGTTGTATAGACCGAGGAGTATAAGTATAAACCCGACGACGAGTGGTGAGCTCATGTCCTCTTCGACACTTCTATGCTTACTAGTAGGGAAACTGCCGCGACTCCTATCAACATGATGACTGCGGTTAAAAGATCGCCTAACTGAACCGGCACAGGCTTAGCTGGTGGGGCTTCCCACAACAACGCTCCTAGAGCCACCGTTGCTAGGAATACCAAGGTAGAGGCGAGGAAGTACCTGCCTCCCCATCTCTGGACGCCACCGTACATGGCGGCTGTGATGATTACTAACAACATCACTGCCCCTATGTATATGACGAAGATCAGAAAGGCAGAGGCGAACTGCGCGAGATAGGCGTAGTAGGCGCCTACGGCGCCTGCGGCTGACGCCAGACTCACGGCCGAGTAAACGTTGTCTCGGGAGTATACCGTTAACAACCCAAAAAACAAAGCCGCCAATAGGAGTAAGAGGTCTATCATCATGTTTAAGTAAATAAAGCTTTTAAAGTATTACCCCTGTACTCGAATCTTCTTGGGAACTCCTCCTTCGTACTTAATAGCCACCTTGACCGATTTATAGGGCTCTTGAATCTTGGGAGGTTCTCTCTCCATGTCGGGGGTGTATATCATCTCCTTGTAGTCGTACCAGGCGAGCTCCTTTATGCTAGTGCCGTATAGGGCGTCTGTGGGGCAGATGTCTACGCAGAAGTGACACATGATGCATCGGCCGTAATCTATGCCGGGGTACCGCTTCCCGTTTGGTGCTAGATACATCTTTATGGCGTTGGTGGGGCAGATCCTTGCGCACATCATGCAGGAGGTGCATTTCTCCGTCCACAGTCCAATCCAGCCGCGCAACTTGCCGTATTCAAGCTTCTCGTAGGGGTAGTATATTGTGATTCTTTCCGGCTTGACGAAGTTTCTGGCGGCTACCGCTAACGCATCTATGGTGGCTTTTACAACACCTCCCAGCGTCATCTTTTCGCCGGTCATGGCACCACGCCTGCGAGACGTAAAGCGGCAGACCACAACACAGCGAGGAAGCCCAGCACTAATAGTCCACGCCAGCCGAGAACCAGCGTATGGTCTAGCCTAAGCACCGGCATCGCGGCGCGTAGGAAGGCGAAGAAGAACATAAGCACTGTGGTCTTGAGAAAGACCCATAGGGCAAGTATTAGATGTCCTATCACGTCTTGGGGCCATGGGCCGGGGGCGTAGCCTGGGAGCGCCCAGCCGCCGAGGAAGAGGAGGACGGCGAGGAAGGAGTATGAGAAGGTGGCGTAGTAGGTGCCGCCGGCGAAGGAAAGTACTAGGAATATACCGCCGTAGTCGCTGTAGGGGCCGGTGGCCACGTCGCCTTCGTAATCCGCTATCTCAAAGGGGAAGCGGGCTGTGGCCATTGCCGTGGTTATGACGAAGACTAAGAAGGCTATCGGGTTGAGGACTGCCCCCACCAGTAGTGTCTGTTTCTGCACTATCTCAAGAGGGTTTAACGTACCGTAGAGTATAGCCATGGCCAAGAAGGACAGAATCAACGGCAGTTCGTAGGCCGCGACGAGTAACGCCTCCCGCGCGGCGCCGATGTAGGCAAACTTGTTGTTCACAGACCAGCCGATCACTACCACCGATATTGAGACTAAGAGGAGTATAACTAGTGAAAATACGAGACCGTAGGGGGATAGGGCGGGGTCTTTGATTAGCCTCAGCCCGGGGGTGAGGGGGAGGAGGAGAGAGGCTCCGAAAGCCAAAGTGACAAATATGGCGGGGCTCCAGGTGAAGAGTAGCTTGTGGGCGCCTCTCGGCACTATAGGTTCGCTTATGATGAATTTGAAGGCGTCTGCCAACAGCTGTAGGTAACCGCCGAGCTGCGGCGACACGTGGTACGGCCCGACACGCATCTGCACCCTCGCGGCGGCTTTCCGCTCAAACCATACCACCGTGAGGAGGACTCCTCCTGAGGCTGCGAACATGAGTATGAAAAACCAGAGGCGGGGCGAGAGGAGGAGACTCCAGATGTCCATGGTTACGACTAGATATGCATTTTAATCTATTACCGATCCTGCTCTGGCGGGAAGTAGCCAAATGAGCCGTATATGGCGGGCAGGTCCATGAGCTTCGCGCCTATGAAGGCCTTTATCATGGCGCGTAGGTTCTGCCAAGAGGGTGTGGATATCCTGACTCTGTAAGGCTTCTCGGAGCCGTCGCCGTAGACGTGGAAGAAGTAGCGGCCGCGGCCGCCCTCCGTGATGCCGAGACCCTCGCCCTCTGGCAACCTGAAGGTGAAGAGGGCCCCCAGTCTTATGAGTTGATTTGCGGTCTCCTTCTGCTTCGGCGGCATTCTGTGGAACACCGCCTCGCCCACGAGGGGCCCGTCTCTAGGCGCGCGGTCGAGGGCTTGTCTGATGATCTTAGCGCTTTGTCTTATCTCGCATATCCTAACCATGGTTCTTGCCAGGGAGTCGCCGCCATCCTCCACGCATACCTCCCACTCCAGCTCGTCGTAGACGCCGTATTTATAGATGCGGCGAGCGTCCCAGTCTATGCCGGAACCGCGGGCGCCGGGGCCCGTGGCTATCAGCCGTGCGGCGTCTTCCTTGCTCAAGTAGCCCACCTCCTTTAGTCTGTAGTAGCCGACTGGGTTCTTGACGACGACCCGGACGAACTCATCTATTTTTTTCTCTAGGTAATCCAGAAAGCCCTTCGTCTGTTCGTAGAAGGCGTCTGGCGGCGCGGTGCGGACGCCGCCGGGGAGGACCCAGGTCGGGGTGGTTCTCGAGCCGGAGACCATGGCCCAGAGCTGCACCACCAGCTCTCTGAGGCCGAAGCCCCACATGAAGCCGGTGGACGAGCCTATCATTATGGCGTGTAGACCTAGGTCGTATAAGTGGGTGGAGATTCGGCTTAGCTCGGCCATTATGACTCTGAGGTACTGAGCCCTGGGTGAAACGTCAATTTTGGCTAGGCGCTCTATGGCCATGGAGTAGGCCCAGGTGACATTTATGGCGTCTGGTAGAGAAAGTCTCTCGAAGAGTGGTATGTTCTGTATCCAGTGCCGGGTTTCGCCTAGCTTCTCCATGGTGCGGTGGACGTAGCCTGGGTCCGGCGTGACGTTGACCACTATGTCGCCGTCTACCTCCACAATGAAGCGGGTGTGTCCCGAGGTGGGGTGTTGCGGCCCCCAGAAAAGATCGAGAACGCGGCGGCCGCCCTCTAGTTTTTCCTCTTTTAAAACTAAGCCATACTCCTCTGACTTGATCATATCTGAATGATGAACTAAAATATTTATCTATATCTCCTCCCAGGCCATGTGGATATTTGCTGTGGCGATTTTGGCCTATGAGCTTTTGCATCTTGCCGCCGAGGCTTCTATGCGCGCGACGCCGAGCGGCGGCTGTAGGGCTGTGGTGGTTTTACCCGTCAGAAGACCTCGCGATTTGCGGAGATTCGCGGGGGTGGTGGACTACGTAGTGGTAGACGACGAGGTGGACGCAGAGGCGGCGGAGGCGGCGGGACTTAGGTGGATTTTAAACAAGTACGGGGGCAAGTCGGGGGCACTGGCCACGGCTCTAGAGGAGGTGAAGGCAGATCTCTACGTCTTTATCGACGACGACGCTTATCCCGGCCGTTGGCTGGAGGCGCTTCGGGGGGCCTGCGGCAGATTCGCCACGGCCTACCGCTGGGTGATGGACAGGTTTCAAAACCTCTTCTCGCTAGGCGGCTTCGACTGGATGGTGTGGAGACGGACCCGGTTTCTCTACGGCGGGGCCATGACGGTACCGGCAACGAGAAGGCGGGAAGCAGCGGAGGCGCTTAAGAGGTGCCCCGTGGACGACATGGCCCTCACATCGGTGGCCGGCGACGTTGAGGTTCTGCCGGTGTTGGTCCCGATGGACGGAGCAGAGGACACGTCGAGCTTCTTCTTACGGCAGGCCACGGCGGCTAAGCTGGCGAATTTCAGGCTGTGGCTTGCGGAGACCCTCTACTACGTCTTGTGGACGGCGGCGGCCGTTTTCTTTCCGCCTCTTTTCCTCATCCACGCGGCAAGGACTGCCCTCAGGTCGCGGAGGGCCTTGGGGAGGGTGGACTGGGTGCAAGTTGTCCTTTCGCCTCTGGAGAGGCCGCTACAGGCTGCGGTGTTTTTTGCCTCCGCATTTAGGCGGTGTTTCAAATGGCGGGGTCGCTTTGTTTGCCACAAATGTTAATATAGTAGTTTCGAGTTCATGCCGTGATTACCGAAAGGGAGCAGAGGCTTAAGCCTGAAAAGGGCGTGGAGACTTTGTTGAGACATCTTGGCGAGGACGTTTCTAGGCCCGGCACCGCCGACACGCCGAAGAGGTTCGTAAAGGCTATGGAGGAACTGACTAGGGGGCTTAGGGAGCCGCCACCTGAGGTGGTGTTTTTCCCGCTGGAGTACGAGGCCGAGGTGGGTCCCGTGGTTATTGAGAACATAGGCGCCGTGGCTATATGCGAACACCACCTGTTGCCTATCATGCTCCGCGTCTCCGTTGCCTACGTCCCGGGGGACAGCGTGCCGGGACTGAGCAAGGTGATTAAGCTGGTAAAGTGGGCAGCCGCGAGACCCATCATGCAGGAGCGGTTCACGGAGTGGCTGGCGGACTTGCTCATGGAGAAGCTAAGAGCTAGAGCGGTGAAGGTGAAGGTGTGCGGAGTGCACATGTGTTCCTTCATCAGGGGGGTGCGGGATGAGCACCACAACATGGTGACGGAGACTAAGAGAGGCGAAATAGAGGTTAAGTTGAGGTGTAAAAAACCACTTAATTGCATAGACTAGTCTGCGGCGACCGGTCTTGACTGCTGGTGTTACGATACAGACAGCCTCGTCGGGGGGTTCATGCCGTTGAGGATTGTAGTTACGGGCGCCAGCGGCGGCATTGGTAGCGCCTTGCTGAGGATCGCAAAGAGCCGCGGCGATTTTGTCGTGGGGATTTCGCGTAGGCGCTCGGAGACCGATGTGCACTACGACTGCGACGTGTTAGATATACAGTGTCTCAAACAAGCGGCTAGGGAGGTCGGCAAGGTGGATGGCATAGCGTTGCTACACGGCCACGGCGACTCCAAGCTGTGGACTAGGAAGGTGGAGGAACTAGACGCTGACGACTTCTTTCAAGTTTTCGGAGTAGATGTAGTGGGGAGTTTTAACGTGGTTAAGGCATTTCTGCCTAATCTCTCGTCTGGGTCCTCTGTCGTCTTTGTCTCCTCAACGCCTGGCCTCGTCGGCGACGTCTACGGCATACCCTACGCGGCGGCTAAGGGCGCCCTCATCGCGCTTGCGAAAAGCCTCGCCAAGGCTTTGGCGCCTGTTAGAGTGAACGCCGTAGCGTTCGGACCTATAGAGACGAGGTGGGTTAGTTGGATCTCTTCGCAAGAGCTTGCGGCGTTTCGGGAGAGGACTATATTAAGGCGGTTGGGCACACCGAAGGAGGCGGCTGAGGCGATCTACTGGCTTCTCTCGCCGGCCTCTAGCTACGTGACGGGGCACGTGTTAGTTGTGGACGGCGGCGAGTCGCTATGATTGCGAGCAACGCAGCGGCCGCTACGGCTACTGCTATAACCCCTACGAAGACGTAGGTCATATCTGTGTTTGTCTTTTGTTGTTGTGGAGTTGTGGAAAGCCCAACTGTCAGCTGCAGGACCTGCCCCGGCCTAAGCGTCATTGTATGTGTGACGTTTCTCCCTCCTACGTCTACGACGACTGTGTATTTTCCAGGCGGGAGCTCCACGCGGCGCGGCATGCGGTCCACTACGCTGTAGTTGCCCAATATGTAGACTCTCGCCGGCGGCTGGAGGTAGTTGAGGACTAGGTAGCTGTTTTCGATGTTGACTATGAGAGTCTCGGAGGGATATCTCGTGGCGATGGACACATCTTTCTTTGTGAAGCCGGCGTCTATCTCCACTTTATAGACCACGCCGGGGAGGGCCCAGAGCTCCGCCTGACCTCTATAGGTGCGGCCAGCCGCTTTGATCAACCACTCGTCTCTCACAGCTCCAAAGGAGTCCACGACACGTATGGTGAGTCTAGTGGCGTTTACTGCATAGAGACGGCCGCAGTAGTCTTGCGGCCGGAAGACTGTGGTGTAGCTAGTGCCGTTTGGCAGAAGTACTTCGGTGTTGACCACTGCGCTGTAGTTCAGCCCCTTGATGAGGTAAGTGGTCAAGTTTCCCGCTCCCCTCGCGGCGGCGCGGCCTTCTACGTATAGAACCGCTGAGGTGATGGGCGGAGCCAGAATTATTCTACAACTTGTCACAAGGCCAGCCGTCTCGAGGTTCACCACGGGATTCCACAACTCTGTCTTAAGCAAAGTAGCGTTTGGAAGTCTATAGTTTCCTACCTCTGTTATGTATATTTCTAGGTGATAATTTATACTGCCTACGGGTAGAGGCCGCGAGAGGTTGTTGTTTCTAAACTCTATCTTAAGGTCTCCATACGTCCCATTGAGAAATTTAACCATCTTGACTATAACATATCCACTAGCCTCCGTTGGCTGTATAGATAAGGTCTCTAGGCGGTTTATTGTGACGATGTCGTGACCAGTTGAGTAGGTTTTCCCCACCAACATATCGTTGAGGTATATCTCCACCGCCACGCCGAGGGGGATCTCCGCAATACCTGTGGCGTTTGTCTTAACACACCCGTTAGAGACGCACACAGTGGCGTTTGGTATCGGGAAGCCGAAAGCGTCTCGGACCTCCACCATGGCGCCTAGAGTCATGATCGACATTAGTAGAAGGAGGACCATGAACTTCATATGCGGCTGGTTCGGTCTCCTAAATAAATCTATGGCCGTGTAAAGATGCGGCACGTGGTCTTTACAAGTTGTGAGAAAAGTTTATATATTTACAACCAATAGCGGTATGCCGTTGCCTGCCGCAAGTTCTACGTCGTTTTCCTTAACTAAAAAAATACAGAGATCCCATGCTTTCAATTTAGCGATACATTTAAATATCTAAAACTCTCTCCATTACTATGACCGAGGAAACCAAGTTGACAGACCGCCAATACCAACTGTTAAACCACCTGCTACAGAGGGCCCAGCCCATGAGGGTGTACACCGTATATGGCGATCAAGACGAGATCGCAAGAGAGTTGGGCATGACTAGACAAGCCTTAGCGATACATCTAAAGCGACTTAAGGAGCTTGGCCTTGTCAGGACTGGCCGCGAGTTTGTGGACATCACCGAGAAGGCCGTGAGGCTTCTGAAGGGTCAGTCCAGCGACGTTATTATACTGGTGAAGATCGAGCCGAAGTACCGAGACAAGGTATACGACGCAACTAAGAAACTGCCCGTCGAGAAAGCGCTTAGGCTCGCCGGCGACTACGACTTGGCAATCATTACGCAAGAGACTGTGTTAGATAAGGTACTTGATTCAGTGAACAACATGGAGGGCGTGAAGGAAACCAAGACCTTCATCTCCATAGGCGCTGTAAAAGAATAGCCTCCATTTTTCTCTAAACTGAACTTGCCGAGGTGTTTAGACGGCGTAGAAGGCCGGGGTCACGTATCTAAGCGTCTTCAGTCCCTCGACATCTGGAGGTATCCACACGTCGGCCGCAACGGCTTTTTCCTCCTCTGTAAACCTGTAGCGTTCTTCCTCTTCCATCACATGTCTTCGTTTCTCCATCTCAGTCAATATAGGCTTACCACCATCTGCCAAACAGCGGCTAGGAAGTCGGGCGACGACTCGCCAGTAGCCTTTAAGAGCCCCGCCTTGGGGATTATGCGCTCTAGGTCTGTCTTCCTGTGAGTATTCCAAGCTCTGCCGACATTACGCCCGTCTCCACGTAGCTCCTAGCCGTCGTGAGGGCGGCGTAGCCGTGCTTGACGTCCTACAGCGCGAGGGATAGTATGAGGGAGGTCTCGCCGGGGCGCAGATATTTAGCTACGTCGTAGTTGAATAGCCTGTAGAGGGCGAGATTGCAGAATCACTTGTCTTTCTTGTCGCACCACTTAGCCGCCATGGCTCTTGCATATAGTTGCTTTATGTACGGCAACTTCGCAACATTTCTGATCCTCAGCACATAGAGTAGCCGTGCCATGTTGTACGCTATTTTTGCCTTAAGCTCCTTTGTCATCATACCTTCCGCCCAGGTGTCCACGTATCGTGGAATTAAAGTTTTGCGTTTTCTGAACAACGTTTTTAAACAGTATCCCCTAGGGGGCCATGAAGCACCTTGTGGGGAGGGACTTCGCGTTCCCGGAATACCTGCCTCGGTACCCCAGGTCGTATGACTTCGACGTGGTGCATATGCGGCTGGAAGTAGACATAGACGTTGAGGGTGGCACCATTGAGGGGGCGGTGAGGTACCGGGTGAGGGCCAAGAAAGACGGTGCGAAGGTCTTGCTTGACGCTGTGGAGATGGAGGTTCTTGACGTAAGCCATGACTACTTCTACGACGGCGAGAAGATAGAGGTAAGGCCCCAGTGGAGGGCCGGGGAAGAGGCGGAGGTGGTGGTTAGGTACCGCGCCAGGCCTAGGACCGGCATGTACTTTGTGAAGCCTGATATGCGGCAGAGGAGAACTATATATGTGTGGACCCAGGGCGAGAGCGAGTACAACCGCTATTGGGTGCCTATTCCAGACTCCCCTAACATAAAGTTCCCCTGGACAGTCGCCGTGACTGTGCCCAAGCCGTTTGTGGCCGGTAGCAATGGCGTGTTGGTTGAGATAAGGGACAGGGGGGAGAGACAGACGTATGTGTGGGATATGAGGCACCCCATGTCGCCTTACCTCCTCGCTATCGCCGTAGGCGACTTCGAGGTTCATAGGGAGAAATGCGGCGAGGTCCTCCTCGAGTACTACGTGCCCAAGTACGTGGGTGATGCTTGGCGTTTCTCCTTCTACAATACGTGCAGAATTATGGAGTTCTTCTCTGAGTACCTCGGCGTGTCGTATCCCTACGAGCGGTACGCCCAGGTGGTGGTGCCGGAGTTCATCTACGGCGGTATGGAAAACACCACCTTCACCATCTTGACCGACTGGACTATCCATGATAAACACGCCCACTGTCCCTACGCCGGGTTCCCCTGCCCGGAGCACGAGGATTTCAGCTCCGACCCTCTGGTGGCCCACGAGATGGCCCACATGTGGTTCGGCGACTTGGTCACTGCCAAGGACTGGGGCCACATAGCCATCAACGAGTCCTTCGCCACGTTTGTGGAGGCTCTGTGGACGGAGAGGTTTAAGGGCCGCGACGAGTACCTCTACGAGATTTACACAAACTTCAAGACGTATCTCGGCGAGTACTCCAGGCGGTACTCCAGGCCCATAGTGACCAACCTCTACAAGATTCCCGACGAGGTGTTTGACCGCCACGCCTACGAGAAGGGCTCCGTCGTGCTCCACATGTTGCGTAACCTCCTAGGCGAGGAGACGTTTAGGAGGGGGCTCAGACTCTTTCTGGAGAGGTATAGGTACAAGGCGGTGGACATCGAGGATCTGCGGAAGGCCATGGAGGAGGCCTCGGGGCAGGACTTGGAGTGGTTCTGGAAGCAGTTCTTTTACTCCGCCGGGCACCCCGTGTTGAAGGTGTCGTGGAGCTACTCAGACGGCGTCCTGAAGCTTCAGATAAAACAGGCGCAGGGCGAGGACAGCTACCCTGTGTATACACTGCCGCTTGAGGTCAAGGTGGTGTATGAAGACGGGCGTAGGGAGCGGAGGGAGGTCGCGCTTAATGAGAAAGAGGCGACTCTGCATCTGTCAGGTGGGAAGCCCAGATACGTCTGCGTGGACCCCGCCTTTAGGATTATGAAAGCGCTTGACCTCCAGTACCCGTTGGAATCCGCCGTTGCGATGCTGGAGGATGAGGACGTGTACTGCCGCCTCCAGGCAATCGACGTGCTTAAGAAAAACGGTAGCTCCAGGGCCGTCTACGCCCTTGCGGAGGCGCTTCAGAACAAGTTCTGGGGTGTGGCCGCTGAGGCGGCCAGAGCACTGGGGGAGGTAGGCACCGCCGAGGCCGTGTCGAGGCTCATCGAGGCATACGGCAAGGTGATGCATCCACGGGTGAGGAGGGCGATCGTGGAGGCATTGGGCGCCACAAGGAGGAGGGAGGCTGCGGAGTTCCTAGACAAGGTCCTCCACGATCCAAACGAGAGCTACTACGTAAGGTCTGAGGTAGCTAGGTCGCTCGGGAAGATCAAGTGGGATTTCGCGGAGCACAGCCTTAGAAAGGCCCTTGAGTACCCCAGCCACCTCGACGTGATTAAGAGGGGCGCGTTGGAGGGACTGGCAGAGCTGGGCACCGAGGACGCCTTGAAGATCGTGCTCCGCCACACGGAGCCCGACGTATCTACTCCAGTCAGGATGACCGCAGTCCAGGCGCTGGCCAAGTTCGGAGCTCGTAGGGAGGTGTTGGAGGTGGTTAAGAGAGCTATGAGGGATGAGAACTTCAGGGTGAGATACGCCGCAGTGACCGCGGCGCTTGAGCTGTTGGACCCGCGGCTCCTGCCGGATCTTCAGGAGCGCGCAGAGCAGGATATCGACGGCCGCGTTAGACGCATGGCAAGGGAGGTCGCCGATAAGATAAAGAAGTTCATGGATAGAGGCACGGAGTATCAGAAGCTAAGGGAGGAGGTGGAGAGACTTAGGGAGGAGTACAGGAAGATACTTGACAGAGTCAGCCGCCTGGAGCGTTGATGCCCGTCAAAATCATCGACCACGTTTATGCCCAGCACCTCCTCACGCGTCTTCGCGACAAGTCTACCGCCAGCGTTGAGTTCCGTAAGGGCTTGGTGAGGCTGGGGCGTATAGTTGGTTACGAACTTGTGAAGACCTTCCCCGTGAGGGGGGTCGACGTAGAGACGCCGCTGGGTGCGGCGAGGGGCGTGGAGGTAGTGGGGCTTGACAAGGTGGTGATAGTACAGGTCCTCCGCGCGGCCATGCCGTTTGTGGAGGGGTTGCTAAAGGCTTTTCCTCAAGCTAGACTAGGCGTTGTGGCCGCCCGAAGGAGAGAGGAGGGAGGAGAGATAGACGTGGACATCTTTTATTCTAAAATCCCGCCTATTTCACAAGACGACGCTGTGATTGTCGCAGATCCCATGCTGGCTACCGGCATGACTATGACCAGAGTGATTACGGAGGTGTACCGAGCCGGGACGCCCGGCAGGCTCGTCGTTGTGTCTGTAATAGCGACGCCTGTCGGCATTGGACGCGTGCTTTCGAGGTTTCCAGAGGTTGAGATATATACAGTGGCTATAGACCCTGTTCTAAACGACAAGGGCTTCATAGTGCCTGGGCTTGGAGACGCGGGCGATAGGGCTTTTTCAACTTAGCAATAGAAGGACGTAGGCCCAGTAGCCTAGTGTGAGGGAGAGGAGGTAGGGGAGGCCATATTTCGCCTTGACCCAGTCCTGTACCTCCACCTTTGCGGGGTCGTACCGCTCCATGTCTTTTACATCGCCTACGATGAACTTGAGGGGGTTCTCCGCGAACTCCTCCCGGGATACACATATGTGCGTCAGCCTCTCCAGCGTCTTCATCTTGCAGGGGCGGCCGCGGTTTTTTAGGTAGAGCCACAGCATTGTTGCGGGGAGAAGCAGGGAACCGGCCATGACAGCTATGAAGGGCGCCGGGAGGAAGGCCAGGGGCGGCGCCGTGCTGATCAACGCCAGAGCGAGCGAGTCCGCGTAGCCTGAGCCGAGCAACCGCGTCAAGAGGGCCAAGACAGCACCCACGGCTAGAGAGAAGAGGTAAAGCGGGCTGTGCCAGTTTAGGCTGATAAGCACGGCGGCTGGCACGGCGGCCGCGGCGAAGATTTTGACGTCGATTTCGCGCGTCTTTACGTCTTGCCAAGCGGCGAGGCTCAGCAAGGCCCCTATCGCCAATACAGCCGCCCCCTGTATCATTGCTGGAGGCGGCGCTTCAAAGCGTCTATACGCGGTGTCGCCAGCGGGTTTACCCCCCTCGCTTCTGCTAATTTAATAGAGGCAATGCCTACCTCCCTCAGGAAGGTGAGTATTCCGCGGGGATGCATCTCCACTGTGTATTGGGTGCCGCCCAGAATCTCCAGCGTTGCCTTTACTCTTTCTTGGTGTTCAGGCGGTATGTGGGGACTTGCGAGGGCCACCACGGGTCTCTCGGCCCCCTCTATCCAGTTGTGGTGAGCCTCGGGCAGTATCTCCACGGAGGGTTCTATCTTGCTGTTTTCGTTAAACTCGTTCTTGACGCGGAACGCCACGCCTCTCATGCTCTCCGGCGCAACAACCGTGGGCCTCCTCTGGAAGTCCTCCACCAGCCTCTGGACGATGCCTTCGTTTACAGGCTCCAGCGTGGTTGGTACCCCCACGTCGATGCCGTAGATCTTCTTGACCACGTGAAGAGCGGCTGTGAAGAGTTGCGGCAACGCGGCCCGCGGGGCGCTGGACTTCGGCACAATTACGGCGGGGATCCCCATCTGCGCCAGCTTGCCACCCGTCGTTATCGCAACTGCGGGCATCCTCCTCCTCTTGGCGTACTCCACAGTGTGCAACGTCTCCGCCGTGTTGCCGGAGTAAGACACCGCTATCAACAGCCCGTCACTGGACCTTAGGAAGTAGTCCTTGACTGGTATCACCTCCACGTCCCAGCCCCACACAAGGGAGAGGTCCCTCAGCAGATCCCCCACGACGCCGGAGCCGCCCATACCGCTGACGTAAAGCCTAGGCCTCGGGGTTATCTCCACAACTTCGCCGTCTATGGTGTAGGTGGTTGGCACCTCCACGTGTCTGAGGAGGTGCCTCTCCCAGTTTAGGTAATCGTTCAACATGGCGCTCATGGTATGATGTGCCATACTGCTTTTAAATTATACAGTGATGAGTAACGTGCCTCGTTTCAGCGTGGTGATAAACGGTGTTGAGGTCGCCAGAGAGTGGGGGTGGGACAGGATCTTTGAAGTTAAGGAGGAGCTGAAGCGTCTGGGGTTTCGTTGGGATGGGGCCTCTTGGCGCGGCAAGACGCGTGACGTCGGCGTCTTGGCTAGGCTTAGGGAATTGCTGGGGCTGACCGACGAGGAGTACATGAGGATATTCTCGACTCTTGTCCACGACTCCTCAGGAGGCGTCGTAGCGGTCATGGGCCAGCTACCGGAGGAGCTGAAAGAACATGTCCTCTCTAGCGATGGAAACATCCATCTGGTCTCTCTTTCGGGCTTCCTGCGGAGGTTTGTTGCGAAGGATGCCGGAGTTGCCAGAGCCGCCTCTTTCGAGGAGTTTGTAGAAATGGGCGTGGAGAAGTTGCGAGGGCTGTTGAGGGGGGTTCAGGTCCTGGGCGATCTAGACACAGCGCTGAGGAGCGCCCAGGTTTTCGTCTTGGCGTCGGATAGGCTACGGGAGCTTTTTGAGAGGAGGAGGAGCTGGAGGGCGGCTGTGGTGGGCCCCAACTACGCCAGGCTCAACTTCTTGGCGTCAGGCCTTCCGAGGCGGCTGGCCGAGTTTAAGCTGAAGTACAACGTCGTAACTAGGGAGGGGGAGCTGGAGCAACGTGATCTAAAGCTGGTGGCCGTGGCCCAGGAGGGGGGCACATACGTGGTGAGGTTTCCTGTGTTTGTGAGGAGCCGCGTGGTTGAGCTGCTGAGAGGGTTGGGGTATGTGGTTGCGGAGGAGGGTAGGGAGTACCCACGGGTAGCTTACAAGAGGGAGTTTACCCTCTTTCCGTTTCAAGCAGAGGCTGTGGAGAACTGGGTCGCGCATGGGATGAGGGGGTCCGTCGTGATCCCGACAGGCGGGGGGAAGACGTTTATAGGCCTTGAGGCGATGTACAGGGCGGGCGTCTCTGCGCTTGTTTTGGTGGTGACACGCGAGCTGGCTCTTCAGTGGGTGGAGCGCATAAGGAAGTTCCTCGGCGTGTCGCCCGGCATGTTGGGCGGCGGGGAGAGAGACGTGAGAGACGTCACAGTGGCTATTTACAACTCCGCTGTGAAGTACCTAGGCGAGTTGGTCGGCAGGTTTGGACTAGTGGTGTTTGACGAGGCGCATCACGTACCTGCTGAGACCTTTAAGGAGGTGGCGCTGGGCCTCGACTCGCCTTATAGGCTGGCCCTCTCCGCCACCCCCGAGAGGGAGGACCGGAACGAGCACTTGATCTACGAAGCGGTGGGGCCGCCTGTATACAGAGCCTCATACCGATCGATGGTGGAGGCGGGCTTGGTGGTGCCGGTGGAGCACTACAGGATCTACGTGAAGATGAGCAATGAGGAAGCCGCTACATATGGATCTCTGCCTAGCGACAACGCCATTGTTTTGAGAAACGTAGCCGCCAAGAGCACGCGGAAGATACCCGTGGCCATGCGCATAGTGACGAGGGAAGTGGCACTGGGGTTTAAGGTCTTGGTCTTTACGCAGTTTATAGACCAGGCGGAGGAGCTTTACAAGAGACTACGGGAGGCGGGCGTGGCGGCGGAGCTCATAACCTCCGAGGAGGGGAATAGGGAGGTTGCGTTGAGGAGGTTCGGCGTCGGGGCCAGCAGGGCGGTTGTGACGACCACAGTTCTAGACGAAGGCGTCGACGTGCCCGACGCTGAGGTTGCCGTGATTGTGAGCGGAACCGGCTCCAAGAGGCAGATGATACAGAGGGTGGGCCGCGTGGTAAGGGCGACCCCAGGCAAGAGGGCTGCGCGGGTGTACGAAATCGTGACGCGCGGCACCATTGAGGAGGCGCTTTCTGAGGCTAGGCACTTCGACGAGGTAGTGGAGGAGACGGTGTGTAGAAGAGTTACCGAATCGGATCTAGAATCTCTTCTGGGGAAGGCGGCGCCGCTGACGGCTTGGTTAAAAAGAGACTAATGTGACAAGTAGGTCTCGTACTTCTCTACGAGCTCGGGCGCGTCTTGCTCCTCTGGCGCGAGCAGGATAAACTCGGCGTCTCCTTCGCCGTATCTGTAGCTCTTCCAGTATCTGAATTTCAGTTCTTTCGGCAGGTAGAGCATTGCGAGCTTCCTGTCGCCGAACGCGTGTCTCATCCGGCAGTTGCATCCCTCTATCGGCTGGTCAGTGATGATGTAGTACCCCATGTCGCAGTCGCAGAGCCAATACTCCTTGTTTTTTACGTGGGTAAATATGAAGGTGTCTACTCTATCCTCCACCTTCCTATAGATCGGCTCTATCATACCTTCGATATAGAGCACAGGCTCCATAGTTAGGTGCAACGGCGCAACTGCCACATAGCCAGACGCGAGGCGCCAGTAGTACTTCCGGCTCTTCTTGAACGGCTCCACAACGCCTTCGAAATACAGCTTGTTAAGGGTCTTCAGCACTCTGTGCCGCGGCTGTTTAAGGAGCGTAACCAACTCTGAGGTCGTCAGCTCGCCTCTTTCGCGCAGTAGGCGCAGTATCTTGTCCCTAAGCTCCATACGTATTTCTGAATGTCTATATATAAATTTTTTGTGGTGAAATAATACACCGGTCCTATGAGCGCGGATTCGCCACCATATAAGCTGTGAGTTTTCTCCTATCGTGGTGGTTACAGTCCAGCGCTCGATCACGTTTCCACCGATTAAGTTGAAGAGAATAGATGAGTACGTATTGTACGTAGCAAGGAACAACGCCTCTTTAGAGGAGTTAAGGGAGAGGGGGCTTGAGATTGGGCGGGGGAGGGGCGATATTTCAAGATTCCTGGAGCGGCTGAAGGTGGTGGAGGTGGTCAACGGCGTTGTGGCGTTAACCCCCCTAGGGAGGGCTCTGGTCTCTCTTAGAGAGCTATTAGGACCGGCCGTGTACCACGCGTTGTTTTACCAGGTGGTGCCGCAGTACCGGCTGTTAATAGACGCGGTGAGGGACGCAGGGAATATCGGCGTTGAGGAGCTACACGTTGCGGTTAACGACCGCCTCTCGAAGATTTCTCCGACCGCGTGGCTCAACAGAGTGGCGTTTAAGACTCTTCTTCAAATAGCCGAGGACCTAGGCGCCGTGAAGAGGCTAAACGGGCTATACAGCTTCTCAGGCGACCCCGTCGCCAAGGCGGTTTTGGAGCACTATGCTAAACATGGCGTGAGGATAGGCCAAAGCTTTTACATACAGCGAGATAGGGTGGTGGTTAGGGAATGCGGAAGGGAGGAGCCCCCGCATAATCTCTATAAGGTGGACGTAGACTGCGTAGTTTCAAAGATATATAACATGCTAACTAGCGACGGGCGATGAGGAAGAAGGAGGAAAGGCGGGGCCCCACGCTGTTTGACTTCATACAACAAGACACGAAACAGGAGGAGAAGGAGAGGCCGACGAAGACAGAGGGCGGAAAAGACGTGTCAGACGAGCTGTTTGACCTGATAAAGAGCAGGGGAAGAATCACCAAAGAGGAGGCAACCCGCTGGGCGAAGGAAAGAGGCGTCTCCACTGCAGACCTCATCAGGTCTGTGGGGAGGCTAGTCGCCGAGAAGAAGATCCGCAAAAAGCTAGACGACGAGGGGAACCTGGTCTATGAGGTATATGGATAATCCCCCGTTATGTTATAGACCTCAACGACGAAAGCCCCGTTAAAATAAAGGCTTATGCAAGTGGAAAGCACAAGAGACCCGGGGGAATTTGAGGAATTGCAGTTGCTGTGACGCGTAGCTTCGAATACGTACTTCAGCTTCGTCAGCTCGACGGTCAAGTAACCCACGTATAAAGACAGAACCACGCCCAAGGCGAAAAGCGCCGCCGCTAGAAGAACCTCGAGGAAGTTCACGGCACGAACGCTCTATACAACACGTCTATGTAGTGAAACGCCGTGGAGACCACGTAAAGCAACGCCGTGGCTAGAACCGCCATAAACAGGTGATACAGGAACCTCATAGCTCCCGGATAAACGCTGTCATGTATTCAATGTCTTTCAAAACCGCCTCTAAAACGGCATGGAACTTATCGGCAGGAAACTC
>Ga0209225_1001829_pt1 | contig 20093 bp, 32 predicted proteins | sample WasSprMetagenome_FD_184732 | JGI IMG/M metagenome (GOLD analysis project Ga0209225, IMG submission 184732) | Sulfidic aquatic microbial communities from Washburn Spring, Yellowstone National Park, USA - WS (SPAdes) (version 3) | ecosystem: Environmental > Aquatic > Thermal springs > Hot (42-90C)... | reverse complement strand
TAGTGGAGTCAGTATATTCGTCTTTCAAGCAGAGGACTAAAGCATTCTTCAACAACATAACCTCAAACCCCAAAAAAAGAAGAGAAAGGCCAGGGAGGTCTATCCTCTGCTGGAACCTAATCATAAAGCTCTTCACACTATAACCACCTAAGGAGATGAGTTTAAGTTGCCAGGTCCGAATATGTATACCTAATATTTATCTACTCCTATTAGCATAACTTAAAAACATAGCGAAAGATGTTTCTTGGGTTATTTGCTGGCATGGGTCGGGGTCACAGAGTAGCACTTATGTTAATGACCGTACAATCACAATTTTCTCAGGGATTGGTAAGCTATAAATTCACTTAATCTTCTTGCACCAATGTCTCATTAAGACTTTTCGAACAGGGTCGTATTTTACATTCTTGCCGCATTTATCACATATCTTCTTCTCAGTAAATCTTTTGTCGAAATCTTCTTTCCAGTAGGTGAATTGTTCACTGCAACTACGCCATTCTTTAGTGTTACACGTTTCTTGAACATACTCTTCTGTGAGATAATAGAAGCCATCTGGACGTTGACCCCTCTTCCCCTCTCTGAACCAACTCATCAATCGGCATCTCATCTGATATGGACATTTTTGTGGAACCGACATATTCTCCCATCCGAATTCTAGGTAGGAGTTTCCCTTAAGCTTTGTATTGCTTCTGTAACTCCGTTTTTGGCTAGATGTTTTAGGAGCAGTCTATGTGCTTCCTTTACTCCTTTGAATCCCCCAAACGATCTAATCACATCCCAATCAAAACTTTTCAAGTGCCTTAAAAATTCGAGCGTATTTTCCGAAGTTGGTTTTATCCTCTTCGCTGCACACCATCTGTAGAGGTCAGCAGCAAGCATGTTAAGAGAATACACGCCAATAGCCTTCAAGATAATGTAGCGTCGATAACGGGGACCAAAGGCATACGGGAATAAAGCTCTTATGGCCTCCCAATATGCTTTGAGAAATCTATACTGTTCTACGATCTCGTCTTTTGCAAAGTCCGTGTGTAAGAAGAGTTCCTCTAACGAAGTAACGAAGGATGTTAGCTGTGTAGGCTTGCCCAAACGGCTAGCTCCGCTTATGTTGATCAGCCCACAAAGAGGAGAGTCGTCTTTCCTCGCCAAGAGCATAGCTACATGTGTGGCCTTTGCTCTTAACTCATCTACAGGAGGTAAACCCTTGATTCCTGCTCGTCATATTATATATTGTAATGTATCTTTGAGCGATGGCCTAATGCCTTTTTGTGTTCTATTTAGAATGTAGAACATCGTGAGCTCTATATCTTCTGGTTTTGCCCAAGTCCTCAACTCATGACTTCTGTTCTTGTTCACGAGTTCCGCTGCAAATCGTGTATCTACAAAAAGGATGGGTAGCTCATAATTTAGCACCTGTTGTAACCTCGCTCTTACTTCCTTGTGAGCATTTAATATCTTTGGCATCAAAAAGTTCTTGAAGTCCCCAGAATCCTTAGGTATGGGTGGATTAAACTCGAATTTATTCTCAAATTTATATGCCATACTTAATGCTTCTAAAGCTTTCAATAGTGAATTTTTTCTCTCTTCGAGCATCTTGATCATTGATTCGATTTCTTCTATCTTAGCTTTAATCTCAACTTCACTCAATATGCTTCACGCTCCCTAATTTTCTTGGCAAGTCCTGTCTAGCTATTTGAGAATTGTGCCAGCAGACAGGTCCTATCTCTCTTTCAACGCTCTTTTGGTTTGTTAATTTCATACCACAGATTCTACAGTAGTACTTGCCATAGATCTTTTGCTCATGCTTACAATTTCTAGTGAGTGAAAGATACCTATCCCATGATTTAGTATAAGGTTTTATGCCTTGATTAGTTTTGAACTTTCTTTTACTATTGATCAAGACTAATTGAACATCACAGTTTGAGCATTTTCAGATCCGCTCTTCCTTAATGTCAAGAGTTATCTTTTGCTCAGTCACGTCTTAGCCTCCTCATCAGTATATTTCCAGCCCATTTCCTCAGCTACTCTCTTCTTTACTTTCTCAAGGTATTTCTTATAGGCTTCTTCTTTACGAACCTTGATTTCCTTATTCATAGTTATTATCCTCCTTCGATATTTACTCATCTGAGCAATAGCAACAAACCAGCACCGTCTCTAAACCTTTTTTCATAAGCCCGTCAAAGATTGTCTTGGTCATGGCTAAACTTCCTTTGGTTTAAATGCCTCACAATCAAGTGCGTATGTTGCAGTTGGTGATATTAAATTCGGTTCTTTCATAATACATTCTTCCGTTTTATAATGAGTGCACTTCCCACATACAGAGCGATTCTTCAACTCATCGAATATTATTCGAAAGCTATCAAAAGAGCCAAGGCCATTTTGATTGGTTTCATAAAATGTTTTTATTTCTGCTTCACTTGGCCAATGGTTTAATTTACGAAGCCAGCTTACTACAAAATCTCTTTTACTCTTATTTGTCCACTCATTTGACTGACTAGTAGTAATTGGCTTTTCTTCATTCTTATTTATCCCACTGACCTGTTCCCTATATTTTTCATCAAATGGCTTAGTTTGTTTATCCCTTTCAAATATAGGGGAAACATCAGTGGGGTAAATTAAAATCCTGCGTTTATCGTTAGGATCAGGCTCTTGATAGATCAACCCAGCACCTTCAAGAGTAGGGATAATCTCTTTTCTAAGAGATTCATAAGAAAGAGGTCTATGGAATTTTTCTTTATGAGCCTTTAAGATATCCTTTTTATCTAAACCTTCAGGATTCTTGACTCTGAAAAGTGGTTTCATGACTTGCTCGTAAATCTCCCAAATTCTTGGGCTGATCCCTAGTTCGTTTGGTGTGGCTATACTATTGTATAATTTGAAGCCAGCTTCGATATCTTCATTATTCGCTTTAATGCAGTTATTAGGTAATTGCTTTCTATGAGCCCAATTCAATAAAGCGTGAGCCTTTATGAGACTAAAAAGCTTGGGGAAATCTCTTTGGTGTCTTGGGATTAGGTGATTATGCGTCTCTATAAACCTTTTGCATAAAGCATCTGGGTTTTCGATTATTATGTTTCTTATACCAGCGTCTTTAATCATCTTAATCCTTCTTTTAAGCCATATCCTTCTGCAATCATTCTCTAACTCTTCCTTGAAGGCATCTCTATTGCCTAGTTTTTTGGCTAATAGGTATAGTGATTCTGTTATTTTATCCTCTGTAGTTTCAGGTGAGAGAAGCCAAACCCTTGTTTTCTCTTGCTCATCCATATTGAATTTGGCAGCGCAAAAGATAACTGTCGGATATCCTCTTATGCGCACCTTCTTAGTCCTTAAACCATGCTTTTCGCTTTTATCAGTTATATTATACTCTAACTCTTTTCTATCGTGGCTTAATAATGGTCTTAACTTTTCCAATAGCATATAATGAGGTTGATCCAGAAAAATCAAAATTTTCTTTTCGAGATCGACTAGTATTCTTGAGTTTTGAATCTTCTTTTTCCAAGCATCTCTTTCCTCTAAAGGTGCATCCTTTTTTGGTTTTTTAGAAAAATCAATAGGAATATTGTTCTCATCAACTAAAATACCTGCTTCATGAAAAAAAGAAGTTGGGGAAGCACCACCATAAATTTTTATTTCTTGGTCTGGAAAATACTCAATAATTTCAAGAGGAATGTAACTCTTACCAGTGGAAGATTCAGACTGCAAAGCTATGTTGCCCTGATCCTCTTCAGTATACGTGAGTAAGTTGTTTAGAAAGATTATTGTCTTTGTTGGATTATCATGCTTGATAGTTGTGCCAAGAATCTCTTGCAACTCTTCTATGGTAATTGGTCTTTGTAACTCTCTTAATTCAGCTTTTAAAATTTCCTTAGGCTCAATGCTTAGCATTGAAGCTATTTTGCTCTTAAAATCAACTTGGTCTAAATCACTTAATGAATATGGTCCTAGCCTCTTTCCCCCAGCTTCGAAGAATACACCTTCCTTTATGATTTTGACTTTAGGCTGTTCTTCAGACATTACTCTCTTTGAATTAAGCGAATCTGGCGACAGTACTATCACCTCACCCTATTCTCTGAGTTTGCTCTGAAAATCCATGATTTTGTGGACTTTATGCTCCTGACTCTTCCCTCATAAATTAACTCGAGCAGAAGAACCATGATCCTTCGGCATAAATTACCAATCCTTTGAGAGCCATTCTTCTCAAATACTGATAAACGATCTCTCTTCTTTCCTATTATATTTGCAATATATATTGTTCTCATAGCCTTGCCTTCTTCACAAATATTATGTCTAAACTTAATCCCCTCAACTTGCCAAATGCAGTAGATGATTGCATCTTACCTAAAGCCCCTCATAACCTGTATAGCTTGATGAGCATCGTTACCATACCATATTATTTTCAGTGAAGAGATTCTCATCACTTTTTTGCATGCTTTGCATCTAAAAATCTTCGTTGCTGAGGTTGTTTGAATAGAATCACAATTATTGCATCTAACAACCTTTATCATTCTATTCTCTCTATACGCTCTTACTAATTCATTACGGTTCTCAATACAATCTATGCAAATGCCATCGCTAGAAAGGACATGATAAGCATTGTTACAAATCTTACAAATCATCTTTGATCACATAGCAAGCTTCAAATATAGCATCACAAAAAGAGCATTTAGCAAGCATAACTATCCACTTACCTTTTCTCTTTGATGATACTATATTATGATTGCCAAGCTTATGGCAATTCTCACAATAAGTATATGCAAAATCATACAAAGAATACATCATCACTTATGCTCCCTTTAACCATCTTTGCATCTATCTGCTCTAGCCATAAGAGTATAGAATCAAGATCTTCCTTCTTCACAATACCATCGAATCCATAGCTTCCTGCCTTTACTCTTACTCTAAATCCATCCTTTGCTTCATCAATTCTATACAGAACATATCTACAATACTTTGCATGCTCCTTAATATCATCAAGATCAGCCAACAATTCCATTTAATTATCCTCCTTAATTTTTCAGATAATCACGAACTAGTTCGTGATTATAATTCCTAAATTCAACGTTCTTGTATTCATCTGGTATAAGTTCTTCTATATAGCTATCAAGTATCATCCTCTCAAGAATATAGCTAATGAAAGCTAGCTTGCTATTTAAGCCAAGAATATTTGGATCTTTGAGTAACTCATTTAGCGAATATATGAATTCTTTTGATATCATTTAACCATCCTCCTTATCTTTTATGATACCTGCATCCATCAGAATCTTTTCCAATTCTCCTGATACGCTTCTCCTATTCATCCTTGCCCTCTCTTCTATTACACTGTAGTAGTCTTCACGAATGGCAATTGTCTTCCAACCTTCTCGCACCATATTGTTCAGAACTATTTGGAAATCGATATATTTAAATGTTCCGAACTGTTCATAGCAAAACATTATATAGAACCGTTCTGAACAATGTCTATTATGGTAAGGAAAGGATGGGTCTCAATAGTATTGAAGGAGGATCTTGCAAAGAAGATAAATGAGAAGATTGAATCTGAGTATAAAGAGAAGCATAAGAAGCCTCAGCTCAGCACGTATGTTCAAGATTTATTATGGGAAGTAATAGAGAGTGAAGAGATTCTTCGAAAATACGGTCCTTTTCTAGAGAAGTTTGCTGTAGAGCCTGATAAGATATTCATAAAGGATAATAGGCTTGATAGAATAGCAGAGCTTGTTTTAAAAGATGGAGAGTTGTATTGTAGATTGGATGAGAGCTTGAATTGTGTTCATATTGGGTTTGCATGGTCAATACCTGAAGTCTATAAGGCTATGGAATTGCATGGTAAGAAGATGCCAAAGATAGAATAATATGTTTAATAGCATCAATAATAGATTAAATTCTTCAGAATTCTTCTGATGATTAGCAACTCTTTAAGTTTATTCAAACTGAACATTACAGACTTGAAAACAAAAACTATTTGATCTTCACCTTACACTATAAGGGCCAAAAGAGCGTAAATTAATTTTAATAATTTAGTTAAAAATCAAGCATAAAGTAGAGGATTAAATTTAATCTTTAAAGCAAAAAGGTATTGAAGTTAATAGTGAACAGGATTTGGCTAAGATATTTGAAGAGATAGCAAAAAGAAGAGAAAGGAAGAAGATAGTAAGAATATTTGTTGAGTGATTCAAATTAGAATTGAACAATTGTTGATATAGCACTTTATAAGTGAAGGGGGGATAGTCAATTACACAACGCAGCATCAATGATCAAATTGCTGAGATAGTATTCAACGATCCTGTATTGTTTTGTGAAGCGATATTAAAGTGGGAGCCATTCGATTATCAAAAATATTAAGAAGTACGCTCATGTATGGGTGGTCATTTTTCCTCTCATTTAACGCACTAGAGTCCCACCAACTACTGTTATCCAGATATGAGCGAAGAGAAAATGTCATATACAACAATGTTAGTTTATCGAATAGTATGAGTGAAAAACCAGAACATTTACAAGGTAAGAAGTTAGTAATTGAGGTTCTGAGGAAGAGGGGGTTTGAAGCCTATGAAGAAGCGGAGTTCCCCTCGCTCTATGATACACCAGGAAAGATGAGGAACGATTATGTTAATTATATAATAGACTTGCGAAAAAGGCTAAGAGAAAGAAAAGGAGAAGTGGGGCTATTTGGTTTCGGCGGATCCGGACCTTATAAATGGAAGACAGAATTTGGAAGACGAATTAAACCTGATGTTGTAGCATGGAGAAAGCAAGAAGACATTTTACCCTATATTGTAGCTGAAGTGATGTTATCCTCAGACCTACTTCACAAAGAGATTAAAAACCTTCAAGAAGTTCTTGCTCCACTCAAAATAGCTTTTGATGTAGAAGATATCATAAAAGAGGGTTGGATTTTTACAACTCTTGGGCATATCATTTGGATAGTAGGAGCGCAAAACTTGGACAAGAAACTAGACGACATGATCAAATACACAGATGAGCATCTGCAAAAGTATTAAAGAAGTAATTCTAGATTAAGAATCATTTATTCAGGCATCTGAATCATAGCCATATCAACAGAGCGAAGAGAGTAATTGAATAAGAAGAGTATTACAAGAGTAATGGTGAAGATTTCCTAAAAATTTTATAAGCTTGTATGTTTTTGCATTAATACATGGAGTCTACAGATCCTTTTATCTTGTATTTCAGTAAGAGGTTTATGGATAAGGCTTCTAAAAATTTTGGTTTAGGCTTCCTTACAAGAAAGCCATTAGTTGAAATTCTTAGGAAGATGGGAGTAATATTCGATGAGCTTGATAGGGATAAAGCAAAAATGGCTCTTGATAGGATCGGTGAATCAAAGGGAATAACAGTATCTACTAGTCAGCTTGTTAAAGGATTGGCACTTGCCTTCTTTCTTCCAACAGGAGCCTTCATCGCCACTTTAAAAAAGGTCTTCTACCGTTCTGGAGTAGAAACTGAAGACAGCTTAATACTTGAGTTCCTTGCTGAAATACCAAGAGCTTTAAGACCATCCCTATTCTATGATATCTGGCTCATAGTTCCAAAAACGGAAGATGGAGAAGCAAAAGCAAAGCAACTCATAAAGACAATAGTGGAAAAGACTGGAGAACAACCATTAACAGAAGAAGAATGGGAAAATGCCAAGCCTATCATAGAAAAACTAAAAGGCAAAATACAAGTAAAAGGAATAACAGAAAATCTTTGGAGAAATTTTTGACACAGCTTATGCTTTCAAGAATATAAAATTTTTGACTATGCATTTCTATCACAATCTATCTTCTCATTAAAAATAAAAGTGAGTGCTTAACTCGCCACTACCACTGTGCTCGCCAATGCTCCATCGCCTATTACTGTTACGAGGTATTGTGCATTAGGTATTTCCAACTTCTCTCCTCATATCATCAGAGAAACTATCAGGGTAGGCTGTGATCCCCACATCTTGAGTAGATTTATGCAAGCGTTTACGTGTCTATTTATCTCACAAGAAGGGCAGAACTTCTCTTTAGGAGCTATCATTCCTCCACATCTTGAGCAGTGGTGACTGTCGCCAGCGTGGAGCCCTTGTATGTGACGGTTAATATAGTGATGGTAACATCGAAATCAAACAGCTTCTCGAAGCTCATACCCTTCTCTCCTTCAATTTTCAGCGGGGTATTCTTAAAAAGAAGAGCTTCTATCTTTATTATCTTACAACGCTTTCTCCAGTTTCTTGATGAGCTGCTTTACTGCTTCTGAGCTATCTTTAACTGCCTCAACATTCATAGATGCTTCATAGAAGTTTTGGTGCAAGTAGTTTGCTACTGCAAAAAGTCTTATGAGCTCAGGGTCATTAAGCTCTTTTCTTAGCTTTGTCAAGAAATCCCATAAATCAGCATGGGTTCTTAGCTCCTCCCCTCTCTTTGCAGCCACGGACTTAACCATCTCTGCTGCTACACCCCAGAGCTTCTCAGAGGCTTGCACAGAATCACCTTTATCAAGAAGTTCTTCAGCTTCCTTAAGATACTTGCGATTTAGCTTGAGATAATGTTCAGCTTTTTCCATATCTTATTCATTCATCTTTATACATAAATTTATACTTATATTCACATGGTTCTGATGCATATTTGAGGCATGCACCTTCCCAGCATCGACTGTTTGCTTCACGCAACTCCATCGCTTCACCCTGATTGAAAAATATAAATGCTGCATAGATGTATTACATCTATGGTGAGAATGTTGCCTGTTAAAACAACAATAATACTAAAAGATGAGATCTATGAGCAATTGACCAAAAAGTATGGAAGGCGGAAAATTTCAGAAGTTATAAACTAAGCACTTATGAAACAGCTATTCAAACCTGTTAAAAGCATGTTCGGCGTAGACCCTTGGCTGACAACAGAAAATCTTAGAGATGAGGAAGAACCTCATGAGGCTTCTTGACTCCTTTGCATGGAAAGAGTATTTCATTGGCTCAAAAAGAGGTGCTAAAGTAAGGGATTATGTGGAAGGTGATAAACCCCTATATACACCATCAATCTGCCTCACAGAAATCGAATCAAAATACCTAAGAGAACTTAAGGACCCTACAACTAGAATAGAACTCATAACTGAAAGAAGTTTTATCGTACCAATAGGTAAAGAGATAGCCCTACTAGCTTCAGATATCAAACAAAAATACAAACTTCACACGATAGACGCAGTAATATACGCTACAGCCCAACATAAGAAACTCATTTTAGTTACAGGCGACAAACACTTCAAAGACCTTCCAAACGTGGAAATGATATAATCAATCACAACGATTCTGAACTCAAATGAATGGGAAATTAGGTACACTGATCTTTGTGAACTACCTTTCCTATTTTGTATGAAGGCTTATTTATCAGATTAACATGTTTTCTGATAGGTAAAAGCTATGGTTGAGAAAGTAAAGGTCGGCATGCGCGGACAAGTAGTTATACCGAAGAAACTTCGAAAAAAGCTAAACATTGAAAATGGAATCATTTTGGAGATCGAAGAAACTAAAGACGGTCTTCTCTTAAAGCCGTACAATCCAGTATTGGAAATGAAAGGTATAGGGAAGGGCGTCTTTGGGGAACCTGTTGAGTACCAGAGGAAACTTCGTAAGGAGTGGGGGAGCTAAAGCATTTGAAGATCGCGCTAGACACCAGCATCCTCATCTACTTTCTTGAAGGGATTGACCCATATGCCAGCAAGGTGGAGAATATATTAAAATCATTCATGAAAAGAGAAAATGAGGGAATAATCTCAACTATAAACATTGCAGAGGTTTTAACTGGATTTTATGCTACAAAGGATGAAAAGAAGATAACTAAGATCAAAAGGCTTCTTAATGATCTTACTCTTAACGGTTTCAAAATAGTCCCAGTCACATTTGAGATTGCTGATTTGGCTGCCAGCCTAAGGGCAAAGAGAGGAGGAAAACTGCCTGACGCCTTAATTGCAGCGACGGCGATCAACCAAGCTGCTAACCTCATATATTCTCAAGACGAGGACCTTCAACGATTCAATAAAGACATTAAAGTCTGTGGATTAGATTGACACTCTCCTTAAGGATTCTTGAGCATTCTGCCATCTCGTATTTTACCTACAAATTAGGCAGAAAGCCCATATTTTTAAATATGGGATGAATGCCCATATAAGTTGAGTGAGTCACTCGCGAAGGTTAAGAAAACAATTAAGGCTAAGATTCTTGAGCTTCGAAAAGGCAAGGAAGAGTTTCTTAAACGAGAATACGAAAATTTTCAACGCTACCTTCATGGAAACAAATCTGTTCTACTTTACTCAGCTACACGCCAACAGGCTAAAAGGCTCCTTAGAAGGTTGGAGGGGAAACTTAAACCGAACAAAGAATATCCGATGATTCTAAGAAGAGACGTTTATAGAGCTGATACAAAGCTGACTCCATACTGGCTCAAGATACCCGTCTACGGAGTTAAAGGCGGGATAAACGTTCCAATTAAAACACATGAACCTATAACCGAAGATATGGTTTGCAGAGAAGCTAAAATAATTAGAAGAAGTAATGAATGGTTTGTATATATAACTGTCGAGAAGGAGGTTGAGGAGAGAAAACCTAAGTCAGTCTTAGCGATTGACATGGGTATTCGCTGGACTGCTGTAACCGTGAACACCAACGATCTTAAGCCGAAATTCTATGGGAAAGAGCTTAGACAAGTTAAAGGACACTACTTCTACCTTAGAAGATCTCTAGCTCTGAAGAGTAAAAGCCAAACAAGATAATTTCAACAATTATAGCCTTGCTCTCTCTTCTTTAATTCCTTCTTTCTTATTATATATCCATCATCTATTCTTATCCATATCACTTCATCTTTTTGCTTAAGATTTAAGGCTCTTTGAATCTTAATAGGCACATACAATCTATCGTTGCTGAAAGTGCTTATATCCTCTATTACTTCATTCATAAAATATGATTAAAAATAGCAATTTATAGCAGTTTTGGTAAGAAACGAGCAAATTTTATCTTTTTTGTTCAAAATGCTATTCTATAAGCATATTTTAAATTATCATGATGAATATAGTAAATGCTGTTTTAAAGCTGATAAATAAAAAGGGGTTAGTAAAAGGAGTATCAGAGTATCGTCAAGAGTATGCTGATCCTTCATTCTCAGATTTGATCGAATATTATAAAAGAGATGAATATGTTGGCTATACAATAGAAGCGTTCACTACAAGAACAGTTGGTATGGGCTTCTTTCTAACTGGTGATCAACCTAGAGCATTAAAGTTGATAGATAATTTTTGTAATGCAAATAAATTATTTGATCTTCATTGGAAGATAGCAAGAGATTTATGGCTATCAGGAAATGCATTTGTCAATACTGTTCCTTCTAATCAAATCACTACTCTTCACTATTTACCATTATCATCTATTCAAAGAATAATAAGAGATGAAAGTGGTAATGTTGATAGCTATGTCCAATCATGGGGAGGGATGATAAAGTATCTGAGCAATGATGAAGTATTTCACTATAAGTTCAACAGCATAGATGAGAATGCATTTGGAGAAGGATTGGTAAATAGATTGTTGAGAAGTGGAAAGGGATACTTGACTGAGAAGAATAGGTTGAGAAAGAGAATGCCGTTGTTAAAGATAAGGGAGAAGATGATAGACAATGCTCATAGGATTTTATCAAGATATCAGCCTAGGCATATTTATAAGAATATACCATCTTCAAAGATAGATGAATTTGTATCTCTATTAAATAATATTGAGCCTGAGCAGGATTTTGCTGCTGACTTCAATTTAGAAGTTGAAGAAGCAAGGATGGATCCTAGAACAAGGTTTGAAGCATTGTTGGATTATCTTGATAGAATGTATGTGATAGGATTGCATAATCCTATGCTAAGATTGATAACTTTAGCTGGATTCACATATGCAAGCTCACAGGCTGCTATGGAGACTATAGAGCCTGAGATAAGAACGATGCAATTCATCATAAAGCAATATGATGAGGAATTGTTCAGAAAAGTAATTGAGCAGCATGGAGGAAATGCAATTAGCGCTAATATTGAACTTTATTGGGGAATGCCAGAAAGGCCAGAACTTTTGATTTCTGATATAATAAATGCGTATCAATCTGGATTAGAGTATGGTGCACCGATAATAACGAGAGAAGAAGCTAGAGAGATGCTCAGAGAGTCTGGATGGATAATAAGAGAATACAAATCAATGGCTATAGAGAATTATCAGCACTTTTTAGCCTTCAAAGGCAAAGTTTATGCAATTTCTGATAAATTTTACAGATATTTGAGAGAAGTAAGGGAGTCTAATAAGCCTGCTTTGATTAATGCTCCTATGGCGAAGGAAAATGAGTGAATTAAAAATTCATAATGCTGTAGAACCTCATGAAACATTGAAGGCTGATGAAGATAGAGAATGGGATGCTGATCAGGCTGAAAAGCGCATAAGAGCATGGGCAGGAGGTCCTGAGAAAGAGAATATAGATTGGTCAAAGTATAAGCAAGGATTTGCATGGTATAATGCTGATGATCCAAACAACTTCCAATCATACAAATTACCTCATCATGATATTATTGATGATAAATTGCATGTAGTGCTAAGAGGAGTTATTGCTGCTGGAAATGCATTGATGGGTGCAAGAGGAGGTGTTGATATTCCTGATGAAGATATAAATGGAGTTAAGCTTCATCTTGCTAAACATTATCATCAATTCGATAGAAAGGCACCTTGGGAATTAAAATCATATTCATTCAATTGGTTAAAGAGACCAATAAGTGAGGATGAGGTAAAAGCGTTAAGGTTAGTTAAAGGTGTTGCAATACACAAAGGATTATCGAAAAGAGAGCCAATACCTGATTTGATGATTGAAGATAATTTGATAAGAGCATCAAGAACATTAAGAGGAGCTTTGATAGATATTGATCATGCATCTGTTCAAGATTTAGACTATAATCACTATAAAGAAAAGTATGGATTAGATATATTATTCCCTGTTGGTCAAGTTATTGATGCTGAGTATGAGGATGATAGGGCTGAGTTCATAGCAAGCATATGGGATGATAAAGTTTACGAGTTGATATCATCAGGAAAGATAAAAGGATGTAGTGTAGTTGAAGAGTATAGAAGTGAGCAGATAAAAAGAATCGATGGATTAGCAAGCATTACCGATGGTTCAACATTCCCATTGCTTGCTTTATGCTTAGAGACCATGCCAGCATATCCAAATACATGGGTAAAGCCTTATCAAGATGTGGTTGAAGGAAAGGAGATTAGTAAAGAAATACCATTAGAACAATTAGTTTTTGAAGTTCAGATTCCTAATACTAAAACTATAAAGAAGTATTCTTTGATGAATGATAAGTTAAGAATTGATGATATTAAACTATCCGATCTTGAAGCATATATGAGAATGATGAATGAAAAGTTCGAGGAATTGAAAGAAGAAGTAAGAGCGTTAAGAGAAGAGAAGGAAAAGGTTGAGAAAGAATTGGCATCAATAAAAGAGGATTATACTCAATTGAAAGAGTTTGGTAAAGCAAAGCCAACTGGAATAATAGAAGCTTATCCTTCAAGGCAGAAAAACAAAAAGTGCAATCATAAAGAATTCTTATCATCTTTTCCTATTGAGCAAGATTTAAGAAGCATGAAATATATTCCAAGTGATCATTATCTGAGCTGGGCATTAGCAGTAGAGAGAAATTGTAGCTATGAAGATGGCTCTCATTGCCCTCATTATCAGCTAATTAGACCATACACAATATCTGCTAAGAGTGTAATAGTGCCAAGGGTAAATCAAGAGACTGCATTGAGCTTCATAAGAGTAATTAGAAATGTATTGAGCAAGGAGTTGAACGAAGGATGAATTATTGGGCTTATAAGGGAAATAAATTCCCTCATGCTGGGCTGAGGACCGTTATGGACGCCAGCATGTAATTTTATCGAGGTGATAATATGGATTATGCTCCAGACTTTTCATTGGGCCAAGATGTATTCGGTAATGCAATAAAAGCAACGATTACAGTAAAGTCAGGATCATCACCATTATCAGCAGGAACTCCGTTGAAGATATCAGGAGCAAATAAGCAGTTAGAGCCAGCAGGAGCTAATGAGAAAGTGTTTGCAATACTTGAGCAAGATTTCCCAGCAAATACTACAAAGAAAGCATCGGTGATATTATTTGGAGTTGTTAAGGTTGTATTTGGAGGTAGTGTAGCGAGAGGAGCACCAGTGAAATTAGGATCTAATGGAAGATTTGTACAAGCAGTTAATACAGTTACGATACCTTCAGGTTCAACACAAGTTACTAGCGATTCAGCACAGCCATCAATGATCGTTGAAGCATGTATAGCTTGTGGCATCTCATTAGATAATATAGCTAGTGATGGAGATATGGGCTTGATACTTTTTGGGAGGTGCTAAGATGAGTATAGAAAAAATAAATATTGATATTGAGAAATTGTTCGATCATAAGCATTTCTTGAATAGAAGATGCTATACACAAAGAAGCATGTTTGAAGATGTAAATCAGCTTCAATCTATTCTTGAGAAGGCATCAACAAATAGATTCATTCAATACTGGAAGAAGCATACATTACAGCAAAGTGATGCAGGAGCAATAGGAGAAGTATCAAGAGTAATAGTGGAAGCTGCATTACCAGAATTAGTTGGTAGAGAGATGTGCTGGGTAGTAGAAACTACGGAGAATAAAGTTAGATTTCCAAAGGCAAAGAAAGGAAAAGCACAGGCAAGAATTGTAGGTGGTACAGGAGCAGTAGAGATAATACCTGAGAGAATGGAATTTCAAGATATAGAAGCTGATACTGAAATAATATCTCCAGCAGCATACACAGATAGCTATTTAGAAGATGCTGCATGGCCTGCAGTGAGAAAAGCAACTGAAGAATGTGGGAGGGCAGTGGCTGAGAAGGAGACTGAGATAATAGTTGAAAAGTTCGATGCTATTCCAGATGGGGATTTAGCAGGAGTAGTAACATTATCAAACCCAATGACTGCTGCAAATTTAACAGATATAATAACATTAGTTAGAAAGGAAGACTTCAAGCCTGACAAAGTGTTCATGAACCCTGCTCAGTTTGGAGAATTGAAGAAAGATAGCAACTTTATCGATGATTTAAGGTGGGGAGAATCATTGGATAAAGAGAGAGGGGAGATGGCAAGAATGATAGATGGTACAAGAATATTCATATCAACAAAGATAAATCAACCAAATGTATATGCTATAGATTCAAGGTATGCATGTGGATTAGTGATAAGAAGAGATTTGATAATAGAGCCTTTTGATAAGAGAGATCAATTGCTATCAGGAGTTATAGCAAGCTCAAGAATAGGAGTAGGAATTCTTCGCACTAAAGCAATTGCTAAAGGGACAAGGTAAATAAACGAATTAGGGTATTAGAAACAGGGTAATTAAGTGTGTAAAAGATGCCTCCAGTAAAGACAAGAATAACGATAATGGTAGATACTGATGTAGCTAAATATTTTGAAGAGAAGTGGAACGAAGAGGTAATGAGGTGCATAGAAAAAGGAGAGAGAAAGCCAAGCTTTAGCGAGTTCATGAACTCGTTGCTGAAGAGATACATCATTATTCTTAAAAAAGAGTGAGTGAAACAATTCCAAAAAGAGTATCTGAAGAAATATTCGAGAAGATGGAAGAAGCTAAAGATTGCTCAAAGATAGCTTAGCGTGAAAGACCCTGAGTTCAAAGGCCTTGAGTTCAAAGGAGAGGTTATTAAGAGGGTTATGCCATTATTCCCCTAAACTAAGTTGTAGCTGTGCTGGCCAATTTTTCGATATTAGTTATAGCTTGAATGATTGCCGAGTAAATGGGTTCACCATAATTATTATATTTGTCATATTTAATCACCTTAACAACAATAGGCTTTACAAGAATTTTAAAACCCTCTGTCGTCATATACTCTTGCCACTTTTCTTCTTGAGGTTCAAACTTGACTTCATCTCCTTTGTCTCTAGTCGGATCCCAGGGTTCCTTTGAGGGTTCTCTTTTAAGACTTTGTGGTACAATCGCTGCCACAGCGTTGATTGAGTCTATACTAATACGGGCTGGATATCCTTGAGCTGTTAACTCGGCTGACCTCAATATTTTCTTTACTACAATCTTCACCTTGAGGATCGACCCGTCATGAATTAGATACCGACTGAAGTCTTCTTTTAACACTACAAAATCCATTTCAATCATACTTGGAGCTTGTATAGCTATATTACATCACCATTCCTTTAGAAATTCCTCTTTGCTAATACCAGCCTTTTCTAGTATTGCTAAAAGGGTCCCTCTATCCAGTTCGTTATGTAAAGGCACAGTAACTCTACGATCACCAGATCTAAGAACCACATGGCTTCCCTTCTGGCGAGTGACAGTAAAACCCTTCTTTGTCAAATATTTTATCATCTCCATGCCAGACACTATGGGAAGTCTGGGCATCTATTTTTCTTCCCATGTAACCACAAATTCCGGTATTTCTCGCCCTTCAGAAATATCCTCTAATATGGCCGAAATTGCCTCTACGATATTCCTGAGAGCTTCATCCCTACTCTTCCCTTGTGAGATAGCGCCCCGTACATCTAAGCACTTTGCAATTATCCATCCGTTCTGACCTTTCTCGAGCAATACCCGATAACTTGATCTCAGCTGAGTTTTTGAAGGTTCAGGGGTATATCTAGAATAATGAGGTCGTGTGGTAGAAGCTTCCCCTTCAATACATAATTCAGACATGGTAATCTACCTACCTCCGATGTTACTTACATGTACACTTGTTGTATTTAAACTGATTAGATGACATAATAGCTCTTCATAAGAGATTTTCTAAAGTACCTTAATGGGGTTCTCACCTTCGTTGATGAGCTCTATGGCTAACAGGGATCTTTAAGGAGCTTAGATACAACGTTGAATCCTTTCGGTGGAAGAAGCCTAATCTTTGGAGAGGAGAGAGAAAGCCAAGCTTTAGCGAGTTCATGAACTTATTGCTGAAGAGATACATCATTATTCTTAAAAAAGAGTGAGTGAAACAATTCCAAAAAGAGTATCTGAAGGAATATTAAAAGGAAAAATGTAATTATCGTTTAAGTATTATGTGGAATCCTTATGTTCTGAGCTATTTAGTCTTTGATAGATATATGTAGCTTTAGAGATACATCAGCTTAACAGAATCTGGGAGCCAAAATAATAACATAATCTATTCATTTAATTGCTTATCAAGCTCCGTTGGTGTTTGCTACTCAACAGAGCCCTTTATCACCGACTTTTGCCTTTCAATTCTTCTTTTTAGAAAAGTCCTTAGTTTGCGTGCATCACTCCTTTCGTAGATTTCAATGCTGTCATCTGCAATAGGGTATGGCGAATATCCTATTTTCTCTAAGATAACAGGCTTTAGCTCAAGATCTATCTCATATCCATAACTGTTACGACCAAGCTGTCTCGCTACTTTTGTAGTAGTTCCAGAGCCAAGGAACGGGTCTAACACTGTTTCACCAACAAATGTAAATAACTTTATTAATCTTCTTGGGATCTCTTCTGGAAAAGCAGCTATCCCCTCTTCAGTCCTTCCCTTTAAAGGCAAAACATTAGTTATATCCCATATGGAAAGATACCATTTTCCCTCATTAAATTCACGTGTATCTATCATTGAAGATTTAAATTCTGGATTAATTTTAGGATAGCGATACTTGCCATTTTGAAGGATTAGAATCTCCTCAAAGATATTATCAGGATAGAAATACATAGGATAGGGGTGCTGTATCTGAACCCCACTTCGACGGCTTATCCTAATATAACCTTCAGGTTTTCTCCAAATTATTCTATCACGATAAGTAAAGCCTCCCTCCATCATTATCTTGTTTATATCTGCTACAACGGGGTAAAGATTACCCTTAATTCTGACATCTTGTGTAACAAAGCAAGCAATACGACCAGGTGCTAAGACCCTTCGAAGCTCCTTTGCAACAACCTTCATTAAATCTAAGAATTCATTATAATCTTTAAACAAACCTGGATAATCGAAAGGCGCATTAAAATATGGTGGTGATGTGACTACCAAATGCACGGAACTATCTGGAATTTCCCTCATATCCCTACAATCACCAAAAATAATCTTATGCCAGGTTCCCAAGTTAACTCACCTTTAATCCAAGTTTTCTCATATACTCATCAAGCGCTCTGCGAATCACATCCGTTTTTAGTATTCTTCCAGGCATATCTGTGTTTTTACGTAAATACTCAAGAATTTCGTCAAGCAGCCGTGCTGTTTCCCTTGAAACATAAATCATTGGCAACTTTTACCCTTCAAATAAATATTCTATGATAGCATATAATAATTTTTGCTATCATAAGCTAAGACAATCATATATGCTATTTCAACACTTCCAAGTATATGAGTTTAGGAAGATATACTCTTGACACCTTACAAATTTATTTTCCATGGGACGATGATCTCTATACATTCCTAAAAAATAGAGGGTTAATGTCTAAAAATCCGAAGCTAAAGGTTTTACCCCTCATTTACTCAGACAACTGTGTTAGCACGCAAGGAGTCCAGCAGATAAAAAGGAACTATGTAATTGATCCTACACTTTATGGTTTAAGCGAGTCTCAGCTTGGTTGGCAAAGGATAGGAGCAAATGAGTTCATTATACCGGCAGAGCGCCCACAATTACATGTGATACCTGAAAATTGGACGGTTAAATTCAAGATTGAGCCAAAAATAGATGAGAAAAATGAATATCACATAGAATACAGTATTATGAGTGCTTTCGGAAAACTTTACTCTAACTGGGTTGCATTCTATCTACCAATAAAGAGTTCAAAAGAATTTATCAATAAAATCGTTTCTCACTTTAAGGATATTTATTGTGAAGTCAAAGAGGTGCCACAATTGAGTGTTGAAGCAAAAAAGAGAGCAAATGTATTGGACTTATGTAAAACTGCTTTCATACCGTTTCTCAATAGCCTCGTTTGAATACGCTGTTAAATACCTTCAAGCAAGTGGGGTCACAGGAGAGATGCCAGCACTTGTATTCAACTCAAACAATCCTCAACATCTTCAAGCGATGGAACCCTATATGAAGCTTGGAATTGTTGAAACGAGAGAGGAGACAGGGTTCTGGACGCGAAATGTCCAAATGGTTATGAAGTTAGCACAAGACAAAATAATCATAGGAAAACGTGGAAAGAAAATAAAAGTTAAAGGGTTTATTGATGAAGGAGGATCAAAAGAAAGTTACGTTATAGTTCCAGCACAAGACTTTCTTTCGGCTTTAGCTAAGCTACGCTCATGGTTTAATACTCAGCAAAGATTTGAGTTAAAACTTTAATTATAGTAATTAATTCTTAAGAAAGAGTGAAAAAGGAATAGAACTGCTAAAACATTTTTTCCAATTGTTCAACAACCTTTTCTTTCTCTCTCTGATGATGTTATGATAAGATTTGAGTAAGTTGTTTAATGTTTTTGTATTTTTAGCTTGTATTTTTGTGCTTCATGTTGTCTTATGTCCGGTCTTCAGCCTCTTTTGGATTTTGTGAAGAGGGCTGAGGTATTCAAGAGGAATAAGACTTCTTTAGAGGTTAAGGTTCTCGCAGCAATGTTATGTTTTACAGGTCTATCCTATAGGGGTGTAGCTAAGGCTGTTGGAGGTATATCCTATGGGCTGGTGTATAGGCTTTCACAGCCCTTAAGGGTGGGCTTCCGAAGCCTGAGAGGAGGTATCGTAGGTGTGTAGCTATTGATGAGAATAAGCTGAAGATAAAGCGTAAGGGTGAACCCATATACGTGTTCCTTTGTGCTGCTAGAGATGTTGATACGAAGGAGGTTTTAACGTTCAGAGCAAGCATCACAAGATCATCACTAGACGCTGAAATATTCCTAAAGATCCTCGAATGCTGTGAGAATAAACCAATATTCCTCGTAGACAATGATCCATGGTATAAGGAAGCCTTCGAAAGGCTAGGTTTAGAATATAGGCACGAAACCTCACAGAAGGTGTGAAACATTCAAGATGAGAAACAGGATAGAGTTTGGTATACTAAAAGCGAAGCTCAGATGCCTACTAGGAGGATTCCTACATAACTCATCCCTCAAAT
>Ga0209225_1001826_pt1 | contig 20104 bp, 22 predicted proteins | sample WasSprMetagenome_FD_184732 | JGI IMG/M metagenome (GOLD analysis project Ga0209225, IMG submission 184732) | Sulfidic aquatic microbial communities from Washburn Spring, Yellowstone National Park, USA - WS (SPAdes) (version 3) | ecosystem: Environmental > Aquatic > Thermal springs > Hot (42-90C)... | reverse complement strand
CAGTGTTCGAGAAAGGGATCTGTGGAAAGGATTAAATAGGAGCCCCTCGTCATGGATAGATTGTTAGAGTACATGTCTCAATGCAAAGAGGATTGAAAGCCCGTAAACCGTGAAGACAGAGCCGGCAACAGCAGGAACGTCTCAATGCAAAGAGGATTGAAAGTAACTGTATATTCCCTTGAAAGCATTTTTATATGTTCTATGTCTCAATGCAAAGAGGATTGAAAGCCTGTGCATCCACTCCTCAAACTTGTGGACGGGCTTCTTTGTCTCAATGCAAAGAGGATTGAAAGTTCTCAGTTCTTCTTCGTTGTCTCCAGGAAAAACGTCCGTCTCAATGCAAAGAGGATTGAAAGTCAAGGAGCTTCTCGAGGACAGGGGATACACCAGCGAGGAGTCTCAATGCAAAGAGGATTGAAAGTAGTCTGAATCAGACCACTGTAGTGTAATCTGGTTTGTAAGTCTCAATGCAAAGAGGATTGAAAGTCAGCTTTGAGAAATCAGTGGAGAGACTCAAGGAGCTGAGTCTCAATGCAAAGAGGATTGAAAGCTATCACCCTATCGCAATTTTTCAAATTATGCCTCACTGTCTCAATGCAAAGAGGATTGAAAGACAGCGTCCTGTTCGACGTTTACTTGCCGGCTAGGCCCGTCTCAATGCAAAGAGGATTGAAAGATTTTTATAAACAAAGCTAATCTGTCAATGTTCTTTGGGTCTCAATGCAAAGAGGATTGAAAGCTTATGGCAAAATATCGCACTAGAAAGTTCTCGTCCACGGTCTCAATGCAAAGAGGATTGAAAGTATATGTGCTGAGAAAGTACAAAGATGAGTTTGTAGTCGGTCTCAATGCAAAGAGGATTGAAAGAGGTGATTCCGTTGATAGCCAAGCCCGGCCTCTTCACCGTCTCAATGCAAAGAGGATTGAAAGATTATCTTATTTGTGATTTTATGGTATAATGCCAGAACCCGTCTCAATGCAAAGAGGATTGAAAGAGTGCACCTGAACTACGTCACAAAGCTAACCGACGCAGTCTCAATGCAAAGAGGATTGAAAGCCTCCTTTGCTTCACCTCTCCGAAGAACTTCGACGCCTGTGTCTCAATGCAAAGAGGATTGAAAGTAGTCACGTTATCCGCCCCCTTAGCCTGTAACTGATTAGTCTCAATGCAAAGAGGATTGAAAGTATGCTTCCCTATTTGTCTGGTATAGGGATATTCCTGTGTCTCAATGCAAAGAGGATTGAAAGGCACTGGCGCCGCCCGTGTTCGCCACGGTCATCACAACGTCTCAATGCAAAGAGGATTGAAAGATGGCACGTACTGGCTCCCCGGGCCTCCCGGGGAGGTAGTCTCAATGCAAAGAGGATTGAAAGCCGCTATAAGAGAGAGGTTTCCATCAGGAGACATCGAGTTAGGTCTCAATGCAAAGAGGATTGAAAGTGAGCTGGTGAACGAGGAGACCCCGTTTGCCTATGTACGTCTCAAGTCTCAATGCAAAGAGGATTGAAAGTTCGAGAACATTTCAAAGGCAATCTTTCTTATTGCCCTTGTCTCAATGCAAAGAGGATTGAAAGTCACAACCTCCTTCAGCTCCGTCGGAACCCATCCCTTGGCGTCTCAATGCAAAGAGGATTGAAAGGGCGTAGCCCATCCCCAAGGAGTAGGCCAAGAATCCGGGTCTCAATGCAAAGAGGATTGAAAGATTATCCCCCCAGAAAAAATGTTCAATGAGGGGGGGTGGTCTCAATGCAAAGAGGATTGAAAGTGCATATCTCGTCCACCCTCTCCACCACCCCCGGAGGGGTCTCAATGCAAAGAGGATTGAAAGTGAACAAGGAGAAGCTGGACGCCATGGTCAGCGTGTAGTCTCAATGCAAAGAGGATTGAAAGGTAAAATGGGGGCCCCTCTGAAAAGGGAGGGAGATTGAGTCTCAATGCAAAGAGGATTGAAAGTTTGTCTCTGGCCTGTAGCTGAATCCCAGACTCTCTAAGGGTCTCAATGCAAAGAGGATTGAAAGACAGGTGATGGCTCCACAAGCGACGGGTCCACCCATATCGTCTCAATGCAAAGAGGATTGAAAGATGAACCTCTCCCTCACAGACTCGTCCCCCACCTTCCTCGTCTCAATGCAAAGAGGATTGAAAGTTCCTTCCCGTTGTTTATGATGATGAATTGCATAGACTTGTCTCAATGCAAAGAGGATTGAAAGCTGTGGAGAGGTGTCATCCCCCCTATCTCTAGGCATCCCCGTCTCAATGCAAAGAGGATTGAAAGCCTTTTTTTCTTACCCACACCCTGCACTTGCCCTCTATCGTCTCAATGCAAAGAGGATTGAAAGTGGCTAGAGTTGTGAGGAGCATAGCCTTCCCTCAGGATCTGTCTCAATGCAAAGAGGATTGAAAGGCATTACAAGCATCTTGAGATATTGTATGAATCTCCTCGTCTCAATGCAAAGAGGATTGAAAGAGTAATTCGCAGAGCGGCTGGAAGCTTTTCCAGTTTTCGTCTCAATGCAAAGAGGATTGAAAGATGTTGAGTTCAACGTCAGCAGTGATTCAGCAAACTACGTCTCAATGCAAAGAGGATTGAAAGCTCAGGTAACTTTCCACCACTTCTATTCCCTCTTCCTCGTCTCAATGCAAAGAGGATTGAAAGTTGATATAACTCCTTTTTGCATTAATAACTTTATAGTGTGTCTCAATGCAAAGAGGATTGAAAGTGGTGCATAGCCTGCTGTCAGGGTGGGGACACCAAATCCGTCTCAATGCAAAGAGGATTGAAAGTGTAGATTCCGTTCTCCCTCCTGACTATGATCCTCATCTAGTCTCAATGCAAAGAGGATTGAAAGTTGAGCCCAGTAAGCGGGTTGAACCTGATCGACTGGCGTCTCAATGCAAAGAGGATTGAAAGGACAAAGACGTACAAGAGATATGAAACGGCAGTAAACCAAGTCTCAATGCAAAGAGGATTGAAAGTTTTTCTTGATATTTTATAACTATTTTCCTAGCATGGTCGTCTCAATGCAAAGAGGATTGAAAGTTACGATCTCCAGAAGGAGTTTTCTCGACATCCTTTCCGTCTCAATGCAAAGAGGATTGAAAGACAGTGATGGATCTTTGGAGCGATGGTGAGAACAAAGTCTCAATGCAAAGAGGATTGAAAGGCATTGCTGCCAGGGTTAGTGCTATCAGATATTTTTTCGTCTCAATGCAAAGAGGATTGAAAGTGGTATAGGATCAATTCCATCTACTATCACGTCTCTATTTTGTCTCAATGCAAAGAGGATTGAAAGAAAGTTTGCTGAGTTCTCCCTGCTCTGTTGGAAGGTTCTCGTCTCAATGCAAAGAGGATTGAAAGAACGAGCTACCGAGTGATTCAGAGCTCGCAGCCTTTTACGTCTCAATGCAAAGAGGATTGAAAGGATTACAAGTGCTCAAAGTGTGGCGGTGACATGGCTTGTTTGGGTCTCAATGCAAAGAGGATTGAAAGCTTTGGTCATGGCATCTATCCTGACACTAGGTGGCGGTGGTCTCAATGCAAAGAGGATTGAAAGCCAAGCCTAACCACGACGACGAACTTGGGGTTATCCCTAGTCTCAATGCAAAGAGGATTGAAAGTGTAGTTCGTTATCTCGTCGTATATCTTTTGTATTTCGGCGTCTCAATGCAAAGAGGATTGAAAGTCAGGGAGAGGGACCTGCCGGAGATAGAGAGGGAGTTCGTCTCAATGCAAAGAGGATTGAAAGAGTCGTTGGTGTGGAAGCTCCACTTCAGCGTACCGTCTGGTCTCAATGCAAAGAGGATTGAAAGTTTTTATGTGTATTGCGCCAATTTCCCTCGGAAAATAGTCTCAATGCAAAGAGGATTGAAAGTCCAAATTCAAGGCCCTCTAAAGTCGTAATCTGAGGCCGTCTCAATGCAAAGAGGATTGAAAGAAGGAAATTCCCGTATTCACACCCCCTCCACGTACTCCCCTAGTCTCAATGCAAAGAGGATTGAAAGTTGGTGTCGACTTGACACCGGTGCACCGTGGCACCTTGTCTCAATGCAAAGAGGATTGAAAGTGAGTGTAAAATTAGACCCCCCACCCCCTCCCTTTTTTCGTCTCAATGCAAAGAGGATTGAAAGGCTAGGTTCTGCCTAGCTGATTTCATCTATATGGTGCGTCTCAATGCAAAGAGGATTGAAAGACCTCCCTCAGCACCCTGTCGGCGTACTCCTTGGCGGCGTCTCAATGCAAAGAGGATTGAAAGATTTATATAATCTGGCATCTAACTGGAGGTTCTTAAGCGTCTCAATGCAAAGAGGATTGAAAGACCTGTGCCGGGAGTGGTCTGTGCCTAGAAACCCAAAGTCTCAATGCAAAGAGGATTGAAAGTTCCTACAGGTAGGAGGGCCGAGCTGGTCGTTTTCGACGTCTCAATGCAAAGAGGATTGAAAGGTTTTTCTCGCATTGCCAGTCAATCCAATATCCCAGCCGTCTCAATGCAAAGAGGATTGAAAGACACCCTGCCAAACGCCCTCAGGACTATGAGAACTCCCAGTCTCAATGCAAAGAGGATTGAAAGGTTGCCGAGATGGCAGTCGCAGAGGCGGGCACTACTATAGTCTCAATGCAAAGAGGATTGAAAGGGCCCATTAGGGCCTTGGTCTTAGCCCTCGGGCCGTTATCAGTCTCAATGCAAAGAGGATTGAAAGCTTCGAGGTTGAGGTCTCAGTTGAGGAGGTGATAGAATGTCTCAATGCAAAGAGGATTGAAAGTAAACATAAACAACATTGATCCCTCTGGTATAGCTGATGTCTCAATGCAAAGAGGATTGAAAGATTGCATCGTCATCGAATCTATCGCATTCTGGGCACAGCAAGTCTCAATGCAAAGAGGATTGAAAGGGGATCTTATCTAGCACAGCTTTTCAGATACCTGAAGGTGTCTCAATGCAAAGAGGATTGAAAGCCAGGTTCTTAATCCGGCCATCTTCCAACTCGTCTCGGGTCTCAATGCAAAGAGGATTGAAAGCTCATCACAATCACCCTTTAACTGCTTGCATTTACCTCGTCTCAATGCAAAGAGGATTGAAAGTTTTTCCACTTCTCATATTCTTCATAGACTTTAAAGAGGTCTCAATGCAAAGAGGATTGAAAGATATATGTGTAGAATTTCACCGATCTGCTTGTGCAAAGTCTCAATGCAAAGAGGATTGAAAGTGTAACTTTTTGTCTTCGTACTTTTCGAATATTCTAACTGTCTCAATGCAAAGAGGATTGAAAGACAAGCTTATCGCTGATAAGTTTGGCATAGACAGGAGGACAGCCGTCTCAATGCAAAGAGGATTGAAAGAACTCGGGAGGTATCAGGAAACCACGCATATATGAGGGCACATATCTGTCTCAATGCAAAGAGGATTGAAAGTTCAGTATCAGGGCCCTCTGCTTGTGGTACCCGATTGCGTCTCAATGCAAAGAGGATTGAAAGATTGAATCCCGTGTTTTCGGAGCCGCTCCGAGTAGCTTGTCTCAATGCAAAGAGGATTGAAAGGCTAAAAGGTGCTGTTGGTGGGATAGCCAAAGAGGTGATGTCTCAATGCAAAGAGGATTGAAAGCCTTCTCCAGAACCCTGTGGGACAGGCCGTCGACCCCTGTCTCAATGCAAAGAGGATTGAAAGGCAATTTTGCATCGAGGCCCACAAGGGCCGGCACTACTTTCGTCTCAATGCAAAGAGGATTAAAAGCCATTCGCACCCCTCACCTCACGGTGGCTAGGTGTTATGTCTCGATGAAAAGAGGATCGGATGTGGTTATGCGTCAGCCGGACATTCACCTCTTTCCGCTCTCTCCAAAATCTCCCTAAGTGCCTTCATCCTTCTACTTTTCTCATTTAAATCATTTAAAAGTTCTATAAATCTGTTCGGGACATTCATCCCGGTTATCTGAGAGTGAAGCGATGCAGGATCGTTGCTAAGATTGTACTTACCAAGCGAAACTCCTGCTTCCCTTGCAGATGCTATGATGAACTCCTCCAAATTGTTTTCCAGTGCTATCACAATTCCATGACTGAGGCAGAGAACTCTTATGCCGAGATCTGATATTCTTTTCCGATTCACAACCTGCCCCTTTACGTAGTTGTCCAAGGAACTCTCGAAATCAAGATCGACAAGGCATACACAGCTTCCCGATTTCTCTCTCCTAACCCCCGCTATTGCCCTTCCCTTTCCCCTGCTGTGCAGTGCCTTAAACCCCATTGTCTCCACAAGTTTCTTGTCCGGATAGCATTCTACTAAGATCAATCTCCCTTCCCCAGCTCCAGAAATACATCAGCTCCCTCTGCTATTATCTCCTTCACTTTGCCCACATCAATGGGCTTGTACTCGCTTCTTATCCCTCTTGTTGCGGATAGATAGATGGAAAGCTCGTTTTCAGGCACCTTATCCACAAAAGTCTCGAGGAAATAGGGGTTGTGAGTCGTTATTATGAATCTATTCGACTTATTTATTGCTATTCTCTCGGCCAGAAGCTTTGTGTAAAACGGAAATGAGTGAACCTCAGGCTCTTCCATCAGTATTGTTGAGTTCTCGTTTGTCTCCAACGCTACCAAGTGAAACAGAGTTCTTTTTGCAGTATCGGAGAGCAGATGATATCTCATTTTCAGGCCTATTCCACCTTCAAATCTGTAAAAGCTTATCTCTCCCGTTGGTAAGTCAAAAACCAGCTTCAAACCGAGATCATCCAATATATTGGAGGAAAGGGATCTGACCCTCTCATCCACCTCAATAATGTGCATCAAGTTTGGACCGTGTGGCGGGAGCAGGAAGTCCCCCCATTCAACTGGGTTCCACTCTGAATACCTGTAGAACATCACCCTCTCGATATCCAGATTCTCCAGATCCTCTCTCTTCAGCCCAGATCTCATGTTAAAATAGCTGTCTATATGAAGCATTTTATTCCCATTTAGGGATATATCCACCGTCTTCTCCTCATTGTTGTACGTGAATTCGATCTTATTTCTCCCCAGCTCTATTTCCACAGGTTCCTCTGTTAAATAAGAGAAGAAAAGCTCCTTTCCCTCCTTTATCCTAGTCATGAGCTTAAAAATGGACGAAAGATCATCAAGATTCCAGAGCTCCTCTCCAGCACTTCGTCTCCTCACAATTCCCGCATCCTCGTAGTTCTTCAGCTGGCCTAAAATTGTTAAAATTGAGAATGCCTCGAGAAGGTTTGATTTTCCTGTCTCAGGAGGACCTATTATCAAATTAATTCTGTTGAGGTCGAGAGAAGCCTCCTTTATCGACTTGAACCTTTTTATAACGACCTTCATCCTATATTCTGGTATCACTGGAATTAAAATGCTATGCTTATTGCTTCACTATGCAAATAATTAATTAGCTTTATTATTTTATACACAAGCTTCCTAGCTTATATAATTAAGGAGGATAATTTTCCTTTGTTCTTTTCTCCAAGATCTTTAAAATATCCCTATAGATACGTAATCTTCCCTCAATTCTCATTAACTCTCCCAGATTCACAACTGTTACTAAATTGCTATCCGTACTTGCTCTTGTTTTGTCTTTGATGCCCAGAAGGCCGAAGAACATCCTATTACTCTCACCTAAACAATGATTGAGTATATTCACTATCCCCTCAAGTTTACGCATATCATTCTCTATATCTCCTCCTGTTGTAACTTCTACAATCCCTACAGCCTCATAGTAAGCTGGGAAGCTTAGCTCACTGCAAGGGGCCACAGAGTTCAGCCTCTTAATAACTACTTGATCTAAGTAAATGATGCCATCAAGCTCGGAGGTCTCATATGAATTAAAAGTGCTGATGTAGAGACGAGAACTTCCATGAAGATGTTCTTAAAGAACCTAATGTCTTTCAAAGAATCCGGTTTATATATCACAAAATTTAAATCAACTGCTTTAGAGTTCTCTAAGAAAGAATCTAGACAGATAATACACTCAAGTAATCTTCCACAGAATGGAAGGTAGAGTATCTTCTTTAACCATTTATCACTTTTTTGAAGTATTTCTATATATCTTCTAAGTTTCTTGCAGAGGATTTCCTCAGAACGATCTAGGACAGCTTTCTTCATCTTATCATCTGATAATTTATTATTAGGAACCTCTATCTCCTCTCCTGCTATAAAAAGTAGAGGGGAGAGCACAAACTTTGCTATGTCTTCTAAATGGATTTTATTTTTGCTTTCTTCTATTGTAATATATCTTAGATAACCTTCATTATTTTCATAAACATAAATATAATCCCTTATATTTTTCTATAATTTTCATCATGACCACAAAGCAAAAGACCTAACTCCCATAAAACTTCTAGACATCTCTTTCGTTTTTCCTCTTCTGATGAATAATCTCCATAGCATCCAGATATCTGTATTTTTATGTTCTGTAATTCTTCTCTTACAATACTATCTAGGGCTTAAGCCAATCTGATGAACTAACGAACTCTCCAATACATTCTCCCAAGGGTGGCTCAGTTGCTCCTATTAAAAGCTCTATTAATGCCCTTATCGACTCTCCCACTGCCCTATGCATACCTTCATCATTCCTCTTCCTATGGACTTCCCACCTCCGAGCTGGAGACCTTCCTCCTCAAGATATGCCATTAATTTGTTGAAGAGCTCCTCCTCAAGATAGTCCAGATCATCCACAACAATGACAAAGCGGAACTCAGATCCCAAGACAATTTCCTCTGTGAAGAGCCTATCCTCCTTTACTTTCATCGTCTTCCTGTCTATAGAGGTCCTCGTGATGTAGTGAAGAGCGGGCCTCACCACCGGTATTGCATCCGAGACCCTCACCTTTGAGGCAACTCCGGGGGAGCCGAAGAGCCTGCATATGGGGCAGGAGAGGTACTCTATGTACGATTTCCTCTCCTCATTGCTTCTAACCCTATCCAGCAGTTTTCTCTCCTCAGGTCCAATGTATTTAAGAAGCTCATCCACTTGGGATACATCATGCACTATCCTGTTCCCTTCCCTCCTGTGGGATGCCATGAGCTTTCTTCTCAAATCCCCATCTGTTCTCATTGATCTCCCCAGAATCTCAGCTATTCCCCTTAAAGCTCCCTTCAGGCTTGTTGATGGTATTATGGGGAACTCCTCAACCTTATCTCCTCTCTGCAAATAGATCTTGAGAACCTCCTGAAGAGCCCCTCTCTCCTCCCCCTTCAGCGAAAGGGGGGACTCGGGAATCAGCTTAATAACGGTAGATCGGGTCATCATACCACCAACCCAAGGGCTGAATTATGTTTAGGCCGAGGCATGAGAGGCCATCCCAGCCTATGAGGGATCCGAGAGCAACAGCTTTTTTCACACTCTCCAAGTCCTGCTTGGACTCAGCTATGAACACGCTTCCCTCGGCAGAGCAGGAAAGGGAGGGCCTGGGAATTCCTGTCGGATATGCAACTGAGAAGAAGGTCTCCCTAAATCCAATGGCCAGTCTCCTTCCCTCTTCATCCCTTGCTATCTCAACCCCGGACACTCCCACCCATCCTCCATCAAGCTCTGGTATGGGCGAGGAATATCCAAGCCCCATGATCTTTGTCGCAGGGGATCTTGCGTACATCGCTATCCTCCTCCCGTTCTTATCGAGAATCCACTTTTCAACCTCGCTCTCAAGCTCCTTTCTGAGGAGATCTAGCTCCTTCTCCCACTTAATCCTGACGGATACCCTACCAAAGCCCCTGCTCACCCCTCTTCCTATCAAAATTTTCCCCTCCTTTCTCAGGAACTCCACATATTTTCTCTCACTTGTCATGTCCACCAGAATTGATGAGAACCTGCCTCCTGGCAAAATGGATTCATAGTTGTAGAGCATACCTCTCTCCGATGCCCTAGTCAGCTTGTTTATCCCAACTGATGCCATCACATCAACCTCCTCCCCCACAGCCCTTATCTTCCTTCCAACGAAAACAGGTGATCTCACTGATTTTGTGCTCCCTGCAATCTCTTTCATCTTGTAGCAGTGCTTCTGTTGATCCTTGAAGTAGGAGAACATTTTATCAAGGCTTGAGGCACCAGTCAGCTCTTTCACCCTGTCCCTGCCGAGAAGGTCTATCAAATTCTCATCCCCCTTGCACCTGATTATGTAGGGAGTTGGAGGCCTAGCAGTGGATTCTCCCACAGGATATGCCGGATGGGCTATCAGCTTTGGCTCATTCCTCTCAGATCCGGGATCCCCTATGTATCCTGTTCTGAAGGCCCATGATATCACAGATCCCCTCAAGCTGGATCCAGGTATCCTGCCTGAGAGAGAGGAGTATCCGGATCTTCCGGCTCTTCTCACCAGGATCACAGGGGATTCAAGACTCAGCTCAACAAGGATCACGGACAAATATTCCACCTCCAGCTTGAAAGGGACTTTGCAATATCGAGACCGCTCACATCAGCCCCCTCAATCTCTGCCATTAAATCAACCAATCCCCCTCTTCCAAAGCTCATATATCTCATCTCATCGAGCGCTCCCAGCAGAAGGATCAAATCCCTTCTATCACTGCTGAGGAGATCTATCTCCCCCTCAAAGATTGTGCATGTCGGGATCACCTCAACTGTCCTGAGGGAGCCCTCTTTCGCCTTTCCCTTACTGGGCTCGATTGAGGTCCTTCCGATGATAAAAGTGCTTACCGAGCCCATGGGCTTCATGTCCCCAACTATCACCTTCGATGACGCAACTGAGGGAGGCCCGGACATCCCGAACAAATTGCATACATCGCACTTCCCACCTGCTACCCTGTGAGCCTCGGCAATCCTGCTGGGCTCAACCTCACCGCAGGATGTGAACCCCATTTTCCTCGATATCCTGTGAGCAGCTGTCCTGAGAACTCCCTTGAGGGATGATCCGGGTATGAAGATCTTGTCCCCAGCTCTAACCACGCATATATCTGCGATGCCAGTTCTCGAATATGCGGATCCTATCACCAAGAGCGAGAGATTTCTTAGCCTCACCTTTATTCTCATGCAGCTCCCCCCATCAATATCTTGCACAACCTGTTCAGATCCTCAAGCAGATCCCACCTGAAGAGGGGCTTTACCTTCCTGAAGCCCTGATTATCGCATTCATAAAGTGCATATGCTTTTGCAACATCCTTGTACACCTTGTCCTCAAAGGAGAGGCCGAACTTCTTGGGAAATGCCTCAACCTTCCTCACAAATCTCCTCAGCTTCTTCATGTCAGTCTCCTCCTTGCTCTTGGCCTTTTCATACTCCTCATACGATCTCTTAATTATCTTCAGGTAGAGGTTCTTGAGCTCAGAGTCCGAGAGATGGAGCACATCATACCTCTCATCCATGCCGAGTGTTCTCGCAAGAACCTCAAGTGCGTCTGCCTTTTCCTTTGGGCTCATCTCAATCAAGGAGATAGGTGGAACTCTGAGGGATCTGAATGGATCGCATTTTACACCATAGGGACCAAGTATCCATGGCTGGGATGATAGGCCGCGTGAAATGAGCCCATTCATCCTTGTTCCAGCAGTTCTGCCTGTTAAAAGCCCTCCCTCGGTCACATCGAATGCGATTGCCCCCATATAGAACGGGATCCTTCCGTCCTCCTTCGCTTTCTCGAGAAGAAGATCTGCTGCATCAAGAGCTGCCCATAGATTGTGGGCTGGTGGCATTGCGACAAGGCCTATTGAAAGAGTTGCCCCTGTGTAAATGAGAAGATCCTTGTCAAATGAATATCCCATGTTCCTGCTGAACTCTATCAGGAGGATTGTTGAGAGGGGATATGATAGCCAAGATGGTGCAAGGATGAGGGCATCATCCCCTCCCATATACTGAAGGCCTAGAAGAACCCTTGCCTCCTCCCTCTCATTTGATCCCTCATGCATAACCTCTATTGCCCTCTTGAATGCCCTCTTTAAGGCCATATCTATCCTAGCACTTCTCTCAAGTGCATCGCTCAGGCTGATCGATCTGGCCATGAATGCCCCCATCAGATTTCCATCAAGTTTAATAATTGCTATATTTAAATATCTTTCTTCCTCAGGTTTTTTATCTCTCTCCCTAGGGTTCTCATCGTGCCCAGCTATCAGCTCCATTATCCACTCTGACACATCTCTCCACTTTCTGCCGTTGAAGACCTCTGATATGCTCTTTTTGGACAGTACCTCAGCTCTTTCCCACTTGCTCTTCATGTGTCCTTTATCCCCGAAGAAATTCTGCCTCTCACAGCATTCCTCGCATAGGTAAAAGATCTCCTCCCTCATTTCTGCATATTGACTTGCAGACTGTGGAGCAGGAGGCCATACTTCTGTTGCCGGTCTCTTTTTGCAGTAATCGCATGGTCTTTCTATCCCAATTAGCTTATTTTCCTGCTCTTTATCCGGTATTGAGAGCTTTTCTATTAGAATACCGTGATCAAGCTCCTCGATAATCTTCCTGTAATCCTTATAAAGCGGAGCATGAGATATCCTGACATTAAGGGGACCGAAGCCAAGATAATCCTTTGAAAATCCTTTTTCTAGTCGTTCCTCTATGCTCTGAAGATGTATATCAGGAGCAACTGCGATTATGTTCCCGCCAGCTGAGTAGAGGAAGCACTCAACGGGATACCCCGGAAGTCCCTCCTGAACGGATCTGAGCGAGTTGAACATGACAGCCAGATCTACTATGTAGCTGGATGCGGAGAGTATGGGGAGCTTCTCAGACTCCCTTATGAAATCCTGTATCGATGCAACATCAAGCTTCACCATATAAACGCCGGAAAAATGCTCCTCTTTTTCCGCCTTTATCTCCTCAGATAGCACATACTTAACGCATTTTTCGGTCAGTTCTCTCGTTATCTCTGGCTTTTTCCTCTCAAGCTCCACCCAGTTTTCCCATACTCCCCTCCTGTAATACTTCTCAAAGGCCTCTTTCTCAGATATTCCATCTATCTCGGCAAGCTGCCTTAAAACAGAGGCTTTAACAATGGAGTCGAGCCTATCCATGCCTGATGCAAACATGTCAGCTTCCCTTATAAGCGATATCTCCTCCTTCATAGCTCCTTTATAGTCAATGTTGTGATGGTTCTCTATTATCTCCCTAACACAGCCCAGATCCTCATCGCATATAAGCCCTGAAAGCAGCCTATTTGCTATTTCAACGCTCTTCCTCACGTGATTAACTGGGTCTATTGGCTTTCCTATATCGTGAAGGAGGGATGCTATCCTCAGGATTGCCTTCCTTCTTCTCCCCTGTATTCCAAATTTCGACCATGAGAGGGCTGAAACTGCGAGTAAATGGAAAATTAAACTGGATAAATTGTATCCGGGCCTTGTATCAGCGGGAATCTCGAAGATAATTTTATCAGCAAATTCGGATGTCTCATCTAGTATGTTAAAGATATCCTTCATTCCAATAGAAGTTTCATCTATTTTATCGAAGATCTCCTTCATGCTTTTCCCGACGAGCTCATCCCCAAACCTGTGCTTTAGCACTCTGTAGACAAGGTAGGACTTGAATGGAGATAGGCTCATCCCCCTTATAGGTTCCTCCAGAAGAGGAGCTTTGTAGAAAAGAGCTATTAGATCTGCAACAAGCTCAAGCCTCTCCTCACATTCCTCCACTCCGGATGCCTTCACAGACTCCTTCAGAAACCTACCCAGATTATCCAGATATCTGAGGAAAAGCTCTGGATCGGGAGCCCTCTTTACCAGATATACGCCACCATCAGGATTCCTTATCGGAACAGGACATCCCTTATACACATTTATCTCCACTCAATCGCCCCCGAGAATATCTTTAATCTTCTTATCTCCTATCGATTTGTGGACAAATACATCTCCTGCTTTCCCTCCAAGTCTTTTTCTCAGAATTTCCATCAGATCCTCCTCTATCTCTGGCTTAAAGTTCGGAGGAACTATTGAGAGGGGCTCCTCTCTTCCCTCCTCCACTAAATACAGCACTTGGGTAAGATCCTTGGATGCCCTAATAACCAATCTTCTTTGCCTTTGCATCAAAATCCTCCTCCACTAGATAGTCCTTATATCTCCTCCTTGCCTCCTCAACAAGCTTATTCCAGAGGTTTAATGAATCTGAATCAACAGTGAGGGTTCCATCCTCCTTTTTATCCACACCAAGCTCCTCCAAAATCCCCTTTGAGTACTTCATGAAGCCCCATGAAATTGGAGTTATGAGGATCCTCCCCATTTCAGACCTGTACTTCATGGCCCCTATGAGAAGGGGCTTCCCATTTCCAATTCCCACGAGGACAAGGCCCATCTCATACGGCTCCATCCCATGAAACAGAAGTTTTCCTGTAGACTCAAGCCCCTCCGGGATAACAGCCAATTTCCCTGCTTCCGTGTCCATCAGCTCAGTTCTCTCGAAGAAAAGGGTTGGAAAGTGGACTCTGGAGGCCAAACCGGGTGCTCCAAATATATCGCACACTTTGCAAACGGTTCCATACCTGAGATAGTTGCAGGGAGGCCCCCTGTCCTCCCTCGAGCTCCCATATATCTCCATGTGCCTCCAGCTGGGCTTCTCAACCATTCCTGTTACTGAAAAGCAGGATGGAACGGATCCATTTTTCCCCTTAAAGCTCAGCTCAAGCCTTGATCTGACAGCCCCCTTCAGAGACGAACCGGGTATTGCCGGCTTTCCGCTAATTCTGATTGCATCGAAGATCTCCTCCCCACCCTTCAGCTCCTCCGGGCTAACTTCCCCCTCTTTCATTTTTGCAGCCAATTCCTCAAGGCCCCCGATGCTTGGACCACCGCTTCCTATGTGAACCGGGCTCAAAACCCTCGCTTTAAACATCAAGCTTCCGGAAAGCCCGGAAAACCTATTCCTATCTGTAGGTCTGTCCCTTATCACTCTCAAAGGCAACTTCTCATCTCCCCAGCCACTTATCAGCGAGGGAGGCGAGCGATCTTATCAGGGAATCTGTGGTTCCATCAAAGCTCACATCCTCGTCATCTGGATCGTACCACTTCTTCTCCTTATCACTGAATCCCCTCAGGACATTCCCCTCCTCTCCCCTGTCCACCTTATGCCTCAGCTTGATGAGCCTGACCCCTCCAAACCCCCTTGTCTTGAACCCGCCCACCTTCACAAGGCCATCATTCAGGTCCACGATCACCTTCGCCACAAGCCCCAGAGCATAATTTGGGAGATTTCTCGCAACAAGCTTGAAGCTGAACACAGATCCTGGCTCAACAAAGTCCACATCGTAAAGAGCACCTCTTTTAACGGATCCGCTTCTTCTATCTATAGCTATCCCCGGCTTCCTCCCTATTGAAAATTTGTCCCCCACGGGATAGGAATCGGAGAACAGGACCCTGGACGAGAAGCTTGGGGAGCCGAAGATCTTGCATGCCATGCACATCTCGGATGAGAGAATTTTTATCACTTCCTCCCTGTTCTCCTCTCTCGGATTTCTCAACAATCTCTCTATCCTTTCGCGAAGGCCTCTATCACTGCAGGTATCACCCGGACCACCACAGACCTTCTTATTCGAGGTGAGGAGGTAGGACTCAACCCTCGACCTGAAAACCCCCTTCCATGTGGATCCCGGTATCACGGGGATGTCCCTCTCCCCATACTTCACCATTAGAATTGGAAGATTTGATAAAGATACAGCAGTGCTGAAAGCACCGGATCCAACTCTTAGAGGCTCTATTAACTCAGTTTCCCCCTCCAAAACAAATGTCCTTATGGATAGGTTGTTGGCCAGCCACCACTGAGGCATTATTTCACCCCCAGAATCTTTAGAGCCTCCTCTCCTCTATATTCATCTTTTTTCAGGATTCCATCCTCTATTCTCATCCTTTTTACAAGAAGGGTCTCTGAAACAAGCTTTATCTCGCCATACCCGACAGATCTTCCCCCTCCTATCTGTATCCCGTCGATGAGTTGCCTCAGAAGGTGGGAGAGAAGGAATGCCTGAGGGGTATCCGATTTCAAGTCTATGTTCACTATTTTCATCCTGAATCCCCATCTTGTTTCAGGAGGGACTACCTGAACATCAAATAGCCTACCTGGGCTCTGGCTTCCCACCACTCTGTCTATTGCAACCCTTCTTATCACATGGAGTGTTGGCTTTTCCTTCGGAAGGGAGTCGAAGAAGTATAGATGGCTTGCAACACCCGTGTTCCCGAATATGCTGCAGACCACACAGGGATCCTCCTCCTCTTTTTTGCGGAGCTGCTCATTCTCGGCAAGCTCGAATATATTGCATGCCCTCCAAGATGGCCAGTTCTTCTTATCCCTGATCTCCGGGGATGAGTTCACAAGCCTCTCTGCCTCCGATCTCAGAACCCCTTTCCAAGAGGATCCGGGGATTACAGGCCTCTCCTCCCCGCCGACCATGTATGTCATTACGGGGTTGTCCACAGGACCTAAATACTGCTCCCTTTTTCCAGATCCTACCCTCAGCGGGGTCTTATTTACGGCCTCTCCCTCTATTGTATAGCTGATCACAAGCCTGTCCAGATCAGCACAGCTCATTCTCTCCCTCCCAGCTTTGCGATGAGGTCATCGAAGTCCCTAACATTTCTCAGGTCTATCCTCCTCCTCTCCGCTATCTCGAATATCCACTTCACAAGACCGAGAAACTCTCTTGCAACTTGCTTCTTGTTGGATATTCCTGATTTTGCTATTTCCTGAAGATTTTTTGCTATCCCATCGGCCATGCCTTGGCTTATAATTCCTCTTGCTGCCTGCCTCTCGCAGAAGGCCATTGTCATGTAAAGGGATTCCATATCATCTGCTTTGGACTCCAGAACCTCTAAAATGTTGCTTACAGCCGCCGCTTTCGTATACTCGCGGAGGGAGACAACCTTTAAGGCCCTATCCAACAAATCCTTGGTTTCAAAAGGGTTCTGGCTCATCGTCGCACCTGTCGAAATATCGAAAAGGATACAATTAAAAGCTTGTATATAAATGTATAAAATAGTGAATTAATTGCTTTAAACAACTTTAGCTTTCAACTGAAATATGGGTCGCCAGGAGGTACTTTAACATTGATGAGAGGGTTCTCTCCACCACCTTGAGGGGGATGGAAGCTGAAGTCAGGGAGGTAGATCTCATCGGAAAGGCTGTTGATACGGCATTGAGGATGCCAAGGGTGACAATACACAGCCCGATAGCGAGCGCTTTTGTGAGGTACATGAAGGCAAAAGACCCCGGTTTCGGCATCTCCAGGTTCCTGAGGGATATCGTGGAAAGGGGATAATGGACAGAAATCCTGACATATACAGGAGGGTTATGGAGGAGTTAAGAAAGAGAAAGATAAAGGAGGTGGAGGAGAGGCTTGGAATAAGATGAGGATCCTGTGGAGATCACCTGAGTAATGTTTTTAAAATATTTATTACTGTCCTCATCTCGGATAGAATATGAATGCGGGGGAACCGGCTGGAAGCGAGGAAATAAGGTTTGAGGATCTTGATCTCGTCCTTATTATCTCTTTCGACCTAGGAGCCCCCATCGAAGTAAAGGATCCGATAGAATTGTTAGATTTGCTTTCTGGAATATTTGAAATGGTCGAGGGGATCTGGATCCCCCTAAGGGAGCTTGGCCTACACCACAATTTGTCTATCGTAAGGCGAAGGAGCTGGGGATCGAGGATGCGGAGCACAATGTGTCTTAAAAAGAAAAAGATTAGAATTATTCTAAAATGAAAGATCTGGAATTCAGATTCTCCACTTCAAGATTCCCCTTTTGATAGCAGAGCATCTATTAAACCGATGAGGAGTATTATCACTAAAACCGCAAGGATGTTTCCTGCAGCCTGCGCCTCTGCAAGCTCCTTGTTTAGAATATCATGGAGGGTCCTTGCCTCATCTGGCGTTATTGTTCCGGCATCCAGCTTCTCCGTAAGCTGTCTTCTCAAGTTTATCTCATCAGGGGTGAGTGGATTAGCTTTTAATTTCCTTTCAAATATTTCGTATAGGATATCTGAGAGAACTTTAGCTGAGAGTTTATTGCCGGCAACGATAATCGGGTTTTTCTCGAGCTTCTCAAGCCGATCCTCAACTCTCTGCATCCATCTGCCAATTTTATAGGAAACCCCTAGAAGTGTGATAAGAGTGACCATTTGGAGGACAATACTCCAAATCTCAGCCATCAGTGTATCCTAGATGTGGTAAATCTCTATTTATATTTTTGCATCCAATTTTGACAGGAGAATTTAATTGAAATAATGTATTATTAGGGACCATAGGGATGCGCGCGCATACTGAAGAAAAAGAAAGCTGAGGAGGCCGTGAGAAGCTTTCAATCCTCTTTACATTGAGACAGGAATCATCAGCGATTCTTAATTCGCTGCTAACAATATCTTTCAATCCTCTTTACATTGAGACTGGCTCAGAATCTCACTTCGAGGTTCTGGGTGGAGACGACTTTCAATCCTCTTTACATTGAGACCTCTGTCTCAGCAGGAAGATGGATACTACGCCCTTAAAACCTTTCAATCCTCTTTACATTGAGACGAGTGACATCGCAGTCAATAACAGAAATCCGAATATGACTTTCAATCCTCTTTACATTGAGACATTCGGAGCATTAGAATCGGCAGGACAGTTTGTCTGGGATACTTTCAATCCTCTTTACATTGAGACATTAACCATAGTATTAGTAGTATTAACCGTAGTATTGCCCCTTTCAATCCTCTTTACATTGAGACACATACTCTAACAATCTATCTGTGGTGAAGGGCTCCTATTTAACCCTTTCCACAAGCCCCACTCTCGAACATCGATAACAAGAGGAAAACCTTCCCTTCCTCGAGATGTTCGAGGAAAAATTCATATATCTTCATTCAGATCCCCTTCTAAGGTATTCGGAAAAACCAAGATGTTCGGGAAAGTTGCCTGCGCCTAATGGCTTTCCTTCGGCTTTTTATGACCTTTTCTTTATATTTCCAGGCATATAAATAAGCTACTCATGATTTCTATTAACTGATTCCCATGTCCTAAATTGGCATGAGCCCCTCCGTGCTTGAGTGCGATTGTATTTATATACTGGAGTCCAGGATAACAGGAAGCGCATACCATCAGTGAAGGGGGTCGTGACAAAAAGTATATGGCATGAGTTGGACTGAAACAGGGTCGGAATCTCACAAGGAGAATTGAAAGCGCTAGGCGGGATAGCGATACTGTTTTCCCCCTACACATGGAATCTCACAAGGAGAATTGAAAGGTTGATGTGCCCGACAGGTTCCTCGAGCCGTTTGGCGGGAATCTCACAAGGAGAATTGAAAGTTTTGCTTGGGCATTATGATATGATTGTCTAGCTCTCTTGAATCTCACAAGGAGAATTGAAAGGCAGTATCTCATCTCCTCTAAGAGCCACCAAATCAGGTGAATCTCACAAGGAGAATTGAAAGTCAAACCTGAGATCCCTCTTCAGCTTTTCCCTCTTCTCGGAATCTCACAAGGAGAATTGAAAGGACACGATGAAATTGCTGAAGGAGCTTGAGAAGAGGGCGAATCTCACAAAGAGAATTGAAAGTAGCTGAATACTTCAAGCTTGAGGCTAGGTGATCATAGGAATCTCACAAAGAGAATTGAAAGTCAAAGACATAGACGAAAGCCTCTGGATATGCCCAAAGGAATCTCACAATGAGAATTGAAAGTTGGTAAATGGTGGCATATCCTTGAGCATCTCCACCTCAACTGAATCTCACAATGAGAATTGAAAGTTCCAATACCAGCTCATCAGGCGAAATCCACTCCATCGAATCTCATAAGGAGAATTGAAAGAGAGCCACAAAGAACTCCGCATCTTCCTTCCTCATGAAGAATCTCACAAGGAGGATTGAAAGTTAAGAGGGAGGAGCAACCCTGCACAGGAAGCTAAGCGAATCTCAAAAGGAGAATTGAAAGTATTCAGATCCCTCCACTAACTTTCTAAAGACACCAAGGAATCTCACAATGAGAATTGAAAGGAGGTGCCGTGGATTAGAAGGGAGGCTCTGGCGTTTAAGGAATCTCAAAAGGAGAATTGAAAGCTATTCGATTGAGTATGTATCCCCCAAACTTCCCTTCTTGAGAATCTCACGAGGAGGATTGAAAGTTTTTTGTTAGGGAACCACACCTTCGAGAAAAGATAAAGAATCTCACGAGGAGGATTGAAAGTATCCAGCCTCCTCGCTATGCTTTTCACCTCTTCTT
>Ga0209225_1001825_pt1 | contig 20110 bp, 13 predicted proteins | sample WasSprMetagenome_FD_184732 | JGI IMG/M metagenome (GOLD analysis project Ga0209225, IMG submission 184732) | Sulfidic aquatic microbial communities from Washburn Spring, Yellowstone National Park, USA - WS (SPAdes) (version 3) | ecosystem: Environmental > Aquatic > Thermal springs > Hot (42-90C)... | reverse complement strand
GAGCCGTTTATAAGCAAGTGGATGTTCCACGAGTTAAAGCATGTGTTAGAGGTGCTCCCCGGGGACTGTGTTCACATTTATAACGTTAGGAGGGAGTGCGAGGTCTCCATTCTTGCGGGTCTTTTCGGCTATGTGTCTCAGAGGAGCATAACAGAGAGCGGGGACTTGCAGCGGTTTGACAGGGTGCTGGTGCTTGACCCCCGTGCAGAAAGAGCTCTCTCCCCAGGGGACTTTTCGGGCCGGGTCCTGGTCGTTGTTGGTGGTATTATGGGTTCGCACCCACCTTCTGGGAGAACCCATAGAGAGCTGACTAGCAGGCTTTCCGTGGGCGAGGCGAGAAACATTGGGGCTGGGCAGTATACGATTGACGGCGCGGTATATGTGGCTAGCGAGGTTGCGAGGGGGAAGAGGTTGGAGGAGATCCCCTTTGTTGACGGGCTGACTTTGACGGGTGAAGGTTTCGAGGTGTTTTTGCCGTATCGCTACCCATTGAGGAACGGTGCCCCGTTTATTTCTGAGGAAGAGAAGAGATACATTCTAGAGGAGCTAGAGGAGGACGAATACCTGTTTTTATCCCAGGGCAGGCCCCCGGCCATATGCTAGAGACGTGTTGCCGTGCCGGCGAAGCCCTCTTGGTTCTTGTTCAACGGTGCGTTTACTCGCTTGTCTTGACTCTTTCTACAGATACGAGGTCGGTTGAGCCGCGTCTCCTGCCGGATGTGAAGACTACTAGTTCTCCCACGTTGACGAGGTTGTTTTCGAGGGCTTTTGCGAGCATTTTTTGGAAGATTTCTGGGTCGGTTTTTTGTATCTCTGGATAGTAGAGTGGGGTTGCCCCGCTCCTGAGGTTCGTGTAGCGTGCCGTTTTGAGGTCGTTTGTAAAGAGTATTATTGGGTTCTGTGGCCTGAACTTTGATAGCCGTCTCGCGGTGTTTCCCTTTTCGGAGAACGCTATAATCTTTGCGTTGATTATTTTAGAGAGGAGAACTACTCCTTCAGCTATTGACTCGTATAGGTCGGCCTTGTCTGAAGTTATGTCTAGGGGTTCTGGGGGGAGTTTCTCTGCCTCTGTGATTATTTTCTTGAGCCAGACAACTGATTCTACTGGGTATTTGCCCGCGGCTGTTTCTCCTGCAAGCATGAGGGCGTCGGCCCCCATTCGGACCGCCGTTATGACGTCTACGACCTCGCTCCTGGTGGGAATGGGGTTGTTGATCATTGATTCTAAGAGCTGGGTGGCAACTACGCTTGGTTTTCCCTGTTTTCTAGCCTCTCTTATTATGAAGTTCTGTAGCCTGTAGATTTCTTCGAGCTCATAGTAGTTTGCTAGGTCGCCTCGCGCAACGAGGACTGCGTCGCTCAGCTGGAGTATTCTTTCGAGGGACTCCACTGCGCTTCTCGTCTCTATCTTTGCCATTATCTTGACGTCTTCTGCGCCCAGGTCGAAGAGAGTGTCTCGTAGTTGCTGTATGTCTTGAGGCTTTCTTACAAAGCTGAGAGCAATAACATCGATGCCCGCTTTAACTGCAAACTCTATGTCCTTCATATCCTTCTCGGTGATCGTGGGCAGCGGGACATCCTTGCCCCTAATGGTTACAGTCTTCCTGGGCTTGACTACGCCTTCTACCACCGCTTGGCAGATGGCTTCGCCAGTGCCGACCTTTGTGACTCTAAACGTGAGCGCGCCTCCTTCGACTAGTACCTCGTTTCCCTCCTTAACTATTTCAAAGAACGGGGCATAGGGGACTGGGACTTTTTTGCTCTCGGCTGTCTCTTTCGCATATACAAAGACTACGTCGTCTCCTGGGTTAACCCTGAAGCTGTTGAAGTTTCCTAGACGTATTACTGGTCCCTGGAGGTCTCCCAGTATCGTTATTGGACGTGTCTGGGTCTCGAACTTTCTGAGAGTATCTACTATTTCCTTGAATTTTTCATAGTCTGCATGGGAGAAATTTAGCCTGAATATTCTTACCCCTTCCAAGATTAAGCGTTTTATTGTTTCCTCGCTCCAAGATGCGGGTCCAAGCGTTGCCACGATCTTAGTTCTTTGCATGGGTTTTGTTTGCCTGAATTCGATATAAAGCTATGTTTGTTCCTCTTTTTGGCCTAATAGAAGCCACAAGAGATAAATTATCCTCGCGTTCTCTTCAACAAATTTTTTGAAGAATTCATCGTAGGTTTCGCTTACCATGTCTGGATAAATTTTCCTGGAGTTTTTTACCTTCAGCTGGAGGTTTGTTATCTTGAGCTCTAAGTCCTCTAGCCTAATGGGCTGTGTTACCCCTATTGCCCTGTATGCGTCGCTTCCAAGGAACTGCCTAATGGTCAGGAGGGTTGCAGGCGAGCCAAATTTTTCTTCGGCTTTCTGCTTGAGGTCTATGACTAGGTTAAGCTGGATGAGTCCGCTTAGGAGGGCTGCCTGGTATGTTAGGCCAGAATTGTGGAGCTCGCTTCTTACCCTGTCAAGGTCATAGACCAGGATCTTAAAGCCACTATTGACAAGATTCATGAGCGCGTTGTTGACTGTGTCTACGGGGCCGCTTGCCTTGTAGTAGTACTTGTCGAACGAGGATACCTTGGCTTCTTCCCCGTCATAGATACAGAGATAGGTTCTGAGGACTTCTCCCGTCTCTGTTAATGGGATTTGGAGGGTTTCCATTGATAATACTTTGAGGTGCCTGCCAGGCTTTGGCACGAAGAACTCTTTTCCGCCAAACTGCAGTCTTATCTTGTTCTTTGCGAGGATATACTCTAGAACCCTCTTCGCAAACATTTTCGCAATGTCCCAGCTCCCAGACAGCGAGACCCATTCAACGTGTGCCTCCTCGTCCCTCTGCAGAAGGTATATCTCGCTGAGATCAGAGGGGGCGAAGCCGTCTATTTCACTGTAGATTTTTGCCCAGTCTAGCTTCTCGATGTAGCCTGCACATTCCTCTTCCCACAGGATCAGGGTTTTCCTGCCCCCAAAAGATGAGAGGGAATACGAAAATGTCCACAGGGGAAGATTGTATTTTTCGCGTAGAAAGACTGAAAGCGTGGCCAGCCCGAGCCTTATCTTGTTGATGTCTTCCCGAGAATCGAGCTCGTATAGTTCTCCGTACGTGAAATCACTGTATCTGCCGGCCACGAATCCTGGAACCTCTATTACCTTGCGTCTATGCAGGATCAGGGTTTTTCCGGAAAGGTCGTACACTTGGCCTCTCTCGCTCTCCATTATCCAGAGAACCTTGTAGGGGAGCTTAATGTACATTCCGAATCCGGTAGTTGGCGGTATCACGTTGCTGACGGCTTCTGAGCGTAGTAGCCCCCTATAGAAGTCTCTAAGGAGGCCTGGTTGCTCGCCCCACTGTATCTTGGTTTTTTTGTATTCCTCGATGGTGTAGGCTAGGGCGTCGTGGCTGTAGAGGAGTTGTTCGCTCAATGGATACACTTCTATTTTCCTAACTACTCTCCCCTTGCTACCGCCGATCTGAATATTTGCAACGATGCCATCACTCGTGTAGTCGAAGCACCCGACTTGGAACTTTTCCACGAGGTCAGAGAACGAGACGTCTTCTAGGTATTTCTCTGACGAATCTATCTTGAATACCCTTTTCACGCCGAACGGCGGGGCATATTCGTAAAAGTTGATGTAGTACCATGCCTGTTCCCCTCTTTTGGTAAGCTTGTTCCCCTCGAGAAGCCCTAAACTCTGCAGGAACTCTGCTTCGCTTCTTGACAGCTCTTGTCTCGCCTTTACCTTGTATAGGTGATAGAACAAGTATGCATACTTGTTGTCCTTGTTTATCAGCGTGATTTCTAGTGGAGACTTCACCCAGCTAAAGAAGGCGTCTACGCCACGCGAGAGTAGTTCGCGATCCCACCTAGAGACAGGTATTATTATAGACTCGGTAAACTCTTGTTCAAGCCTTCTTCCTTTTCTTCCCTCCTTTTGGTAAAACTCCCTTACATCTTCTGGAAGCCCAAGATGTATTATCCTGGCTATGGTTCCAATGTCTATTCCCTGGGCAAGGGTCTTCGGAGAAATAATGACCTTTATTTCTCCTTTTCTGGCTTTTTCCTCTATTTCCTCTCTTTGCCTTTTAGAAACAAGGTGGTGATGTGTAGCCACGAGTTCAAGGTTTTTCTCGCTGAGCCGGCTCCTCAGCTTCCTATAGAGGTCTTCTGCAGACTCAATACTACGTGTAAAAACAACAGTAACGACGTCGTCCTCCAGATATGAGGAGACAATTTCCACGGGGTCTATAAAAGGCGATGGGACATCTACTCCAAGCGCCCTGAAGACCTCCACTATTTTGAACAAGTTTTTCTTGAAAAGGTCGAAGTCTTTTAGTGAATGCTTTATGTCTTCACCGACCCCGGCTTCTTCGAGCAGATATGCATGTTCCTGTGCAAACTTCCATAGTTCTTCCAAGTTTTTCCCAAGAACCAGTATGTACTTGTTCCTCCTCTTGAAGGGCTTACCTTCTATAACCACGCATTCACGTGAAGTTGTCTCTGTCAGCATAGCGCATAGCTCCTCGGGGTTCGAGATCCCGGCGGTCAGCACAGCCACCTGTAGCTGTTGCCTGATTTCAGAGAGAATCTTTAGCATAGAATAGAGTAGGGCGATTTCTCTTGGGCTATAGAAGTCTACCTCGTCTATAACGATTAGGTCTAGATTGTTAAGGAAGGCATACAGGATTGAGCTGGAGGGTTTTGTGGCTATTCTCTTTATCTCCATTAGCATGAAGGCTGGATTAGTCACAACGATGTCTGCCTCTTTTAGTTCTCCTCTCAGCGTAGAAATCTTCTTTCCGTCTCTTAGCAACTGCTCCTTCGAAATAGAGTCTATCCTTGCAGTCTTGATGCCAAGGCTACGTGAGTAGTCCTCTATCCTCTTCAGCTGGTCAGAGGCAAGGGCCAGCGTGGGGTAAATTGCCAGGGTCTTTTTGCGGTGTTTCCACGCATATATGAACCATGCCTCCGTCTTCCCACTGCCGGTTCCAGCCCTCAGTATAATGTTTTTTCCCTCGGCTAGTGCCTGGAGTGCCCTTAACTGATGCATGTATATTTTTCTCGTCAAAAGTTTCCCAAGTAGTCCTTCAGCCCCGCTTATGCCAAATAGCTCTGAGAACGTTGTTTCAAGCGTTTCTGGCTCTGACTCCGGCTCCTCGCCTGTAGTGTAGTAGTAGGACAGCTTGTCTAATAGTGTCTCCGAATTAAGCATGTCTTCCTAGCGTTGAGGTATTTCTAGGCATTATTTTACCCTTTTGCTGGTTTTCATTTCGTATATAGCTTTATAAGGAGGGCAGGTCTTCAACCTTGGAGTAATATGCATCCATTCATCAAATGGCTGTTTGATGTTGCTGAGTGGGTAGGAGGCTACCCAGGGATTTTTGTCATTTCTCTTCTTGGTAACCTCCTGCCGTTTATGCCAATTCCCTACCTTTTCGTGGTTTATGTCTATGCGACCTTTATTCCTGGCTCTAACCCAATCTTGGTTGGTATCGTGAGCGGCCTGGGTGGTGGGGTAGGCAAGCTTCTTGTCTACCTGGCGAGCAGGGGAGGTGCACATGTAGTTTTAAGCGAGGAGTCACAGAAGAGATACGAAAGAATAGGCAAGCTACTAGGAAACTATGGCGCCCTAATGGTCTTCCTCTTCGCAGTTACACCTTCTCCCGACGACGTAATTATTATCCCGCTTGGCCTCATGAAGTATGACCCCCTAAGGTTCTTCGTCGCAGTTACAATCGGAAAAATACTGATCAGCATTGCTACTGCATATGCGGGTAAAACTGTAGCAGTTTTGACAAAAGAAAGCCTCCTATATGAGATCATAGCATCCATACTTCTCTTTTTATTTGTAATGATATTGCTAGTTATCGTTGACTGGGAACTACTTCTAACAGACCTAGGAGAAAAGGGACTGCAGGGATTCCTCATGGAACTTAGGAGGAACGGCTTTTCAAGGTATCTCAGAAGAACTAATCGAGCAAGAGAAGACACGGGAAATTCTAAGTCCTAATAATCTCAACCCTCAAATAAAAAAGGATATTAAGCTGGAAAACTCCTGGTTTCTTCGTGGCCGAAAAAGACTATAAGTATGAAATCGAGATAATCAAGCTCGAAAAGCCTCTGAAGATTGACGCCAAGCTTCTAGAAGACCTAAAGCAGGCCAAGCTTTCCAGAAAAATGATTGCAGAAATGAAGAAAGAGGCTGTAAACTGCCCTGTTCTAGGCACACAGGTGCCGTTCCTACAATGCTATAACTGCAAGAACTTTGTCCGCAGAGTCAAGGGAAAAGTTTATTGTAGAGGCAACCCACTCTAAGATAAAGCTATGGAGAACCTTTCAAGGATAGAACAAATTGAAGAGACTGCAAAGAAATACTATTTTCCCGACAAGGATTTTTCCATTGAAAAACGCCAAGTAGAAGAGCTTCTCGAGGAGTCAAAAAAGACGCTATCTCGGGAAACTATAGTCATAGATGCAGATACAAGCAAGGTACTCTTTGTAGGAGATACTCATGGAGACATTGAAAGTACAAAAAACGCTTTGCTGAAGGCGGTTGAATTATCGGTAGACAAAGTTGTATTCTTGGGGGACTACGTTGACAGGGGGCCCTACCAGTTGGGAAATATTCTCTTTCTGTTAGAAATAAAAAACATGTATCCAGGGTGGGTCTATCTTCTCAGGGGCAACCACGAAACAAGGGCGATGAATGAGGCGTATGGTTTCCTTCGAGCCGTGACTCGTGCATATGGGCCAGGTTTGTACGACGTGTTTGAGGAATTATTCTCGAACCTTAGTCTAGCATTTTTGTTGAACAAAAGAATACTTGCCGTGCACGGGGGAATACCTATTAGACCTATATCTATCGAAGAAATTCGCGGAATTCCCAAGGGTCTAAAAGACCATGAGATTGAAGGGAACGATATAGTTCTCCAGATGCTCTGGAATGACCCGGACGAGTACATTGAGGACTATGCCGATAGCCCTAGGGGTCCAGGCATCTATCTCTTCGGCAAAAGAATTTTTGAAGAGTTTATGTCTAGAAACAGCTTAGACTTGCTTATAAGGGCTCATGAGCCGGTAGAAAATGGTGTCAAGTATTTGTTTGATGGGAGGCTGTCCTCGGTTTTTAGTTGCAGGTTTTACGGTATTTCGCCTGCGGCATTGCTACTGGATGGTAATAAGAGAGAAATTGTAACGCTCTAGTTTTGCGTCTAGTATGTCACGCGTAGTTTGAACTCTGCCTTCTTTCCTATGTTCCAGTTTCTGACTGGCCTATAGTATCCGACTATCCTGCTCCAGTGGTCTACATCGTTGCTACCGCAGTGTGGACAGGTGTCTATGTATCCCGTCACGCTTTTTCCACATTTTCTGCAGACGGTTATTGTTGGGGTTATGCTGAAGTAGACTACCTTCGTGTTTGTGGCTATCCTGTATATGAGGTTTCTAAGTGCCTTGGGGTCTGGCTGCTCGTGTAGGAATAGGTGCATCATTACTCCTCCCGTAAATTCTTGCTGAACCTCGCCTTCCCATATTGCTCTCTGGTATATGGGGACATCAGCATAGTATGGCACGACGCTGTTGCTGTAGAAGTACGCGGTGCCATCCGTGGGTATGAGTATGTCGCCGTTTTGCAGCTCTTCCTTGAAGAGCTTCACGTCTGCCGAGGCGAGTTTGTAGCCTGTGCTCTCGCCTGGTATCTCTTCAACGTTGTATAGGACGCCGTCTTTCTGTTCAAGCTCTTGTGCCCTCTCCCTTATGAGCGACACCATCTTTTTCTCGATGTCTATTGCCTCCTTCATTTCGCTTGTAGAGCCCTCGAACCACAGCTTGGGGTTTCTCATGAAGTTTGCAGAGGCTTCAGGTAAACCAATCACGCCGATAGTGTTGAAGTGGTGTTTAAAGTGCCCGAGGTAGGTCTTTGTGAGAGGCATAAATCCAGCCTTGAGAGATTTCTCATATCTCTTTCTAAGGGTGTTTAGCACGCTCCTGGCATTTTCCAGCAGAGAGTCCAACAGTTCCTCGAATCTAGTCCACTCTCCCCTGCTAAGTATCGCTAGCCTTGGTAAGTTGAGCGTAACAACGCCTATGCTTCCAGTGGCGTCTGGCAACGCCCATATACCGTAGGCTCTGGAGTTCTCTTTGGACTTTATGAATTTTTCAAACGCGTCCTCTTCGTCTGCATGGTCAAGCTTGAGTTTGAACCCGTTGGACGCCCCGTTCATTACGTGGCTTACGTCGATTGTTAGGCGGCAACACATCGCGTAGAGAGCTTCAACGTTGCTTGCATAGCCGTTGAGCAGGTATGCGGAGCCCTTCCTAGACAACGTCTCGAAGAACACGTCTGTGAAGTCTCCCCATCTCCTGCCGTTCCAGTCGAAGTTCTTGGTAAGCATCACTGTTGGAATGGGGAAGGTGAAGGGTTGCCCAATTGCGTCCCCGTCCCTATAAAGCTCGAATAACATCCTGTCGGCCATTAGTGCCTCTTCCACGTAGTCTCCAAGGGTTCCCTTCTTTTGTCCCCCAATTATCGCCTCTCCTTCAAGCATGTCTTTGCTAGTATCCATCACTATCGTTATATTGGTGAATGGGCTTTGATAGCCGGCTCTAGCCGGATAGTTAAGCTCGAAAAGCATTCCCTGGAGTATCTGCTTTACCCTCTCTGGCGACAAGGCGTCTTTAGCTATGAATGGAGCAATGAATAGGTCGAAGGCGCTGACTGCCTGCGCGCCTGTCCACTCCTGGGCACCCATAAAGAAGAAGTTCGTTAGATGGGCAACGGCTGTGTCGAGGTGCTTGGCTGGAGAAGAAACAATCGTGGGAGTCTTAAGACCCATCTGTAGAACCTTCTTGTAGCTCCATCCGGCACAGTAGGGTATCCAGAGCGCGTCTGGAAGCTTGTGTATGTGCAGATCCCCCCTAAAGTGTTGCTCGACGGCTCCTGCAGGCAGGTACTCTGCAAGTACTTCTCTGCGTTTAACCATTTTCTCGAAGAGATAATTCCTAAAATTACTGTAACTAACATTGTGATTAGCATTTTCATTTTTCTCCCAATCTGAATCCGAAAGATATGCTTTTTCATACTCGACGATTTCTGGAACCTTTTTCTGGGCGACAGTTTCAACCATAGTCATCACGCGGGTGTATGTGCGAACAAGTTTTCACCGCCTGGAAATATATGCAGGAAGAACTCATAATCGAAAATGAATATCATAGTAAAAATGCTAAGACTAAATTTATTTTATGATTTTTTACAAAATCTCTCTATCAAGTATATCGAAAAATCTAGATTGTTTTTCGTTGCTTGTGGTAGATCAATTAAAGGCTAAGTGTTCATCTTTTGTAGTTTCTCCCATGGTAGGTCTTAACACTAATAATAAAAATATCTAAATTCCTATACATACAATCGGTAAGTATGACTGACACGAATCTCGAGAAGTTTTTTAACCCCGAGAGCATTGCTGTTATTGGGGCTTCCCGGGAAGAAGAAAAGCCCGGCCACGTCATCTTTAAGATTCTGCTTGAAAACAGGAAGAGGGGCCTCTTAAAGGCAAGGGTTTACGGGGTGAACCCTAAGGCGGACTATATTTTAGGAGAAAAAATCTATCCCAGCGTCTCCGCGATACCTGACAACGTTGATCTTGCAGTTATCGTGGTTCCAGCTAACCTCGTAGAGAGCGTGATGGAGGACCTAGGAAAGAAGGGCGTGAAGGCCGCAATAGTGATCACTGCTGGCTTTAGTGAGATTGGCAACGTAGAATTGGAGAGGAGAGTAGTTGATAAGGCCAAAAAGTTCGGAATCAGAATTATGGGTCCAAACTGTGTCGGAGTGTTCTCTGCATGGAGCGGTGTTGACACTATATTTCTGCCGTACACCAAGGTTCTTGGTGACGGTAGAGAAGTTTTGAGTGCACCAAGACCCGAGAAAGGTTACGTAGCACTAATTTCTCAGAGCGGCGCAGTAGGCACAGCGGCCCTTGACTACATGTCTGGAGAGGGTATAGGGCTCTCGCACTTCATCAGTGTTGGCAACAAGGCTGATATCGACGAGGTCGAGCTGATCGAGTTTTTGAAGAACGATCCACGGACAAGAGTTATACTGCTGTATGTTGAAAACATAAAGGAGGGCAGGAAATTTATAGATATAGTTAGCGAGGTCACAAAGGAGAAACCAGTAATAGCCCTGAAGGCTGGCCGAACAGCTGCAGGAAAACGCGCAGCCGCTTCACACACAGCGGCTATTGCTGGCGTAGACGAAATCTATGATGCGGCGTTCAGGAGGTCTGGCGTTATAAGGGCAAACGACATCGAAGAACTGTTTGACTTGGCAAAGGCATTTGTCAAGCAGCCTCCCGCTAGGGGGAACAGGATTGGAATAATCACTGATGGGGGCGGCGCAGGGGTCATGGCTACGGACATGGCCGAGATGCTTGGCTTGAGGGTTCCCGAGCTTAAGGGCAAGGCTCGGGAAGAGCTGGAAGAGCTAAAGGATAAAGGTTTTCTACCCAAATATTCACAGTTGTCAAACCCCGTTGACTTGACAGGCTCTGCTACCAGTGAAATGTTTGTAGAGTCTACCAAGATACTTCTCGAGTCAGACGAGGTCGACGCGGTTGTTATTTTGGCTTTGCACCAGGTGCCCGGCATCCCTGACCCAGTAGCGCTCGCACGTGAAATCGCAAGCATTGCCAAGAACTACGATAAACCTGTCGTCGCTGTAGACACTGGATGGAGCGAGACAGCCATACTGGAAAGAAGGGAATTCGACATAAATGGTATACCGGCGTATCCTACTCCCGAGAGAGCTGTAAAGTCTCTTGCAGGTCTGGTTAGGTACGGTGAGTACCTGTCTCGTAGGGGGGTGCTTGATAGATACGTTGAGGGGAACCTAAGGCTAAGGGCTAGAGATTAAGGTTCTTCTCTTTATGTATATCTTTTTATATATATAAGAGGTATTTGTTAATAGTAAATATTGAAAAATTTATATGGGTTTACCCAACTGTTAAATGAGGAAAATTGTCGCTACCAGAAAAGGTTGCAAGGTTTAGGGCAGCGGCTCCAGCTGAGCAAGAAGTAGCATTGCTAAATGCAATTATAAGTGTTGGCAGTGTCCACTTGGAAAGCGAGCTTGGGTCTTTGAGGAGTGCTCTACCAGAGCTTCTTGTAGATGTCCTAGAGGGCAGAGTAAACTATGCTAACCTGAATGTTGACGAGGCCTTAGAGGTTGCAAGGAAGGTTCTCCGCCCAGAAGACCCGTTCCTGCTTAAGCTCGAGGACAAGGTAAAGGAATTGAGACAAGTAGAGTTTATAGAGAAAATTTTGGATAAGCTTGGTGGAATAGGGGTTTCACCTGACAGCTTCGGCAAACAGCGTCTCGGCGTCATAACAGGCTTTATGCTGGTTACAGATGAGAACGTGCACGACGCCATAAGTGAACTTGTAAATGCTGGGATAATTGTTAGACGTGCAAGAGTCTCACCCGAGCACCACATAGTCATCATGATTTACAGCACCAACAAAAGCCAAGATGTAGATACAATAAAGAAAAAATACTCTTTAGGCATACAGTTACCGCAGTGGTTCTTTGAGCCCCTAGAAACGGCAAAGAGAAGGGCCGAGGAAGAAAAAACCAGGATCAAAAAAGAGATAATAGAAACACTTGTAGAGATTGCTGGTGTCCTAAGAGACGCCTTTGAATTTGAAAGAGCCACTAGGATAGAAATTATCTCTAACACCTTGAAGGCAATAGAAAACGCTGAAAAGAACATCCAAGAACTAGAGAGACTCTTCACTGAACTCATGGCTTTTAACGTCGTGCACGGGATCTGTAGAAAGAGAATCACTGTTTTCGAGGAAATCGGCCTTAAAAAACCAGTATGCGAGCTTTTAAGAAACATACTCAATAACGAAAAGGTTACACGTCAACAGTTCAGGAGAGTGCTGGCTCATATCTTTTCCCAGGAGGAACTAGACGAAATCGAAAACGAATATACAAGGCTTCTCTCTCTACAAAGCCTGTACAAAGCCTTGGGGACGCTGAAATTAGAAGAATTAGCCGAGAAAAGCGTTTACATTGTGGCATCAGGAGGACAAAGACTAGAAGAAGTAGAGCGCCCAGAATACATTGTGAGTTATGGGTACAAGACTATAAACAAGTTTGCTGACGAAGACATGCGTATCTACATCTTCTCAGTCCCGGAGGAAACCTCGTCAGCTTTAGTCAATTATTTGAAGGACAGACTGAGGGCACAAGTAATTGTTGTACCTAGAGACAGCCAAGCTTTTAACAATGCCCAGGAACAGCTTGCCAGAAGCCTAGAAACTGTAAAGAACAGTCTTTTAACAACTATAGTCTCGAGGAGCATCTTTAAAACAGGTACAAAGCCTGAAAGGATCCTCTCAATACTTAACAATGAGGAGCTGAAAAAAGCCTACAGCTACATATCCCAGCTCAAAAATGGTGTTCCACAGAGGGGGCTACCAGAGGGAGACATATATTCATATCTAAAGTCTCTAACAGGGCTCGCAGATGAGACTTCCGAGGAGATAAGCCATGTGCGCGAGGAAATAGAGTTTGTAAAAGAGGTTCCATGTGAAAACGTTACAGAGAGACTCAGAAACATTGAAAAATCCCTCGTAGATGTCTCGAGCAAGCTTGTCGAGCTACTTTCATACAAATCCGTCGTTGAAACAATGTTTAGGGCACAGCCACTCTTGAGTGAGATCAGGGTCTTCAGAAGCAGGAGAATCACGGTCGTAGAGGGGTATGTCCCAGTAAAATATGTCCCACTGCTAGAACAAACACTAAAAAACAAGGTGCCGAGACTCCTGTACTTTAAGTACTTCGAAATCCCGAGGACAGCCACTGCTCCTACCTATGTCGAAAGAAAAGGCTTGAAGAAATACTTGTACACGCTTACGTCGATGAGGGGTACACCAGCCTACTGGGAGTTAGACCCAACACTCATCTTTACAGGGCTATTCATAGTCATGTATGGAATGATGTTCGGAGATATTGGACACGGACTAGTACTCTCGCTGTTCGGAGCATTCATGTGGAAAACGAAATACAGGTTACTAGGAATAACAAGGGAGGGGGCAGCCACACTAGGGGTTCTCTCACTGCTCGCGGGACTTTCAAGCATGGTTTTCGGCTACATATATGGATCTATGTGTTTCTTAGTGCCTCTCGGCAAGCCCATTATTGCGCCTATACATGACGTTTACGGAATAATAGCTGTGGCTCTATGGTTCGGGGTTGCACAGTTGATACTGGCATTCATACTGAACATGGTAAACTTGTGGATATATGGAGACAGGCTTGGAGCACTGTTTAGTGGCATGGGCGGCGCTGGGCTTGCCTTCTACGGTTCAGGAGTAGTAATCGCGTATAGGCTGGCCACCTCTGGCTTCAATCTAGCCATCCTATCATCGCCAGAATTAGCCCCGTTCATCTCTGTCCTGATTATAGCCTTGCTAAGCGTAGTCGGCTACGGCATATTCGAGGCCCTGCACTATGGAGAAAAAGAGAAACTCATGCACGCAATCAGCGAAGTCATAGAAATGATTATTGCATTCCCAGCTAACTCATTGTCATATATACGGCTAGCCGCATTTGCAATGGCACACGAGGCCTTCGGGATACTCGCAGAAAACATGGCCGGCTTTACTGGACCCATAGCTAGCTACCTTGTGGCAAACTTTTTAGTACTAGGAATAGAGGGGCTGGCCGTCGGCATACAGGCCATGAGACTTACATACTACGAATTCTCCACAAAGTTCTTCAAGGGCACAGGGATAAAGTTCGAGCCCGTTGCTACTCCGATATCAAGCATAGAGAAGGCAAAAGCATAAGTAGTTAGAAGAATAATATTCAATAACATTTTTATACTCTTTTTCAAGATATCTTTTTCTGTATGAAACACAAGAAAATAGCGTACCTGTTACTGATGGCCAACATAGTCATCATGGTGCTAGGGCTAAGCGTCCTTGCTTATGCAACCTCGAAAATAGGCACCGTTAACCTCCAAGTACAAGAGACAACTAAAAGGCTAGAGCTTCCAGACGCAATAGCCCTACTGGCTGGAGCAATAGCAGTTGTTGGCTCAACCATTGCTTCAGGCATAGCACTAAAAGGCGTAGCTACAGCAGGCTTCGCCGCTGCAGCAGAAAAACCCGAGCTGTCCACGTGGCTACTGATCATGGGCGGTCTAGCAGAAGGTATCGCGGTCTATGGACTGCTACTAGGAATACTGATACTTGGAAAGATATAAAAGAAGATTACTCGAGAAAGATCAAATTTCGAATTATTATTTCTCCCGGCAGGCCAATTGTTTTGCCCAACAGTATTTTTTCGAGGTTCTGGGCTTCTAGCTTGGCGTAAAAGTTGTATGCATAGACGAATGGCAAGGTCGTGAAATGTCTAGTCTCTATTCTAGTTATTATTTTTCTCATTATTGTTTCATGTATAGTCTTTAAGAATGCAGTTGTTGATTCCTCTTTTAATGTTATTTCTGCTGGTTTAGCGTCTAGGCCTGAGTATTTAGCTAAATTTTCCACTGTTTGCGGCTTTAGAACTCGTATCCAGTAAGCTAGGTGAAGACTTGCCTCGCTTTTTATGGCTTCTTTTAGCTCGCTTTTCTCCTCCTTATCTATTCTTACAGCATCTAGCTGTTTCATGAGGTAGGCATAATACTGGAAGTCGAGAAATGATTCTCTCTCTGCTACCAAGCCCGTAGTAAAGTTGGGGACATCGGTTGTCAGCAGGTAGCTTTCTCTAAGTGCCTCCCATATAGAGGACTCTGTTTTTAGGTTTGATATCTTTGCTGGGCCAACGTGCCTCCCGTAGGGGTAGTATATGACTGGCCTTGCGTAGCCGAGTATGTGTCTTAGCTGTATCTTTATGTTTTCAATTTCAAGCCTGTCTAAGAGCGCATAGATGAACGGCGAATATTCTTGTGACGCCTTTGCCAGGAGGCTTATGCGTGAAACGTATACCCGGTATATTTTTTCTAGTTTTTCTTCTAGTGTATCCTTCTCGCCAATCAACAAGTAGTCCTTGAAGGCGCCTACATCTTTGTCTCCATTTACTATTTGTTCGTAATCGTTCCTGGTTAGGAGCCTGGATTTTAAGCCGTGGGCCCTCACAGCAATATAGTTTTCCATTACTTGCCACCTAGGATTTTTACACGTACGAAGTCTTCTAGCTCCTCGTCTACCACTTTTTCTTCGACCCTTCTTAGTGCAGACTCGAGCTGTGGGATGACGTTTTTCTCGAGACTGTTCACGACTCTGTTTATGTAGAGTAGATGGTCACTTATCTTCTCTACTGCTACCTCCTTGTTAGCTACATCGATCATTGTCTTGACGGCGTTCCACAGGTTCTCGATAACCCTCCGGTAATCGGGATCTGCTAGCCTCGTCCAGTCGGGCTCCTCTGCTATCCTTATCTGGGGGACTGGTATGCCTTGGTAGCTGACTATTATGTGTGTAAGTTTAGGCGGCCTTACAAGCGACGACATTGACCTAAACTCGTGTTCGCCCCTGGCCATACGCATTATGGCGGCGTACCTTGCAGCCTCTATGAATTGTTTCTCTGCCTCCGGCCGCTTCCTCAACTCGTCCATAATTGCTAGAACTTCTTTGGCAAGCTGGTCTCGCCTCATCTGCAGGACGTCTTTTCCCCTCTTTACGAGCTCAAGCTTTCTTCGTAGATACTGTAGTGTGCCCCTCGAGGCCGGGAGAAAGGCTAATTCTTGTAGGGCCATAGTCTTCCCTAGCTCCTGTACTTTGGATGATATTTTTCGATGATCTTTTGCGGAATCCTTACTAGTTCTTCTTCTGGGAGTATTGAGAGGACTTGCCATCCAATGTCGAGTGTTTCCTCGACTGTCCTGTTCTCGTAGAAGCCCTGGTTAACAAACTTGTTCTCGAATTCTTCCGCAAACTTTAAGAAGCGCCTATTTCTCTCGCTTAGTCCAACCTCGCCTATAATCCTGGCTAGGTCTCTTGCCTTCACGCCCCTTGAGTAGGCGTCGTAGAGCTGGTCGGCTAGGTAGCGGTGGTCTTCACGTGTCTTTCCGGGTCCTATTCCTGACTTCATTATCCTGCTCAGGCTCGGCAGAACATTGATTGGCGGGTATATTCCTTGTGCATACATTTCTTGTGCCAAGAAGATTTGTCCCTCAGTTATGTATCCCGTTAGATCGGGGATTGGGTGCCTGAGGTCGCCGCCTGGCATTGTTAGTATCGGGAAGAGAGTGACTGTCCCTTTCTTGCCCTTTATCACGCCTGCCCTTTCATACAGCGTGGCGAGGTCGCTGTATAGGTATCCTGGGTAACCAAGACGTCCTGGAATTTCTCCTCTGGCGGAGCTTACTTCGCGGAGGGCTTCACAGTAGTTTGTCATGTCTGTCATGATTACTAGGACATGCATATCTAGGTCGAATGCTAGGTATTCTGCGACGGTCAGGGCTATCCTGGGGGTCCATAGCCTTTCTACTGCTGGGTCGTCAGCCATGTTTAATATTGCGACTAGTCTCTCTATTGCTCCTGTTTCCCTGAACTGCTCTAGGAAGAATTCTGCCTCTGTTTTCCTTAGACCTATACCTGCGAATACAACTGCGAACTGTTCTCCTTCGCCTCTAACTGTTGCCTGTCGGGCTACCTGTGCGGCTAGGAGGTTGTGGGGTAGCCCTGAGACGCTGAATATTGGAAGCTTTTGTCCCCTGATCAAGCTGAAGAGCCCGTCTATGGCTGAGACGCCTGTCTGGATAAAGTCTTTGGGGTATTCTCTTGATACAGGATTTATTGGCTCGCCAGTGATTTCTCTGAGCTCGCCCGTGACTATTGGAGGCAACCCGTCGCGTGGCTCGAAGCGTCCGTTGAATATTCTGCCGATTACGTCCTCTGAGACCCTTATTTTGAATGTCGAGCCCGTGAACTTGAGGACTGTGTCTGTGTCGAGGCCTTCTCTGTCGCCGAGAACTTGTACGGTCGCTTGTCCTATTTTTGTCTCCAGTACGCTGCCAAATCTCTCGCGGGCGTCTTTACCGTAGATCCTGACAACCTCGTTGTATGCGGCGTCCTCGATGCCATCGACGATTAGGAGGTTGCCTCTGATCTCTCGTACTCCTCTGTATATTCTTCCTGGATACAGCTGTATCAATTTCTGGAGCATTGTTTCTGCCATCAGGCTACCACCTCTTCAGCTGTAACGCCTATCGTTACGCCGTGTCTTTTAGCTATCTCGTCCAGCTTGGACATGACCCTGTCGTACAGCTCCTTCACGGCTGCGAGCCCTCTCTCGTCTTCTTTTACTCGCATCATCTCGTATATTTCTGGCAACTTGGATATTTCCTCGATTGATACACGTCTCCTGATGAGTTCATATGACTTGTCGAAGAAGTCCATCATGAGCTTGAGGAGCCAGTACTGTTTCTCTGGTTTGCAGAAGACGTCTTCGCCGCTGAGGGCTGTCTGCCTCAAGAATCCCTCCTTTATTATTTCGGAGGTCAACAGTATTAGGCGCTGGTCGTCTGGCAGTGCTCCTTCACCCACGACGGAGGCTATTGCCTCTATCTCGCTTGCAACGGTCAAGAGCCTGAGAGCTTTCTTCCTGTACTTTGGAAACTCTGGAGAGACGTTCTTCACCCACCACTTTTCAACGATGTCTGCGTACTGGCTGAAGCTTTTAAGCCAGTTTATTGCTGGGAAGTGGCGCCTGTATGCCAGGTCCGTGTCTAGTGCCCACATTGTTCCTACGAATCTCAGGGTGTGTATTGTTACTGGCTCGTTGTAGTCTCCTCCAGGAGGCGAAACAGCGCCTAGGACTGTAACTGACCCGCTTCTTTCTGGTTGCCCCAGCGCCAATACGCGGCCTCCTCGCTCATAGAACTCTGCTATTTTGTCTGGAAGGTAGGCTGGGTATCCCCTTTCTACAGGCAGTTCTCCAAGCCTGCCGGCTATTTCTCTGAGTGCCTCTGCCCATCTGCTGGTTGAGTCGGCTATCAGCGTTACGTCGTAGCCCTGGTCCCTATAATATTCAGCAATAGTTACGCCCATGTAGATTGAGGCCTCCCTTGCGGATACAGGCATGTTGGATGTATTCGCGATGACAATGCTCCTCTCGATAATTGGACGGCCTGATTTGGGGTCCGTTAGCTCTGGAAACTCCTTCAACATTTCCGCAATCTCGTTGCCACGCTCGCCGCAACCAATATAGACAACTATCTGTGAATCGCTGTACATCGAGACCTTGTGCAGTGTTACTGTTTTACCGGTTCCGAATCCTCCGGGGATAGCTCCTGCTCCGCCTTTAGCTATTGGGAAAAACGTGTCTATGATTCTTTGCCCAATCAAAAGGGGAACCTCGCTGGTAAGCCTTTCCTTGTAGGGGCGTGCCTGCCTGACTGGCCACTCTTGCTTCATTGTTAGTTCTTGTCTTTTACCGTTGTTTTCAATTACGAGGACGGGGTCTTCGATTGTGTAGTCTCCTTCTGGGGCAACTTCGACTACTGTTCCGCTGACGCCTATTGGCACCATGATGCGGTGTTCGATGAGTGGTGTCTCTGGGACGACGCCTATTATGTCTCCGCTTGAAACCTTTGTCCCTTTCTCTACCTTAGGGATAAAGTGCCATTTCTTGTTCCTGGGTAAGGGATTTACCTTGACACCCCTCTTTATAAATGGGCCTACAAGTTCCTCTATGTTTTTAAGCGGCCTCTGTATACCGTCAAATGTTTGTGCCATTAGTCCTGGACCAAGCTCTGCGACGAGGAGTTTACCCGTGGCTGTTACTGGCTCTTTTGGCTTGACACCGCTTGTGTCCTCGTATACCTGTACAGCGAAAGAGTCCTGCATTACTCTTACTACTTCTCCGAGGAGCTCCTCGTTTCCTACGTAGACGACTTCTCCCATCTTTATGTCGGGAATCCCCTTAGCTATTACGACGGGGCCCGAAATGCTGGCAATATACCCCTTTCTATTGCTAGACATCATCAATCCCTATTTTCTAGTTTATGACAAGATTAGAAACAAAGGTTATTATTATTTATTTTTGTATAAGTCCATGGCCGTCGTGAATATGGTGCTCAAACAGAGAAACCGGACTGTAATATATCTAGGTATCATCTTTCTCGGCTTGTCCATTTCTATTGCAGGTGCGGCCCCAATAGGCTCAAACACGTACATTATAAGGACAAGCTACATAGTAAATGGTGGATCAGGACAACTGCCGCTTGAAGTTTTCTCCCATAATCTTCACCTTGTCCCGTCACTGCCAGGCTTCCAAGAAAGAGTCTCTGCAAAGCTCTACGTAGATTCTCGAGAAGTAAATTTCTCCATTGGGATAGACGAAGAGGGAAACGAGTACCCATTTGTGAGCCTAAGCTATGCAGGCCGCCTCAACATAACGCTCGTACAAAGAGTCGTCGTTTATCCGGCCTCTGCCCGGGGCTTCTTTAAAACTGCCGGCAACTTGCCCTGGCCTCTACGTCCCGAGGATGAACTCCCTAGGAACGGTTTTTGGCGTTGCAACGGGACAAAGATTAACCTACCCTACCTAGAAAATGTTTCTAAGACACTATCCATGCAGTCTGCGTCACCCATTGAATACGCGGAGAAAATTGTTTCCTGGCTGAAAAACAGGGGTGTTAAATACGAAAACAGTTTCGGCGGAGTTGTTTGTCCCTCGCGTTTCCTCGAGCAGGCTAGTGGGGCGTGCGGCGACTATGCCAGCTTTATAGCCGCGCTCTTCAAGATTAGAGGAGTCAAATCCTATGTCTTTTATGCCCTCGTGTATGATGCAAAAGCTCTTGTAACCTCTAACTCGACAAATTACTCGTTTGTAACGAGAGGTGCCTATCCACACATGTTTACAGTAATAGATATCGATGGCAAAAGAGTACCTATAGACGCGACCGCGAACACTGGGGATCCAATAAGGGGGGCTTCTGCGGTAGCCCTCGACAATGTAGTTATTCTCTACAAGGTTATGAATAGAGACCCGAATGACTACCTGATACTATACGCCCCAAACAATGATGCCAAGGTATCACTGATAGTAGAGATCATACAGGCAAACACGCCGACTCCCGTGCTGGACACCGAGATTCTG